>Ga0315312_1001689_pt1 | contig 16519 bp, 17 predicted proteins | sample TDP7_MG_FD_203629 | JGI IMG/M metagenome (GOLD analysis project Ga0315312, IMG submission 203629) | Freshwater sediment microbial communities from Lake Towuti, South Sulawesi, Indonesia - TDP7 | ecosystem: Environmental > Aquatic > Freshwater > Lake > Sediment | place: Indonesia: South Sulawesi... | reverse complement strand
TGATTCGTAGTCAATCTGCTCAGGTGTGGGTTTCGGGTAGGCGAGCCACTCGCCGCTCGGAGCCCTACGATACTTTGACATCTTATCTCACTCCTGCCTTGGCGAGTTCGTCGCCGCTGATCTTGAGAAGTCCCGTTAGGAACGGCCACTGCACAAGAAACATGAGTCCATTTCCCTCCTTCCATGTCCCTGCGTATATTCTTCCTCCTTCAACTTTGGCGAATTGATCCAGAATGAGTTCACAGGCCTTCTCAAGCGGAAGGTTGCTGTCTCGGGCGATCTCCGAAAGCCTCTCTTGGATCTCAGGTTTCAACTCAACGTTCATCGCAATCACTTCCTGAACGCAATCCTCCTATACGGTAGTCCCCATCTCTCGCTGTAGGCAACGCTCGTCAACGGAAACCTTGAGGGACCAAGCATCCTCTTCTCCTTCGGGACGCCGACGCATAGAATCGATATTGGCTCCCAGGTTCTTGGGACGCCAAGCCTCTCGCATAAGAGCTCCTTGTGCCTCGGATCCGAAATCGCCAAGGCCATGTAGCCTGCACCATGCCCCATAGAATGTGCGACAAGCCACATCTGGATCACTCCCATACCGACAACCACGGACCCAAATAGAGTGTTAGGATATACCAGATGGGCGTCGTGAAAGGATTCTGAGGCGAATCCTAGGATCACTGTGTCGGCATACTTCGGGTAGAGAAACAGCGATCCATCTCTAATGTCTTCAAACTCCGTGGGCCTGCTCCTGTCCGGCAGGTACCAGAGCCTTCCTTGCGTCAGTTCATAGGGTGCTGACCCGAAGACCTGCTTGGCCGTCTCCACAGACAGCTCGGCGATAAGGTCCTTTGTCTCTTGATCTTCTCTGACTACGATGTATCTCCACATCTGCATGTTCTCTGGCGACGGCGCGTATCTTGCCGCATCCAAAATCTTCTCAATGTCCTCATCCGGAATCTTGTCGCCAGTGAACTCCCTAATGCTCCTCCTGGTTCTGATAGCCTCCAATACTTCCAATTCGCATCGACTCCAGCGAAGCTAGTTACTGATCGTTTCGGATATATCACTGTCGAACCTTTTCCCAGACTAAGCGAGGAATGAGAAAGCCGAGATGCTCGCGATTACGGCTTGAGCAAAACGGCTAGCGGCGTCCTTCTACACGTGACTGATACCCAAAATGAGGGAATATTGAATAAAGGTCTAAATCGTCTTGAACAGGATATTTGTGCCTAAGAGATGAGAACGTGAGCTATCAAGACATAGTTGTGGAGAAGTTTGAGAATGTTGGAAGGATCACGCTCAACCGTCCAGATCAGCTGAACGCCGTCACACGTAGAACGCTGGATGAAATGGAACGGGCGCTAAAAGACTTCAGGAAAGACCCCACCATTCGGACTGTGATATTGACTGGCGCCGGTGAAAGAGCATTCTGCGCCGGAGCCGACCTGAAAGGAGGAATATTCACCTCTCAGACAGATCCAGTGCGCGGTGCGAAGCTTGCGAGGATGGGACAGGAGTTCACAGAGATGCTTGAGAGATATGAGAAGCCTGTAATCGCCGCTGTTAACGGGTTCGCTCTCGGAGGCGGCTGCGAGATAGCTTTGGCGTGTGACTTGATAATGGCTTCGGAGAACGCTCAGTTCGGTCAGACTGAGATCAATGTTGGCTTAGTCCCTGGGTGGGGTGGAACGCAGAGGCTTCCGAGGGTGGTTGGGAGGAACAAGGCGAAGGAGCTCATATTCACAGGCGATCGAATAACTGCGAACGAGGCTGAACGGATCGGCATCGTCAACAAGGTAGTTCCACTAGCCAAGTTGCCAGAGGCTGCCATGGAGCTTGCAAGGAAGCTCGCGTCAAAGAGCCCCATAATGCTCAGGCTGGCCAAGCAGGCAGTCAATAGGGGAATCGAGATGGATCTAAAGTCAGGCCTTGCTGAAGAAGTGAAGGCGTTTAGAGTGTGCTTCACGACCCAAGACTTCAAAGAAGGATTAACAGCCTTCCTAGAGAAACGCCAGCCGAAGTTCGAAGGAAGATAGGGCACGTACGTGAACTCTCGTTACGTTCGACGTAATCGTTGGATATCGAACTGATTCTCCAAGACAGAGGAGCTGACTGAGACGAGAAACGTGACGAGGAAGATGTGGCGCAATTGCCAGTCAGTATCACCAGTAAGCCGTTATGTCTCCTGCAGTGCCTCTCATGGCATGGTTCTGATGCCGAGCGCTTTGAGGTGGCGATCAAAGGTGAATGCGGCCTGAATGCCAAGCGCTTTCATGAGAACGAGTGATGTGCAGTCCGTGAAGCTGAGCCCTCTCGAGGTTGTGAAGAGCTTCCAAGATGCCTCGAAGGTGTCTTTGTCGATCGGAAGGATCTCGGTGCGAGGGGATTCTCTTAGTGCCTCTCCTACTCGGACGGCGAGGTCGTGTCTTCCCAGCACGCATTCGATCATTGTTACCGTTTCATCGAAGACATAGTCGGAAGTGAAGAACTTCGTCAATGGAATCTCTCCGGACGCGAACTTCGTCATCATCTCTGCGGCGTCTTTATGGAGCGCGTCGTCTTGGTTGTAGTAGGCCACCAGCGCGGAAGCGTCTAGGAAGATCCTCAGTCGCGTCTACCTCCGTACAGTATTTCGTCCAGCTTTGACGCATCGGTCTTCACCCCTGTCTTTGCAGGTTTCAACCTCAGCAAGGGATCCTCGGCGACAGGCGTCTGAAGTCCGATCCAACTCACTATGGCCTCTCTCACCGCATCCTTGATCGTGACGCGTCGTTTTCTAACGATTGTCTCGAGTGCCTTGTACACGGTCTCATTGACCTCGGTCTGAACGACTTTCGACATTTCGAATCACATGTACCACCTACATTTCGGTGACATTTAACCTTTGCATTGAAGGCCTCCTGAGCGGCTCAGTCAACTCCTTCCGTTGGCAAGACACCTAGGCACCTTTGAACTCCTGATAATGCCCGAGGCGTTTACCACGGGTGAACTCTTGAGTGAAGACGGAGATCTCCTCAGCTTCTGGAACTTAGAGCGAGTCCTCAAAAGCCCATTGTCCGAATCGATCAGAATCAACTGCTCGAAGGAACTCCAGCAAGAGGATTATGGAAGTCGCTCAAGCACGAGGAGAGCTAGATCTTAGAGGTCTCCTCTTCTTCTCGCTCCTCCTGTGGAGGTTGATCCCTACGCCTAGGAGCTTCGTCTGGTACAGTGCTTGGTTCGACTCTAGACACATAGAAGTGCTGAGGTTCTCGAATGATTACTGCAGGTACTATAGGTTGGCCAGTTGAACCTGTGGTCGGCGGCTCTATTTGTTTTTCAGCCTAGGCAGGTTCAGAGAGTGCTTGTACAACAGTTGTAGCGTTTAATGGAATGGCTTTGTTGGGGTCAATGCTCTTTAGCAGTTCAAGTCGATGGCACAAACTCCTTTCCTGCTGAAAGAGCTTATTTTTAGGACCATCTTTGCATACATGAATACATTACGGTCATACATGGGAGGTGCGACCGCATCATGAGAATATGTTATCTTGCCGATGCAGAGTCGGTTCACACCCATAGATGGGTGAGGTACTTTGCCGACAAAGGACATGAGGTTCATCTTGTTTCATTAGAGCCCTTCGAAAACTGTCATCTTGCTAACGTTAATATGCATAACCTCAAGGTGCTACGAGGAATGAGATTTGTCCCTCTCATGACACTTGTGATTCAAATCAAGAGGTTAATCAATAGAATAAAACCTGATATTCTACACGCTCACTACGCTTTACCCTACGGATTTTGGGGCGCACTCACCATGTTTCGACCGATCGTTATGACTGTTTGGGGTTCCGACATCTTGATCACACCGAGCAACTCCAAACTATCGAGGTGGAAGGTAAGGTTTGCTCTAGCAAGAGCTGACTCCATAACTTGTGACGCAGAGCATGTAATCGAGAGAATGACACAGCTTGGTGCCGAGAGGCAGAAGATCAAGCTTATCTACTTCGGAGTGGACACGCAGCAATTCAACCCAAGCAAGAAGGATAGCGACTTCAAACAGGAGATGCGCTTGGGATACGATTCGCTGACGGTAATGTCGCTTCGGAACTTAAACCGACTCTATGACGTTGAGTCACTGATTAGAGCCTCATTAATGGTCCTGAGAGAGGTCCCTCAAACAAAGTTCATCATTGCTGGGAACGGTGATCAAAGAGAATTCTTGGTGGATCTGGCACAGTCACTGGGTGTTGCCGATAGTGTGAGGTTCGTAGGTTTCATCCCTAACGATGAACTGCCACGGTATTTGGCATCAGCCAATGTGTACGTTTCTACATCACTCTCTGACGCAGGACTAGCTGCAAGTACGGCCGAGGCGATGGCCAGTCAGCTCCCCGTCGTCATTACAGATGTCGCGGACAATAGGAACTGGGTCAAGGATGGCGAAGGAGGATTTATTGTCCCCCCAAGAAACCCGACGGTACTCGCTGAGAGAATTGTCTATCTCTTAAAGAATGAAACCACTAGGCACAACTTCGGTGCCTTCAACAGGAAAGTTATGCAGGACCGGAACGAGTATAGAACGCAAATGGAAAAGATGGAACATATCTATAAAGAACTTGCGAGGACACACTGAACCATGAAGATCCTGATAACAGGCGGCGCGGGGTTCATAGGAAGTCATCTCTGCGACAAGTATACCAGAGAGGGGCATATTGTCCTTTGCCTTGACAACTTCCTAAGCGGAAATCTGATGAACATAAAGCACCTTCTCGATTACAAGAATTTCAAGTTGCTGAAAGGTGACATCAGAGACGCTGTCATGTTGGATAGTTTGATGCGAGATGTGGATGCGGTATTTCACTTGGCCGCTCAAGCTCACGTAGACAGGTCTTACATTGAGCCAAAGCTTACCTATGAAATAAACGTGACTGGAACACAAAACGTCTTGGAGGCGGCCAGAATGCACGATCCCAAGCGGGTCATTTTCGCCTCCAGCAGCGAAGTCTACGGCTCAGCACTGTATGTCCCAATCGATGAAAAGCATCCTCTCAATGCTCCTCACCCATATGGCGCAAGCAAGATAGCAGCTGACAGAATGTGCCAGGCATATGTTCAGACCTACGGCATGGATATTTCCATTCTCAGATCTTTCAATGCTTTTGGTCCTAGGCAAAGGGACTTTGGATACGGCGGAGTAATATCAATCTTTACGAGACGAGTTCTAAGCAATATACCGCCCATTATTTACGGAAATGGATTGCAAACAAGAGACTACACCTACATCGAGGACACGGTCAGAGCTTACGATATGGTCCTCAACCATGACCAGCAGATAAGAGAGCCCATCAATTTTGGTAGCGGTGCAGCTGTAAGCGTAATCGACCTGGCCAACAAGATTATTGAGCTATGCGGAAACAAAGGGAAGGTACAGCCAGTCCACGTAGAACCAAGGATTGGTGAGGTTGAACGACTGATTGCCGACTCAACAAGAGCCAAGAACGTGTTGGGATGGGAGCCCAAACATAGCCTAGAACAAGGGTTACGACTTTTCATTGAATGGTATAGAAAATTCGGATATGAGCAGAGTATTAGAATTTGACAAGAGCCCATTTCAGAAGGAACAAACGGCATGGCAAAAGGTTCTCACCCCACTGACTGTCAAGCAATTCAAGACGTTGTCCCCGAAGTGCTAGTCTCCATGTACGTTGAGATGCTACGAATACGTGAAGTAGAAGAACGACTGGCTGAGATGGTCTCCAAAGGGGAAGTAAGATGCCCGACCCATCTCTACACTGGACAGGAAGCAGTGGCGGTCGGAGTATGTAAGGCGTTGAGAAATGATGATTACGCATTCGGAAATCACCGGTCTCACGGACATTACCTCGCCAAAGGGGGCGACCTGAAGCAAATGGTAGCAGAGATACTTGGAAAGAAGACTGGCTGCTCAAAGGGAAGAGGCGGCTCGATGCATTTGGTGGCCCCTGAAGTCGGGCTCATGGGAACCTCGGCTATGGTGGGATCCAGCATACCGCTAGCGGTAGGAGCAGCCATAGCATTCGCCATGCAGGCAACTCAAAGGGTCGCAGTGACCTTCTTTGGAGACGGTGCCACAGATGAGGGAGTGTTTTGCGAGTCTCTCAATCTGGCGGCACTCAGAAAGGCTCCAGTTATCTTTGTCTGCGAAAACAACCTGTATTCGACTCACATGCATATCCGAGATCGCAAGCCCGCTGATAATATTCCCGACATAGCGAACGCCCATTGCGTACCGGCTATTCGCATCGATGGGAACGATGTCTGTGCAGTCTACAAGGCTGCTCGAGAGGCTGTTCAGGATGCCCGCCAAGGAAAAGGCCCCACTTTGATTGAATGCAGAACGTACCGCTGGCGAGGACACGTCGGCCCAAGTTACGACTTGGATAAGGGACTTAGGAGTAAGGAAGAACTAGACGAATGGATGGCTCGCTGTCCGATCAAGCTACTTGAAGCTCGCCTGATGAGCAACGCACTCCTCACTGAGGCGGAGGTTTGCCGCTTGCGTACGGAGGTGGGAGATGAAGTGGACGCTGCGGTGGCTTGGGCCAGGAAGAGCCCTATGCCTGCCGAGTCGGAACTGGCCGACTATGTCTTCAGATTAGGGTAGGAAATGAATAATGACCAGGGAACTTTCCTATGGCATGGCCATTAACGAAGCCACCAGGCAAATGATGGAGAAAGATGAATCGGTGTTCTTGATAGGCCAAGGAGTGAATAGCCCTTGGTATGTGGGTAACACCACCATGGGCCTGAGAGATAGATTTGGCCCCCAGAGAGTATTTGATACCCCGGTTTCGGAGAACGCCATTACCGGAGTCGCTATAGGCGCTGCGTTGGCTGGCATGCGACCTATCGTTGTCCACCCAAGGATGGATTTCGCCCTGTTGGCCAATGAACAAATCTTCAACCAAGCTTCCAACATGTATTACATGTTTGGCGGCAGAGTCAGCCTGCCTCTGGTCATCAGAGCAATCATCAACAGAGGCGGCGAGCAGGCTGCCCAGCACTCGCAAGCTCTCCAAGCAATCTACACCCATAGCCCAGGCCTGAAAGTTGTGATGCCGAGTACCCCCTACGACGCGAAAGGCCTGCTCATTGCAGGCATCCGAGACAATAACCCGGTTGTATATGTTGACGACAGATGGTTATACGACCATACTGGTGATGTCCCTGAGGAGATCTATGAGGTTCCGATAGGCAAAGGCGCCCTAAGGAAGCGAGGACGCGACGTTACCGTGGTTGCCACATCCTATATGTCTGTTCAGGCCATGAAGGCAGCTGAAGACTTGGCACCGCAAGGCGTTGAAGTTGAAGTGATTGACATTCGTTCATTGAAACCTCTCGACAAAGAGCTGATTTTGGAATCAGTAGTCAAGACAGGCCGACTGGTAGTGGCTGACGGAGGTTGGCTGACCTGTGGATTCGCCGCCGAGATTTCTGCTATGGTAGCAAGCACTGTCTTTGAGCCCCTGAAAGCTCCAATATTCAGAGTGGCATTGCCAGATACACCTGCTCCCATGAGTAGAGCTTTGGAGAAAGCATACTATCCTACGGCCACGAACATCGTATCCGCCGTGAGGAGAGTCTTGGATTGGTCTCCGTCGTCTCAACGCGTAGCTCTAAGACATCACTCTGGTCGACAATGTCAGTCCTAGGAAATTGTCGCAGGAAGGAGAAAACAAGTATGACATACAAGGTCCGCTTCGTTGAACCTGACGTTCACTATGCCCAAATCAAGCAAGAGATCGATTCAGTGATTCAGGACATCCTCTCCAAGGGTGACCTTGTCTATCGAAGCCATCTGAGGGAGTTTGAACGAGATCTCGCTGCTTTTGTTGGGACCCGATATGCGGTAGGGGTGAATAGCGGCTTCCATGCACTGCACCTATCTTTGATCGCCGCGGATATTGGACCTGGCGATGAGGTCATCGTACCAGCACACACATTTGTTGCAGGTGTGTCAGCGATTGTCCATGTTGGGGCCAAGCCGATTCTGGTGGATGTCAGAGAGGACTACAACCTCGACCCGGACGCCGTCAAACGCGCTGTAACTCCGAGGACCAGAGCATTGATGCCTACTCATCTGAACGGACATGTTTGCAACATGGATCGGTTGATGGCTATCTCTGAGAAACATGACTTGATCATCATCGAAGATGCGGCGCAGGCCTTGGGGGCGACATTCAAAGGCAAGAAGGCTGGCTCGTTTGGCCTGACAGGGTGTTTCAGTTTCTATCCTTTCAAGGTCCTAGGCGCTTGTGGTGATGCTGGAGCTGTAACCACAGACAGTGAAGAAATCTCCGTCAAGATCGCTCGCCTGCGTTACAATGGTGAAGACCGGGAAACCGGAGAATATCATTACCACGGCTACTCTTGCCTGATGGATAATTTGCAGGCCGCGATACTAGGCGTCAAACTGCGACATCTTCCTAGATGGCTTGACCGACGTCGTCAAGTGGCCAGCATGTACCTCAAAGGGTTGTCAGGTATTGGCGACTTGAGGCTACCGCATTTCAAGGGCGATGAATACGGCGACATATACCAGAACTATGTGGTACGAACAAAGCGGCGCGATGAGCTAGCTAGGTATCTGATTGATAATGGGGTGGAGGTATTGATTCACTGGCCCAAGCCCATGTGGGAACATAAAGGACTGGGGTTAGGGACACATAATTTACCTGAGACGGAGGCCATTTGTCGCGAAGTCCTGTCTCTGCCAATGAACGCAGAAATCAAGGATGAAAGCGTCGAATATGTAATTCAGACAATCCGCCGTTTCTACTCGAATTGAGTTGAAGGAAGAAGGCATGCGGGAAAATGAGATCGTTATCTTGCATGAGCTACAGCGTACACAATTCTATGGCGTATGTCGGGTGAATCGAATCGTATAGGTGTGACTTGGATGTTCTTGGCCGATCTCATTTCTTCTTCTCTGAGTTCCTTTCTCAAGGTCATGCTTGCAGCTTGAAAACCAGTCAGTCGTTCGCCCAGTTTGTAAAGCCCCAGAAACCCAAAGGCTTTACCCCCCGCGATCTTCCCGCTAAATAGAAACCTTGACCGAATCTTTGTTGGACCTTGCGTAGCAGGGAAGGCTCCGAAGAAATTCGCATCAAAATGATGCTGATTGAGCAATAGATATAGCTCTGGAACTGAATAGTACTTGCGACTAAGACGGCTCGGACGGAAACTTGGCAAATCCTTGTTAGGCGTGTTGATAACGAGTATGCTATCCGTTCTGAGGGCGCGGTGACACTCGTCCAGAAAGGCAGGCAAATCCATGTAGATTATTGCTGCCAAGCACACCACTGCATCCAAGGAATTGTCCTTGAAAGGAAGTTTGTGAGCATCCATACGTACGAACTCCATTCTTGGCCCATAGTGTTCTTTGGCAAGCGCTATGCTTTCCTCGGTAATGTCTCCACCGATTGTACGTTTGGCATTGCGAGATAGCCAACCCAGACCAAGACCAGGCCCACAGCCAACCTCCAACACGTCCTTCCCATGAACAAGCTCTGAGGCCCAGTAATAGCGATGAGCAATAATCTGCAACGTGTCCAAATTGATCTTCCTTCCGGGCAACTCTGTTTCAGACACAAAAGAGGTTGACATATCGTCTCAGAGAGCACTTAGAGGCTCTTCAGCCGCGGATCTTTGGAGATACAGATTAAGGTGATCATTCCAGTTTCCGCATAGACTCATGAGCTGATCAACACTGCTGATGCGAAGCTGGGAGTCACTGCAAGATCTATCCCTCATTGAATAATCGTGTTCCACAACAGAAACTTCAAAACCGAAATCCTCAATAAGCATGCGCACAAATTCTTTTGGCGATTGTCCCATCTTCGCAATCAAAAGAGGGAAGAATTCAACCAACATGACCAAGTTCTTGTTCCTCTTGATTACTTGTTCCATCCCTGCAAGCGCCAACATCTCAGCGCCCTCAACATCCATCTTGATGACGTTGATGGGAGTTTCAACTCCCTTAAAGAAGTCATCCAGACGCACCTGTTCAACCTCAACAAACTCTTTCTTTTCATCGACGAAATCCGGGCGATATGCCTGGATACCATCGTATTTCTGAATGGTGTGGTGACCTGTGTCATATGGACATATGAATAGCCTGACCCTTCCAGGTCTGTCTGCAACAGCCTTCTGCAACGCAACGACATTGTGATATCCGTTCAATTGAATATTCCTCACGAGATGGCTGAAATTCCGAGGTTCTGGCTCGAACGCGTAGACTCTCCCCTCCTTTCCCACAAGCTTTGCAGCAAGCAGAGTAAAGTATCCGATATTCGCGCCAAGATCAACAACGACATCGCCCTTCTTCACTATCTTGCGGAACAACGCTGTAGTGGATTCCTCATGAACTCGGTTGATAGCGTAGACGCGGAAAGTGCGACGCCAACTGGGGTCTCTATCAAACACGTCTACGTACATCTTGCTGCCCTGAACCTCTACGAGATTGCTGTTGGGCCAAAGTAATCGGAATAGGAACTCGTAAGTCACCTTTGCCCCAGGAACCATGAGTATCCATGGTCGTCTGTAGACACCCATCAGTACCGAAAACAGAGTTGACTGCAACTTACGTAACATCATTGATATCCCATTTTGAATACCCACTTAATAGTCTGCCGATACCTGAGTGGCCATCAAACTCCTCGTGATTTGATGTGTCTCCAAAACTATCATCATTGGCGAATAATGATGTCTCCTTGCCAGGTTGTTGTTGACGAAAAATAAGAATAGCGTGCGACTTCAAACCTACTAACAACGCGGGATCTCTCTAGAGAGACACAGTCTATGTGTCTATATGCATTTTCATAATCTGTATGGCGCTGTTAACCTAAGGGAGGAATCCTCTCACATTTGTTTGAGCAGGCTTGGTTAGCCCAGTTATTGAACGTGAGAAGACTCCTCTGGGTTTGATGTTGTATGCGGTGTATATGTACTTTCAGGGCCTGAGTCTTCGAGCTGTCTCAGCATGTCTTGACGACATCTCCCGACGAAGCCACGTCTCGGTCTGGAATTGGGTTCAACGCTTCAGCTGTCTGAACCGCTTCTTCATTGTGAGGCGTATTCGATGCCTCCTTGTAGATGAGACATGGGTTAAGGTTGGAAGCCAGGAGGCTTGGCTGTGGCTTGCGTTCGAGCCCTATGGAAGGTTCTTTCTGGGCTTCTATCTTTCGCGTACACGTAACATCTTGACTGCTGAACTCTTTCTTCAAAGCCTGATCGACCGTTATGGTAGGCGTCCAGTCTACTCTGATGGAGCCAACTGGTACCCTGACGCGTGCCGCAGCCTAGGCGTGGAGCATCACATCTATGATGCTGTCAGAGGCAATTTGATGGAGCGGTTCGTTCAGTATGTGAAGGATCGCACGGAAGGCTTCGATGATTACTTCCCATGCCTGAAAGGTTGGCTCAACTGGTACATGCTAAGCTTCAACCTCTTCAAACATTCAGACGCCCTAGTCCCATCACCTATTCTTCAGTTGGCTGAACTCATCCAAGGAGAGAAAGATCCACCTTAGGTTAACAGCGCCGGGTGTCTTGGGACCGTATGGCGCACCCTACATGGTCGTATGAAGGACGTAGATATGTTTATCGGGGCAAGTAGACGACACTCTGCATGAAGGCAGGGATACGTCTGGGTGAAGAAGGTTCTGTTCATCGACTATTTCTTTCCACCCCTGGCAGCGGACTGGAGGGGTGTAGCGTTCGCCAAACTCCTTCCTGAGTTTGGCTGGCGGCCTATTGTAGTATCTGCTGATGAAGGCGTGAGCTATGCAAAAGACTATCACTTGCTCAAGGAGGTACCAGAAAATCTCGAGGTCCATCGTGTTCGTCATCGCGAACCCTTGCCTCTCTGGCGACGAATTCGGCAAGAGCTAAAGATAGCCGCGGACTTTCCGGACTACTACAGAACTTGGTACGCTCCTGCTTGTACAGAAGCGAGAAAGATTTTGAGAAACGAAAAAGTTCACCTAATCTACAGTGCTTCGCCAACATTCACCACTGCCTTCGTGGCAATGAAGCTAAAGAGTGAATTCAACATTCCTTGGGTTGCTGATTTCCTAGATGGTTGGGCAGTTAATGATTTCCTTAACCAACAATACGATCAGACTCTAATAGAGCCCTTCCGTTGGTTTCATAAGCTGCGCGTCAAGAAAGGTGAACGGGATATTCTAGAATCGGCTGAAAAAGTCGTTGCTATCCATTGGCACGTGAAGGAACGGTGGTGCAAGCTCCACGGCGTCGACGAATCCAAGATACAAGTCGTGACAGACGGATATGATGAATCAGTTTTCTGTGGCTTGAAACCTCGCTTCCTATACCCTGACAGACTCACCATTGTTTTCCTTGGAAGCTTCTATCCGGCTTTTGGAGAAGTGATCATGAGATTTGCCAGGGTCGTCAATGAGCTAGACAAAGATGCTGAATTGGTCTTTATTGGACGCGCAGGTGCGGCGGTACAAGAAATGAACCTGCCGAATTCAACCTGCATACTGCATCTCCCAAGGGAGAAGGCCCTTGAATTCGCCCTAGGATGCAACTTCCTTTTTCTCGTCATGCCTCCCTACGCTAAGTGGATACCCTCCAAGACATACGATTATCTTCGCATCGGCAAGCCGATTCTCGCCGTGGTTCCCCACGATGGTGATGCAGCGAGAATAGTCCAAGAGTCCAACGGAGGATTTGTCCTTTCTTTCGATGAGCAACAAATGAGTAACGAGCTGAGAACCATATTTGGAAGATGGAAGAAGGGAGAACTCGACAGATTTCAGCCTGATCAGAAATATCTCGCCAAATTCGAGCGTAGGAAACTAACTGAGCAAATGGCTGAAGTCTTTGGTGAAGTGTCACTTTGACGATGAACATTGTCTGCTGCGAGCCGGAGTTTGCCTCCGAAGACACGCGATTTCAGTCAGACCATTTGTTCTGATCTCGAATGTACGAGGGAAAGATGATGAGCTATGAGTTTGACTGGAAGAACTACATATTGCAATTGGGCCCTTTGCCTCCTTTGGTTCAGTTGTGGGAGCTGGAGCTGGTTGTTGAGCTGAAGCGATGGATTCCCAGGCGCGAGGAAACAACAGTGTTGGAAGTCGGATGCTCGAACGGCCGTTGGCTTCGGTGGCTTGAGCGTGAATATGGAGCTCAGATCATCGGGGTAGATACAAACCCAGTAGGGGCCCAAATGGTGGAGAACTTCGTGTTGGCCGATGGACTTCACCTGCCTTTCGGAGACGGAACCTTCGATGTGGTCTTTTCCATGGGCCTCGTTGAGCACTTCGCGAAGGCCGCATTGAGACGGAAGTTGATCGAAGAACATGTTCGAGTCACGAAGCCACGGGTAGGAATTGTCTGGCTGGAACATCCGAACATGAACATCTCGTTCAGCTGGCTTTGGACCAAACTGCACTACGACCGTCGCCTTGGCTACCGGCATTACCGCATAACCCACCTTGAGACAAAAGAACACTTCCGCAACCTAGGCGTGGAGATACTTGCCGCACGTTTTATTGGTTGGTTCCTGCCCCAGCTCGTGAAGGTTGTTACCCGCAAACTCCACAAACAGTTTTGTTTTCCCAGGAAGGTACTGGAAGGAACATTCCAGCACAAGATATTTGAACATTCGCTGACAGCTGATAGCTTTCTAGTCATTGGCCGCCGAACCTGAGCTCCCGAATGACAGAATCATAAGATCATATCTAGTCTACTTAGCGGAACCGACTAGCTTGTGATACTGGAAGCCCCAAGCTGACCTGTCAAGTGATGTGATTACCAAACTGCTCAGAGACAGACTTCGCGGGATTGTCCCTATAATGTATCAAACTGGAGACAACGCCAGTTTGTCTGTCTTCAGATTCATCGAGAAGGTGCAGAAAAGCCAGCTCAGACATCTCGATTAGCGTACTCTCAGACAAGATGGCTTATCTACGGGATCACCTAACGACAATTGGAGTGTATCGAAAATGAAGCTGGAAAGGTTTGCCAACCTTAGGTGGATCTACCGCGCATGGTACTACTTTAGGCTAGGATACTCAACTTACTTCTCGTTTCTATTGGGCTATGTGTCAACATTCGTCACCGTTTACTATCTTGCAATCAAGAACATTCCAGATCTCCTGACAGCCTTTCCCCACTTTGCCGTGTTCGTGTTCTGGGGAACCATCGTCGGAGTGCCCTTGGCGGTTCTTGTCGGCTGGCTACATATGAAGAGGACACCTGTCTACCTAGCTGAAGTGGACATCGGCGTAGAGGCGAACCCATACAACTACAAGCTTCCTCCAGGCTACTGGAAGGAAGTGCTCACACCGACATTTCTGGAACTGCTCAGACAGAACCGGAAAATCCTAGCTTCGAATAACCTCCTCTCGCCCGATGACGAGCGAACAATTTCGAAATTGGAGGACAATCTTCAGGTCCTCGTTTCAGGCGGCTATGTAGGCTACCCTAGGAGAAAGTCAATGTAGAATTCTTCGAGCTCTCGAAGCCTATCATGGTAAGCCCCTACGTGAACTGGGACAGCATGGCCAAATCGTGAGAATAGCTGCTATTTCTCCGAGGTTGCTTATGATACTGCGGAAGACCATCTTTCTGTCCTTGGAATCTCTTTGATGAAACGATTTTGCTCATCAACTCTACTTTGAGCATGGTCAGGCGGTTGAGATCGTGATTCAACTCCACGTACCGTCTGGCGTTCCTGCCCATCGATTTGGCGAGATTCAAAGAATCAGCGAACCTCCCTATCAGAGCCTCTACTTCTTCTACTGATGCTGCGCAGAAACCGCCGTTTGACTTTCGTAGCATGTTTTCGAGCTCGCTCTCCTTCGGTGCTATAACAGGCCTTCCACAAGACATAGACTCCAAGATCTTTGTCGGACAGAGCCCTTCCTTCTCAATCAGCTTGCTCGCCGTCTGCCATACATCATGGACATAGACATCGGCCGCATTGATATAGACAGGGACAAGACGGCGATCAATCGAACCTGTAAACGCTATCCTGTCAAACGCCTCACATTTCACCGTCTTCGTCTTCACTTCCTCAAGCATCGGCCCCCGGCCCACAACAAGAAATACCACGTCTCCTCTCTTACGTTGGATCGCATCGGCAACTTGAAAAAGCTGTCCTGATCCCCGCCATTCGGCTGAGAACGAGCTGACATATAGCACAACCGTTTCTTTACCTATACCAAACCTACGCCGAATCTCCGCCCCTTCGTCTCGAAGAGGCCTGAACATTGTCGTATCCACCGCGTTCGGTACTACGACGACTCTTGTGGTGTCGGCTCTATAGTTCCTCACAACAATGTTCCTCATCTTTTCAGTGACCGGGAGAACCAAATCTGCACATCGAATTGCGAAGATCTCAACCAGCTGAATCACACTGCATATGAGAGGCGTCAATTTTGGTTCGCGAACCCTCCGAGCTTGTCTTTGAATCTCAACTTCCAGTGACGGAATCCCATTCAGCTCAATAATCAACGCCTTTCCAAGAGCCTTCATTGGAATAGCAAGCGCGATAAGCACAATGTCCCGACTATAGATACAGTCATAATCCGCCCGATGCGCAAACAACGTCAGGACTAGGGCCAAAGCGAAGCGCAGGCCTGGAGGAGAAACCTGGATTACCTTCATCTGCGACTGCATGTCCGGTGACGCATATCCGTATGGAGTGAATAGGATCACGGGCGCCTGCTTCGCAAGGGCTACAGTCTTGTTGTATACGTGAACCTTCTCCCCTGCTTCGAGAGAAGAGAGATCATGCCTGCTGAGAACCGCGATCCTTACCGTTGGGCACCCCGTCATCTTAGGTCCACCTGAGTCCTATCGCAAACATATACTGGGTACAGAGATAAGGAGGACACGCTGCACTTGAAGCATCTTTCGGAGACCCCATTGCGAATGTTGACATTGAAGCCTGTTACTCTTATAGGCTTCTGGATGAGAGGTCTTTCTCAGGACACAGAAGTTGTGTATCGTGAAAGCTCGATGTGAATGATTTGCGTATCCTTCTTGTTGGTCATCTGCCAGTGCACCTAGATCCTTTAGCCAGAGGCTTCCGTCGGTTCTGCGAGGTTGAGACCTTGTCGTGGAGACCAATACGGAGATTCACGAAAGGAACCTCCCTCCTAATAGTTCCCCTTCTGATACTCCGAATCTTGTTCCGATCAGCATTGAAGAAGATAGATGTGATATTTGCACAGTACGCGTTCCCCGACGGATTCTCTTCGACAGTCGCCTCAAAGATCCTAAACGTTCCGGCCGTCGTACAAGTCGTCGGAAGCGACATACTGGTCGCGGCAAAAGGAGTAAAAAGAAGGCCGATCAGCTGGACAGTTTCGAGAGCTTCGGGAGTGGTATGCGTGAGCCGCGAACTTGAGGCTCTAGTCCGCGACATGGGAGCAGCCAACACAGTCGTAATCCCTTCGCCTTTGGACCTCTCGGATCTTCCTCAGCCCATAGATGTGAAACGAGTCGAGAACAGACTGATCAC
>Ga0315312_1001688_pt1 | contig 16520 bp, 7 predicted proteins | sample TDP7_MG_FD_203629 | JGI IMG/M metagenome (GOLD analysis project Ga0315312, IMG submission 203629) | Freshwater sediment microbial communities from Lake Towuti, South Sulawesi, Indonesia - TDP7 | ecosystem: Environmental > Aquatic > Freshwater > Lake > Sediment | place: Indonesia: South Sulawesi... | reverse complement strand
ACTGTCCAGGTGGCTGGCTTGCCACTAATCTGCAGCCGGTAGTCGTTCTGTGTAGACCCAACATTGGTCACTGTGCATCCAGCGCCGCTCACTCCGCTCTGCCCTGCAGTTACACTACCAAATGCTAACGGATCATCTGTAACAGTTACTTCTGCCGTTACCGATACTGTCACGCTCATACCACAGGTGTCGGAAGTCGCTCCCTCTGCCTGAGAAATAAATCCCATAATTGTCAGAACCGCTACAATCAGAATCAACCTCTTCACCTCAAATCACCTCCCCCCTTTTAGTATTTTCCCTCCGTAGTAACATAAAGCCTACCATAGACTTTGCCTTTAATTTCTTGACCTAAGTTTTCCAAAACGATTATAAACATATATCTCTTCTCAAAATACTCATCCTGCTTGGGGAATTTCAAAAACATATTTACCTTCTTTATGGAATCTGCCGGAACAACAAATTCAGTTTCGCTAAAGTTCAAAAAATAAGGATCGGGGCAGTCTTCGTAACCTTCTTTCAAGCTTACCCCCGACTCTCTAACTGTTATGCATTTCAAACGAAATCTCAACTCTTGGTCGTTAGGGTTGACTACTTTAAGCTGGGTTCCGGTCTCCTTTAAAACGTCAACAGGACTTCCCAGCTTAGCTCCCTTCAAAAACACTTCCCAGGGAAGAAGACTAAAGTTCAAATTAGCAACAGGCTCCATTCTCGCAGGTGGTTTTTCCCCTTGGAGTAGCTTCATTCCTTCCTTGCTGATGATGTTAAGGAGAAAACGGCTCATTATGCCAACGTTGATATTGCTTATTCCCCGAGTGATACGAGAACAGATGTAGAACTGATACTTCTTCCCATAATATTCTTCTTTCTCGGGAATGTCTAAAACCACATCACTCACACCATCGGCTCCGGGTTCGAGAATGAAGAAATCTTGTGATAACTTTACCCACGACGTATCGGGAAGGGGCTCATATCCGGGTCTTAAGTCCGCATCTTCCTCATTAGGGATTATAATTTCCATCTTTAATTCCGCACGGAATGTGCTCTTGTTAGTTATAGTAAACGGCATATTCAATGCCTGCAACATACTAAAGGTTTTGCCGAGACGAACGTTGTCGATCATTACCTCCCCCATCCTCGTAGATAACGCTCCACCCTCACAAGGACTAACAAGAGTTACCATTACAGTCGCTGTCACAATTGCTAAAAATAACTTCTTCATTTCTACTTACCTCCTTTCACTTCGGTTTAGTCGGTAACCTGTTCCGATTCATCCATCGGAACGTCGCTAGTCCGTTCCTCCTTATTCGTCGGAACAGCAACCCTCCTTTGACTCGAAGATATTCGCTAATTCTTAATTATTCTTTACCTAAATATTCCTTTAACAAGTTTCTATTTCTTTCAATATTCCTCCTTGCCTCTTCATATTTGGGATCCAAATCCAGCGCATCTTGCCAATAACCAATTGCCTTTCTTATCTCTCCTTCTTGAGCATATAGATTGCCGAGGTTAAGGTATATTAATGGCATATATGGATTCACTTGCAAGGCCTTGTCGTAGCTTTGTAACGCCTCCTCTTTCTTGCCCAGAAAATAGAGCACGGTCCCTAAGTTTATGTAAGGTTCCAGAAAATATGGAGCCATTTGTATTGAATTCTGAAAAGATTCTTTAGCCAGTTGGTAGTAACTCTGATCTGATAATTGTTCGGCCATATGCACATACCCTACACCCAAACCATTATGGCTCAGCGCATCCTGAGGAACGAGATCCAGGTGTTTTTTATACACAGCCACCGATTTTTTGAGAAGTTCAGCCCTTTGTGTCACACCTGGAATTAGCAGCGCTACATCTTGATAAACTTTTGCTAAGTTCTGATAGTAAGTCTGTTCCCAGGGATTTATTTTTACAGCTTTTTCATATTCGGAAATAGCTAAATCATATCGCTTCTTTGCCTCGAAAAATAAGCCTCTTGGAAAATGTGCATCAGCAAAATACACTCTTAGAAAGATCACAATCAGGAACAGATTAAGAACAAAGAGAATTGAATAAATTGCCCATTTAATGCCTCGGGGTATAGAAATAGTTACCCGCTTTTTTTCCCCTTCCTCTTTAGCCCACAAAATAGTGGTAAATCCCAAAAATAACCAGAAAAGGGTTGCCGTAGTCATTGTATGGAAACTGAACAAATTATTGACCAATACCGCACTTATAGAACCTGCTATTCCCACTGCAATCGGGTCTTGTCGTAAATTAGGAAATTTTGCGATAGTTCTAAAATAATTTAGTAAGAGCCATAAATATGAAAGTAATCCCACCATCCCCATAGTGGCGGCTATTTGCAAGACCTCGTTGTGCGCATAAGCAGGATTAGCTAAAGCTATACCTATGAGGCGAGAAAATTCGGGGAACGCATAGCGCCTGAAGTTTATGCTAAGAGTGTCAGGTCCTATTCCCAACAATGGGCGGTCTTTAATTATCTGCAGAGCGCTTTTCCATCCGGAGATACGAGACGCCGCATCTGCGTCGCTCAAATCAATTACGGAAACTAACCTTCTGATAGTTTTTGAAATTAAACCATGGGCCTCTAAGGGCTCTAAGTTGTTTAAAGCCAATCTTCTCATCTCTATCGCTTTGAATAAAAAGATGAACGAAATCGCAAGGAATAAAACTAAGATGGTCAATTTGAAAATTTTTCTCCTCTTCCCCAGTTGTCTTCTCCATAATACTGCGAGAATTGCTAATCCAAAAAATAGCCCAACCCAGCTCGCTCGTGAATAAGTAAAGTTTAAACAGAGCAACTGGAGACACAAAAGAGCAACTAATAAACCTGTGTTCAAGGATAATCCATTTTTATTCTGCCTTCTCCATTCGAGTAGGATCGTAATACTTAATGGAATTGCCATAATCAGAAAACCGGCAAAGAAGTTAGGATTCCCCAAAGTTGACCATATCCTTTCTTTAGAAGAAATTTGCCAGTTGACAAATTCAATGCCGAAATGCTGGAGTAGACCATACGCAACAGTAACCCCACTTACGGCTAGAAAAACAAGAATAATTTTGTGTATCTTATGCTCATCTAAATTGGCGATGACAAGAAAGTACAAAACAACATAAGTGAGCGTCGCCCATAGACCTTCCATGTGGTACATATACTGTCCAAAGAAACTGAAGTAAGAATTAGTAGAGAAGATAGTTGCCACAAAAGTAACAAAACCAAATAACAAGACCGGCAAATTCAAAGGCGATTTCCTCCAGGTAAATTCTCCCTTTTCGATTGTCTTAATTATCCAGCTGGATAACATTATTAGAATTATCATGCGAAGTATCGTCACCTTAGGCAAGGCAAACGCGTCGAGGAATTTGGGATTAAAAGCAAGAGGCAAAGAAATAACTAAAACTACCACTCCCCAATAGATTATCTGATTACACCGCCCGATGACCTTTGTCTTGATGTCGAGTATTTCTTCCAAAGTATTCCTTTTATTTAATTGCGAATTGATCTCTCTTTGTTCAACTTCCACTTTTTTCCTCCTATTGTTGAATTGCTGTTACAGTTACTGTTAAGAACTGTTGACTAGTTAACGTTGTTCCAGAAGGAGCATCAAACCGGAACCATAAATAACGTATTCCGCCTTTCCCAACGTTGTAACCTTTTACCCCTGCACCCTCCGTTGAGATAGCAAAATTGGTGCTCGTCGCTGTGTCATTGCTGCTAGATCGTACTATGTCACCATCACCTGTATTTGGAGGATTATCATTAAAATGAGATGCGCTTAGAGGGCTTTGTGTGGTAAATAAACCGAGTATCTTCACTTCTTCCCATCCTGGTGCTCCTACCACGTTCTTCGCGGTCCACCCTGTGGGAACACCGGTCAAACGCAATTGGTATTTCTCGGTTGTATTTCCAGTGTTCGTTACCGTGAATCCGTTGTCCAGTACATCCGATTGAGTGGCAGGCACTGTTCCAAAAGGACGGGTTGATGGTGTAATATCAATGCTGAGGATGGGGTTGACATAGACGGTGGCGCCATTGGAGAGGCCTGACCAGCGGGAGACTTCATCGGCAGTCCAGATTTGGAAATACCAGGTCGTGTCCCCAGTGAGGCCGGTAATTGTATGGGAAACCTGGGTGTGAGGTGCTACGCTATGGGTAGGAATCTCAACGTCATAGGTCGTTGTGCTCCAAGCGATAGAATAACTTGAATAGTCAATCCTATATTTACTTCCATCAACAAGAGTGCCTGTCCATCCATCATCTCCGGGAGTGGACCAGGAGAGCGTTACATCACCTGTCTGGCTATCACATAACCCTGTTAAATCAGTTATTGCTGCTGGCGGTCCAAAATCCCAGTTAGTATTGTTTCCAGAATCAGTGCAATCAAAAGCGATGACGGTATTTCCACCCGAGGCGTTAGAATCCCGGACATCAACGCTGTCAACATCCTGTGTGCCCGAAAGGTTCAAATACCAGGTAGCTCCATTCGTGGTAGAGCGTAAGGTAATATTCTCAAAATTAAGATGACCGGTTACATAGGTTGTAGTGCCTGATGCGAGCTTAACAGTTTTCCCAGTTATAGTAGAAACAAGTCCATAGAATGTCGTTGAACCAGTAAGAGTAGAGGTAGAAGTACCTGTGCCATAAAAGGTAACTGTGCTGGTGTTATAATTAAATGTTCCTCCTGATGAATCCCAATCTCCACCTACTTCTATTGTAGAAGCTCCTGCTGTAAACTTACCGCCATTTATCTTAAAATCTCCTGCTATGGTAACATCCTTACCATTTGAGTTAACATTTCCTGATGAGTTGGTAATTGTGAAGTCTCCTGCCGAATAGAGAGCATCAGTGAGTGTCCAGGTACTAACGCTGTTACTGAATGCAAGATTATAGAATGTGGTTCCACTGGATAAGATATTGAAACTTCCACTGCCATTAAATGTTGTTGTAGAATTAGCTGCAGTAAATGTTGCTCCAGAGGATGCGGACCAGTTACCACCCACTGTTATCTGCTCACCAGAAGAACAGGTCAATGAGCCTGAACCACTTATGGAAACATCACTACTTACTGTGATATTGTATCCATTTAAGTTTAAAGTGCCTGTGGTAACGTTGAGCCCCCCATCTATATCAGCTACATCCTGAAGCTGGACACTTGTGCCAGCGTTATCTATTTTGAGATGATAGAAACTCTGGCTCCAAGATGTAACAGTCTGGGTTCCGCTTGTGCCGTCTAAAGTGACAGTGGAGGTGCCGGCGGTGACAGTGGAAGAACTGAAATTAACATTGCCTGCAATTGATATATCGGCTGAACCGAGGTTGAAGTAGACATAGGTATATCGGGCAGGAGTATTATCAACAAAAACATTTCCGCTGATACTGTGGGTACCTGTACTGAAGAGAACTTTTACTTGATAACAGTTTTTATAATTTACGTCTGAATATCCTAATTCTAACCATCCGTTAACTGTCAAATTATAGCCGTTTGTATCCAAAACCAGTGCTTCTGCTTCTGTGTCGGCATCATAAGTACCCCAAATGCGTAAACTTCCTCCTGTAGTCCCTATAGTCCAATCTCCTGTCATTTTTATGGTTGAACTCTTGCCGTATGCAATAACTACTGAAACCAAAGCGCTAAATGCTTTTTGCGTCAATGGGGGGCTGTTGGGTAGACTGATCCAAATTCTGTTTCCTGTTACCTGCGAACCAGTTGCCATATCTATAAAATCGTTAGCGGTCGGAGCGATAATAAGCTCGCCGAGAGTACCTTGTAATGTCGCATTAGTTCCAAGTATGATTTTCTTTGTACGAACATGTCCAGTTCTCGTGGAAATGACGTTATTGGCGATTTGTAATGTGTTGAATATATTGCTAGAATTTGGATTCGAAATATTCCCATTCGCACCCTGTATCCAGAGTCCTGATGAACTGAGACGGCCTGAGACATCCACAATACTGATATTTCCGTTTACGGTTACAGTCCGACCATTATCGGTAATCTTTCCTGAGCTGATGGTAAGGTTACCATCGCACGGTCCTGAGTTCTCTAAAGTGAGGTTATTTCCCAGGGTGAGAGTTCCAGTGTAGCTGCCGCTGAGTTCCAGTTCTCCGATGGTTAAAGCATTTCCTGCTGGCGTATTGATCGTGCGAGTACTTGTGTTGATTACAGCTTTATCGTTGGCATCATCAGGATAGCCGTCATTGCCGGGAGAGCCATCTCCGATATTCCAGTTAGTCTGGTCTGTCCAGGTGCCATTGGCCGCACTATCAGTCCAGGTGTAGGTATAGGACGACACCGTTATCGTTACCCAGACCGTGGCGCCATTAGAAAGGCCTGACCAGCGGGACACTTCATCGGCAGTCCAGATGCGGAAATACCAGGTTGTGTCTTCGGTGAGGTCAGTAATTTCATAGGAAACTTCGGTGTGTGGAGCTACGCTGTGGGTAGGAATGTCCACGTCAAAGGTCATCGTGCTCCAGGCGATGGAGTAACTTGAATAGTCAATCCTGTATTTGCTTCCATCAACAAGAGTGCCCGTCCATCCATCATCTCCGGGAGTTGACCAGGTGAGCGTTACATTACCTGTCTGGCCATCACATAACCCTGTTAAATCAGTTATTGCTGCTGGCGGCCCAAAATCCCAGTTAGTATTGTTTCCAGAATTTGTTGAATTGTAAGCAATGATGGTATTTCCACCTGAAGCATTAGAATCCTGGACATCCACGCTGTCAACATCCTGCGTGCCGGAAAGAGTCAAATACCAGGTAGCTCCATTCGTGGTAGAGCGTAAAGTAATATTTTCAAAATTAAGATGGCCAGTTACATAGGTAACAGTATTTGATGAGAACTTAATATTTTTCCCGCTTGCCGTAGAAACAAGTCCATAGAATGTCGTTGAGCCTGTAAGGGTTGATGTGCTTGAGGCGTTGTCGAAGGTTACTGTGCTCTGTCTACATTCAAAAGTGCCACCCTCATATTTCCAGTCTCCAGCGACATAGATTGGATTATTTTCACCCGATTTTGTGTCAAAGGTTCCTGCAGATATGGTTAAATCACCATCAACATCCAAACTATCTTCAAGCGTCCAGCCACCTGAGGCATTGCTGAAGACGATGTCATAGAAGGGTTGGCCGTTACTCGTTATGGTCTTACCCGACGCACCAGCATCAAAAGTAACGGTGTTTGAGTCTGCGGTAAAGGTTCCAGAGTTAGACCAATCGCCGCCGACATACATATCAGTTCCGTTTGTATCAAAGGCCTTTCCAGAACCTATACTAAAATCGCCGTTTATATCTAAGGATTGCGTACTATCAGTATCAATATAAGCACTTGAACCAATAATCTCTAAGTCATTGAAATATGTGCCGGTCTTCATCAATCTGAGGTAGGTAGTTACCTTTAATAATGCAGTTCCGCTACCGTAATAGTTTCCGCCACCTGAGTCAAACTCTCTATAATAAGTGGAACTGGTAATAGTCCCACCAGAATGGTTTACACTGCCCTGGTAATTCGGGAAAGCGTAACAATCGACTGCTCCCCCAGACATATTTATAGTACTGTTATATCCGTCATAATTGTAAAAATACCTATCTACATCAACTACAGCAGAACCCGAGATATTTAAGGTGCCGCCAAAATTAGTTAAAGACCTTAGAATATTAAGTGCACCTCCTGAAATAGTATAGGTGGAACCAGAGTAATTAAATAGACCTTCATAATCTCCTCCTGTATCGTTGATATTGACTGTTCCGTTTGTCTGTTCAATAGTTCCGTAATTATAGACAGAATCCGTTGCAGTCAATGCGTCACTTGCACTATTTAGACGCAGTTTCTTATTGGCCTGAACAGTCAAATCGTAGCAGGAGACTGTTACATCATTAATATCTAATTGGCTGCTGGACTTGACTTCTAAATGATAGAAGGTGATGGCACCACTTATGGTCTGTGCCGTCCCATTAAATGTAACAGTGGAGGTGTTATAATTAAATGTGCCTCCTGATGAATCCCAGTTGCCACCAACTGTGATGGCTGAGTTATTGGCTGTAAATGTGTCATCAATATCTACACTGCCGGCAACGTCGACTGCCTTTCCACTCGTGTCAAAAGTAGCGTTTGTTTTTATGGTAAGGTTTCCATCAACATCGAGTATCTGGGAGCTTGCATCCATATCCACTGTCTTTGCATTTGTGCCATCACCTATGGTGAGATTGTAGAAGTTGAAGTCTGCATCATCGACCTCAGCTATGTATATGGAGGAAGCATCTGTTCCTACCAATTCAAAAGTGCCACCTGTAGGAGTAAAGTTAGAGCCATTTGCGAAATGGGCAGTGCCATAGGTGGCATGTTTTCCGCCATAGACAGTAATGGTGCCACCTGATATGTTCTCTGTCCAGCCGGACCCGACCCACCAGGGACTATAGATGCCTCCACTGTATCCATTTTGACCACAACGAAATGTTCCTGAGCTCATCTGTAGTTTTGAGCCGCTATAACCGTAATAGACGCCGTCGAATGAGGCATTATGTCCATTTACATCAAATATGCCTTCTGTATGAAGGAAATGATGGCTTGCCATATCGGTTAAAAGCTGAACTGTGTCAGTTGAATTAGTTTTGGAAACATAGAAATATGCTCCAGTACCAAATCCGAGGTCATTGTTAGCCCCAGTTATTGAGACAGTGGCATTTCCAGCACCGTCCATATAGTAATACCCGTTAGAAGGATTGAAAGAATTGTCACCAGAGATATCAATGTCTCCCCCAATATATATGTCGGCGCCACTTGCCGTTATATCGGCTGTTCCACCTGTAACTGTGAAATCTCCTGCTATATCGAGTTCATCATTAGATGAATACATATACAAGGTGCCGCCGGATTTGAGGAAATTGCCAGTTACATCCACTATCTGACCATTTAAATTGAATGTTCCTGCAGCAATGGTGAGGTCTCCTCCTAATGTCTCCCCTGCTCCTACTGTAAATGTTCCACCTGAGCCGTTAATTTTGAGGTGGTGATATGTCCAGTTTTTGATAGCACGAGAGCCAGATGTTGCAGTATATTCTACTGTTGAACCTGAGTTGTTGGTGGGGTCTTTGTTGCTGACAGTTTCATCACCTTGAAGTTTTAAAGTGCCACTATTGGAGAATGTGCTTCCAGTTTCCAGAGTGAGGTTCTTTCCTGCTAAATTTAATGTAGCATTTGCGCTAATGGTAAGGTTGGCATCCCAGATTCCTGAGTCATCTAAAGTGAGGTTGTTTCCCAGGGTGAGAGCTCCCGAGTAGCTACTACCCAGTACCAGTTCTCCGATGGTTAAGGCACTTCCTGATGGTGTACTGATACTTTCTGAGCCGGTGTTGATTACTGCTTTGTCATTGGCATCATCAGGATAACTCCCACCTACATCCCAGTTACTGGTATCCGTCCAAACTCCATAGGCTCCCCCACCAGTCCAGTTATAGGTCTGGGCCGGCACTGGTATCCAGACAGTACAGCCATTGGAGAGTCCTGACCAGTTGGGGACTTCGTCTCGAGTCCAGATTTGGAAATACCAGGTTGTACTTTGTTGAAGATCCGTAACTGTATAGGAGACCTGAGTGTGGGGAGCTACGCCATTGGTAGGAATCCCGACCTCGTAGTCGTCTTTATCCCATGTCTTAGTCACACTTGAATAGTCGATTCTATATCCACTTCCATTAGGAAGAGTATTGTTCCAGCCATCGTCTCCGGGAGTTGACCAGGTGAGCGTTACATCACCTGTCTGGCCATCACATAACCCTGTTAAATCAGTTATTGCTGCTGGTGCAGTCGCATCTATCACTACGCTGCCATTTCCAGAGAATTCGGATGGATTATTTACAGCATCGTAGGCTCTGACCTTTGCATACCAGGTCCCCTGAGCCAGATCAACTGTATGGGTGTATGAGTTGGTGTTGCTATAAGCAGAGTTAGCTGTGCCTCCGGCAACAGTATCCCAGTAGATTATATAGGTGTCAGTAGTTCTCAACCCTGAATGAGCATCTGTTGAAGCCGTCCAGGTCCAGGTAGGTTTAGTGTTACTAGTAGGTGTAGTAGTTGAAGGCGTGCCTGGAGTAGTGGGCGCAGTGGAATCATAATAGAACGTGCATGTGCCATAGTTAGAGTAGTTGACATTCCCAGCATTATCCTCTGCTACAACATAGAAGGTATTCGCGCCTTGCTGTGTCGCTGCTGCATAGGCTGCTAAAGAAGTGCTGGTTGTTGAAGGAGAACCTGAGGTCGGTGTACTATTTACACTATAATGATAATGATTTATGCCTGAGGCATCACTGGGAGCAGTCCAGGAGAAGCCAAATGAATTTGTAGCAGTCCAACCTGAAGGATTAGCGGTTACATCTGTTGGGGGTCCAGGTGCTGTCGTGTCGGCATATACACTGGAATCGAATTTGACTGTATAAGAGGCGGTTCCTTCGGTCCAAGCGATGGGAATATAAGCCGTGGTAGTGGAAGGACTGGTACAATACCGATTATTGGCATTGTCGGTGGTGATGGCTGTCCAGTTTGAATCCCAGGTACCACTGGACCACTTCTTATACATTATATTGTACTGGTTCGAGGCAACGTATTCGGAAATAAAACACCAGAGACTATTGTCGCCTGTGGTCAAACTTGGATACCAATCATAGTAGGATGATGAAAGTGTTGACGGTTCTGACCAGGAAGTTCCATTATAGTACCGATGCTTTATGCCAATGCCACTATGCCTGTACACAAAGTGCACATCGTTTCCAATCGTGGTGACAGAGAATTGATAGTCGACTGCCCCATCTGTACTGATGTCGCTGGGAGTACTCCAGCTACTGCCACTAACTATATATGAAGACCACTTGTACTTATCCTGACCGGTATTCTCATCCGCATAAATTAAGAAAGGATTATCATTACGCAGGACAAGTGCGGGGTAATAATTACCAGCCGAGGCTCCTGACTGCCATGAGCCAACATCCTTCTCCACGATACTTTGGGACGGATCGAAGTCATAGTCTGAGTACTTTGTTTTCACTATGCCATCAGTGTCAATGTCGTATCCGTAAGCAATCCATATCCTTCCATTACTTTGCCTGATGACAGATGGCCCGTCACTGGAGCCATCGTCCTGCACCCCTCTTTCTAGACCCACTGTCCAGCTACTCCCGGAAACGGAATATGTTAATTTCCTGAAATAGATGTCTGCAGAATCCTGGTAGGCTACATAAATATTGTCACTTGCATCGAGGCAGATGCTGTAATCGCCATAGTACGCAGAATCAACTAGCGTGGACTGGCCACTTACACCGGCCAGGTCTGTCCAATTGGCTCCATTATCTGTAGACTTTTTGGCTCTAATTCCACTCGGCGATGAAGAACGACGATATAGAACCACAATTGTCCCATTACTGGTTTTGACTACAAGCCTGTCCTTAGAATAACCTGTCGATGACGACCATCCCGTCCCAGTATCGATATTGGCCGATCTTGCCAGAGAGACAACTCCAGCAACAATTATTAAAGCCATAGACAGAGTTAAAACTTTCTTCATTTTTCCTTCCCAAAAAGGTGACAGGTACTTTTTTCTCACGCAACCTGGAGGTTGCGGCTACCACGGCTCAAGTCTGATAGTCCGGCCACTCATCGGAGCACAGTTCACAGCGCCTTTCGCCTGTGGTCTTCAAGAATTTTCCTGATTGTCTGTAAAGGCAAATATTGCCTTTCAATGTTCTTAATCACACGAATCCTGCTCAAGGTATCTTCCTTGTCGTAGAGTCTTTGACCACCGGGCGTAGTGGCGACTGCTTCCAAAAGGCTAATTTTTGTATAGTATCTTATAGTTGATGGTAATACGCCTGCCAGTTTAGCCATCTCGCCCGTTTTGAGTAAGTCGTGTGGCGATGACTTTTTCCTAACCACTTTTCCTTCACCTCCCCCTTTCCACGCGGAGCTTCGCTCCGCTACTCTTAATGGGAACAGCGACCCTCCTTACAAATGCCGTTCATAGGCACCTCCTGCTGGCACGGTTCAAACTGTGCCTACAAGGCCCGTCTTCCGCAGGCTGAAGCCCGCGACTCCCTGGAAATTACGCAGCCGTCGCACGGGCCCTATTCATTGCGCTTTCCTAACTCCCCTTTAATCTCGGACAGTGTCCATTTTCGGCCATTAATGGTCTTGATGGTGTGGATTCTTTCCAGCGTGTCCTCTCTGTCATAGAGCCGATAGCCACCCGGAGTGATTGCCACTACTCGCAAAAGCCCCAAGTCCGTGTAATACCTGACGGTAGAAGCCAAGACTCCGGCCTCTCTGGCAATCTCTCCAATCTTGAGGAGGCCACTGGCCAATCTCATTCTCCTGGTCATCTTTCCTCACTTCCTTTCCTCCACGCGGAGCTTCGCTCCGCTACTCCCTTACAAAAATGAAAGTGAACTGCTTACTTCTTTCTTGTTACGAAAAAAATCCGAGCTACCGAAAAGCCAGGATTCCATTTCCCCGGCTATGTGGGCCTTCGATAGCTCGGATAACGCATCGCCCGGGCCTCCCTCGTTGTAGTCCCCATCCCCACAACGAATTCCGGAGGCCCCAAACTATAGAATTCTATTACCTCCCCACAAAAATTGCTAAACCGTACAAGGACAACCTCACGCCCCAGGCAAAGTATGGATAGGCATCGCCGCCACAACATACCTTTTTTCCCTTCCAACGGAAAAGGTTGGGAGCCTGTAAGTCTGCCCTATGTTCCTATGATTGGCTAGGCCCTTTTCCTATGAAAAAGTATACCACAGAAAGGGCCTTTTGTCAATTACTTTTTCAAGTAAACAGTTTACTTTAACCTTTGATTATTCCTAAAACGAAGGCTTTACTCCCAGACGGCTGTCATCGCTAGAGACTATTGAAAATCGAGATTTGTAAATTCCTTGCTCGCTTAATCTTAATAGGAAGGAGTTCAAGAAATAACTCGGCGGGAAATTTCAACGGTAGATATCCCGGCGGTGGCCAATACGAAGGATGACTATAGTCCTAGCCGATTCATCAACATCGTAAGCTATAATTCCTTCAGAATTTTTAAATATTCATCAGGACTTATGCCAAGGAGTCTCAGATTGTTACGAATGACAAAAATTGGAATGTCTTTATCGGCAGGAATAACAATGGGGCGTTTCAAATCAGCCCGTCTATATATTCTATGGTCACCCTTTTGTCTTACAAAGTCACAGCCTATATATTTCAGAAATTTACATATTTTTAAGCGGGTATTTTTACTTCTTGTTCAGTTTGACCAACCATAGCCGGCGGGACCCAATGCCTTTGGGGATAGGAGACTTTTTGCCAGCCACAGTCTTTAAGTACATCCTCTAATGTCCCCATCTTAATCGTTTCTTCTAAGAAGACTTCAACCGCTTCAGCGAATCTCTTTTTAGCTTCTGCAAAAGTATTGCCATATGTAGAAAGATCTAATGCGGGAGAATAAGCTATAAATTTTTTACCTTCTTTAAAAAATATTACCCCCAATTTCGTTTTAATCTTATGCATAACTTTCACCTCCAGTAAATAAAATACCACATAAGAATTATTTTCTGTGTCACGGCGCTCACTATTTTTTTACCTCCCGACAAAAGTTTACCATATGGAGGGTAGTAAGCCAAGCGAAAAAGGGGCTGTTACTAAGAGACGATGGCCATTTCTGAGACAGCAATTCCTAAGGTCCTATTATCTTTTACCCTTAAAGCCAAACTTGGTACAAAGGCGTCATTGGCCTTGATTGTCACTTTGAGAACTTCTTCTTCATTCCAGAACTTAAACCATAATCTTTGCCATTCTCCGGCACTAATTAGAAACTCTCCAAGTCCTATCCCGTTTATCCATATTTTTCCTTCTGTCTGGAAATGGGAATAGGCCTCTATTTCTAAACTTCTTTCTACTCCGGGAGTAAGCGGATTTCTCAGGAAGATTATCCCATAATTTGTCGTCCAACGAATATTTTTTTCTGACCAGTTCTCCAAGCCATACCAGCCAAATCCAAGGTGTCTGCTGTCGTTTTCTCCCATCTTTACCCGGGAATCTAAACCATTTCTATCCACTGTCGCCTCGTACCTCACTTCATAGGTGGGCGATGGTGCCTCTATTATTCTGTCCATTCTTTCAAGCATAAGAATGGTCGGCTTATCTTTGACCACTCTTTTCATCTGAACTTTCGCTCTTCTTACCAAGGTGTCTGGTAGGATAACCAAATTCCAGACTAGTGCCTTAAGCCTGTAGTAAGCCAATTTGAGTCTCTTTCTTCTGAAGTGGCGGTATATTGACTTAATGTCCGTATGTATACTTTTTGGTAACATCCACCACAATGTTGGGAATGACATATTCTTCAGCATCATCCTTAGGCGATTTCTATGGTCAATATATTCATTGAATATATCTTTTCGGAACGGCCTATATTTATGATAGACTATTGCCTGAGGAACGAAATTGACTTTGTAGCCACTCCACCAAGTGCGTATGCTGAAATCGAGGTCCTCATAATAAGCGAAGTAGAATCTGTCAAAATAGCCTATCCTCTTAAATAGGTTCCTGCGGATAAACATAGCTGCCCCACAGGCACCCAAGATTTGCTTCTTCCTATCGTATTGCCCGCAATCCAGTTCCCAGGCGCCTCTATCTCTTCCTTGTAGTATTTCATTGGCAATAATTCCTGTGCTATTGATTACGGATGGTTCATTAAACATTAGCATCTTTGGCATACATACCCCGATACTTTCATTGCCCTCCATAATCTCAACTAATTTACTAACACATTCTGGGTCTATTTTGGTGTCTGGATTCAGTAAGAAAATATAGTCTCCGTTTGCCTGCTTGATGGCTTTATTATTCCCTTCAGCAAACCCGTAATTTTTGCCAAATCTTAGTACCTTCACTGAGGGAAATTCTCCTTGAATGAATTCTGGCCCGCCATCAGTTGAATTGTTATCGGCAAGAATAACTTCAAAGTGAAGATATTTCAGATTCATAACTGATGTCAAGCAATCATCAAGATGTTCTCGATGGTTTCTAACAACTATGATTATGCTTACCAATGGCTGACTCATTACCTTTTCCAGATTTCTTATCAGATGATTCTATAGGTTTCCCAAAAAGAAATATGCTGGAGAGACTAAATCCGGAAGTAGGCGACATCATCGTCCGGGGCAATCATGAAGCAATGCTTGCAACAATCAAAAGGATCATCGGTATACAGTCTCCTTCTCATCTCCTGGTAAAGTTCATTATTCCAAATTTCCCGAAAGGATCTTTCCTTAACATTGCCCATTACTGGATGGCCAGGAACACAACACGGTACAACATCTCCATTCCACTCAACATAAGCTCGTTTCCATAAGAATGAACATATTCTTGATTCATTTCTTAACTTATGATTTAATTTATTGCCATATTCGTCATCAACCGTGTTAAATAATGAAGGAATATTCAAATGTATATTTAACTCTCCGGCTCTTTCTTGGGCAACTCTCATATAATAATTAGCAAGTTCCTTATGATAAACTAAAGATTCATCCCTCATTCCTTCAGCGAAAATAGTTACATGACAACAATTTACAGAATCCACTCTCAGTTCTTTGGCGAGCTCTATTAACTTTGGTAATTCTTTTATATTTCGCTTCATCAACACAACTGCAAAATGTAATCTGGATTTGACCGCAGCACAAAGTTTCTCCCTAATTCGATTGAATCTTCTAATGTTCTCTATCACCTGCTCAAATTTTGCCCCAATTCTAATAGACTCATAGGTTTCCTTTGTAGCTGCGTCAATTGATATATGTATGCGCCCGGGAATTTGTAAGATCTCCTTTATTAACTTATCGTTGTTTAGTAGGGTCCCATTGGTAATCAAGTCTAATTCCACAGAGTAATTCTTCATAATTTTCAATTGTTCCCTAAGATTACCAGCCATAAGTGGTTCCCCGGCTGTAGCCAACTGCACCCATCTCGCATAGGGAAAAGTCTCATCAGCTACCCGCTTATAGGTATTGAAATCATACTGAAGTGCATTAATCTCTTCGTGAGAAAATTTTCGACGGATGCACATTATGCAACGCAAGTTACACTGAGTATCCATGTTCATTGCCATAAATGTAGGCATTGCCATAGATATAGGAGAATGGCGTCTTTGTTCTTCCTCTGCCAATTGTTCATTATAAGTTTTGAGTTTCAGAGGACTCCTCTTTATAAGAACATAGATTTTTACTTTGTGATAAGGATGATATGCTATGGAAAAGAGTATTGGGACTTTTCTTAAGATCTTTTTTATGCTATCTTTCAGGTTTATTCTATTCATTCTTGTAGAACAGAATGCTTCTGGGATTACCAAATTTTTTCTAAGGACTCCCTGTTTCCTAATAAAAGCAGACTGAACCTGAAAAATGCGTGAAATTCCAAAAATTTTCAGGTTAGCCTTTTGATTTTATGACTAAAAGATGTATAATATAATTCAAAAATCCTTTATGTCACAAATGCACCCAATAGGTGCAT
>Ga0315312_1001687_pt1 | contig 16538 bp, 12 predicted proteins | sample TDP7_MG_FD_203629 | JGI IMG/M metagenome (GOLD analysis project Ga0315312, IMG submission 203629) | Freshwater sediment microbial communities from Lake Towuti, South Sulawesi, Indonesia - TDP7 | ecosystem: Environmental > Aquatic > Freshwater > Lake > Sediment | place: Indonesia: South Sulawesi... | reverse complement strand
TCAGTCATGCATATAGTCAAAGAGAATCTTTTCCATCCTCACAGTCTAGCGGTGGGTGACTTCGATAGAGACGGACACGTGGACATATTCGTGGGGAGATAGGCTTATGGGAGAATCCGCATCCTAATCTATTGATCTGCCTCGGAGACCGAGATGGTTCTTTCACCGAGTTGCTCACGGAGTCCGAACATCCTACTCATGAGGCCAAAGGAGCGGACATCGGAAAAAAAGGTAGACTGTCTATAGTCGGCAAACCATACTGTCCCTCAGCCAAGTTGACCTATGAGAAAACATGAGCGATATCTAGGTGTTGACCTGGAGGCTTTGGGAAGCATCGTCGGGAACTATATTTTTCGTCAGAACCATAAGGAGAGCCTGAACAACATAAAGATTGGACAAGTAGGTCTTGCCAATAATAGGACGACAAAGGGCTTATACAACGGGTATTCGATATCAACCACCAAGGTTCTCATTGAACTAGATCCACTTGCCATAACTCAGCAAGATCGCTTAAGAGCATGTTTGTGGATTTGTCATCTGATATTGGAAATCTTTAAAAATCAGCTCAATATTTAAAAGAAGCTTATCAGAAACATAATATGTTAGGTACGTAGTATCCTTCGGTTTTCGCTGATGAACTTAAAGGCGGAGTGCGAGACGGTAACAAACTACGAGGCTGTGTGGCGGGTTCTGGCTGACTTGATGACTGAATTGCGAAAGGCGGGTGAAGTGGTGCCCGCAAATGTGATCAAGGACTTACGTTCAGCGAAGACCACTATAGAGATTCTGAAGGTGGATAGAGAGAATCCTGATCACCTATCAAGAATTGAAGGATTTCAGGCAAGTGTGGGATCGTTCATAATGTGTACAGCAGAGAAAAGGTTTGGGCCGCAGACTGTCAACAATTGGATGTATAGGTTAGAGAGGGCGAGAACGGAACTCGGGGAAGATACCCAGACCGAGAGAATATTTTTCTCGAGGGTTCCTCGGGATAAACATTGGGTTAGGATAAAGTCCACACATGAGATCTCTTTGAAGAGGATCAGATCGGTAGCAGAAGAGGAAGGCCTTGAGCATGAGACTCATAAAGATGGATATGTGATTGTGTTTGGCGACAAGAGCAGAATCCAGAACTTCATTAAGAGAATGACCTAATCCCATGATAATTGAGGATCCAGATGCAAGATATCTAATCTAACGGTTAATGGTCACATCAGTCTGAATACCTTGGAAGTTTACCAGGAAATCGAAGTGAGGTCGAAGTGACCTACGTAAAAAGGATAGAGATAAAGGGTTTCAAAACCTTCGCCGAGAAGACTAATCTAATGCTTGACAAGGGTTTCACCGCGATTACTGGACCAAACGGAAGCGGAAAAACAAACGTCATCGATGCGATCCTTTTTGGACTGGGAGAATTGAGTGCGAGAAGGCTTCGAGCTGAAAACTTTTCGAAGCTTCTGTTTCAAGGAAATCCAGAATCAAATCTGAAGAAGGAGACAAGAGGCAAAGTAGTAGTCCAGTTTGACAATTCGGGTGGGCGGATACCTGTCGACACGAGTACTGTGACTGTCTCGCGTGAGATTGATCAAACCGGCCAGAGCGTTTACAGGCTTAATGGAAGAAGATTCTCTAGAGTCAATCTTGTAGACAAGCTTTCTATGGGTGGAATAACCCCTCATGGCTATAACGTCGTTCTGCAGGGAACGATCACGCACTTGGCGGAGATATCGGCCCATGAGCGCAGAAAAATCATTGAGGATACCATTGGCATAGCTCAATACGATGCTGATAAGGCCGAGGCTGAAGAGAAGCTAAATGCTGCGGACGTTTCGATTCGGACAGCTATGGGACAAGTAGGTGAAGTACAGAAGAGGGTGGAGGATCTTGAGAGGGAAAGAAATGACATTCTTAGGTTCAACTTGATTCGAAGAGAAGTAAGACGCCTAGAAGCCTTCAGAATATCCTATGAGATCGCTGAGGTGGAAGAGAAGATTAGGATTTTGTCGTCTAAAGTGGGAGAAGCTGAAAGTAGGGTTGAGAGGCTGGGCAAGCTGAGAGAGAGATCTAGGTCCGAACGTCACGAAGCTGAAGATGAATGGAGAAAGCTAGGGTCGGATAAGATTGAAGAGGGGCAAGCCAGCATCCTCGAGGTTCAGATACAGCTGGGAGATCTGAAATCCAGATTGAGTGAGTTGTCAACGAAAATAAGCTCTGAAACCGCTACTGTTGAAGGTCTAAAGAGGGTGAAACATAACACAGAACAACAAATCAACAGTGTCAGGAAAGAGATTGATGATCTAAGACCTAAGCTCAAAGAGATGATGCGCGAACACAGGATTTTTTCTGATGAGGTGAAAAATAAACAACAGGGATTCGATGCCTTACGTGAAGAGGTTGCCTCGTTGAGGTCATCTCTAAACAAGAACACTCAGTTAATCCAGGAAAAAGAGAAGAATCTAGATCAGTTGTATCAAAAGTTGATCGAGTTCAGAAGCAACTATGCCAAAAGCCATTCAACAGTGAGAATCTTCACTCAGAGATTGAAGGACATTCAATCTCGTAAGGATGATCTTTCATCAACATTGGAAAGGCTTCAGAAATCCCTAGACGAACTCAGAGAAGTGAGGAGAGAGCAGGAGGAAAGATTAAGAACTGTCCAACAGACCTTGGAACGCCGAGCTGCCCAGAAAGAAAACATACAAAGGGAGATGCAAGATGCCGAGAAAATAGCTGAGACCGCTAGAGAGGCAGTGGTGGAGTTCTCAACGCAAAGGGATCTTTTCGAAAAAATCAGAAGTGAGGATAGCGCTTTGAAGAATATAGAGGAACTGGGTGAACTTGGGGTTATAGAGGGAATTCACGGGCGCCTTAGAAATCTCATCAAGATAGAGAGGGGTTGCGAGAGGGCGATCGAGGCCGCCGCAGCGGGATGGCTCGATGCAATGGTAGTTCGTGACTTGGACGTGGCCTTCACGTGCAGTGAGACTCTGAGGCAGCTTAAACTTGGGAGAATAAAAATAATCCCGCTGGAAGGTTCATCGCCCAATACGGTCACTGCCAGTATTCCCGAATTGGACGGCATAAAGGGATTTGCATCTACCTTCTTGAAATACCCAGATCAATTCCAACCTGCCATATCCTTCGTTTTCGGCGATACTCTCATAGCACATAATGAAAAGGCAGCACTGCAAGCAACTCAGAAAGGTTTGAGGTCAGTTACTGCAAACGGTGATCTTTATGAGGTCGGCGGGGCCGTCGAGAGCGGCTTTTACAGAGCTCCCATCGATTTTTCCTCGATTGTTCCGAGTGAATCGGCTGTTAAGAGCTTGGATCGGGCATTGAATGCTCTGGTAGACCATCTTAGGCAGAGAGAGAATGACATTGAAGATGTCTCCAGAGAGATCGTTGAGGCGCGTGTGGAGATTACCCGGTTGAACGAAGCGATGAATAGACTTGGAGGCGAGATCCAGTGGATTTATGACAGCATAGAAAGAACGAGTCGAAATATTGATCGTGCAGACAAGACCATCCGAATAATCCAAGAAGCACTGGAGAAGGAGAGGGGTCAGATTGGATCTTACAGACTGGGCCGTGTCAAAATTCTCAGTGAGGAGAGAAGACTTCGAGGAGAACTAAGTGAAGTGAGGAAGAAAACGGACATGGCAGAGATACAGAATATGGAGGTTCAGAGAGATAATCTTGGGAATGAGATCATGAAGCTCAGAGAGAAATTAGGGGTCGTCAAAGGCGATATATCAACTTTGGAATCGAAGATGGAAAACGTCCTTGATGCAACCCTTAAGAACGCCAACATCCAACTTGGTAGAGTAGCGCATCAGATAGCGAATTTGGAGAAAGAGATAGAAAGTGATCTTCTTGAAAAACAGGAAGTTCAGAAACAGATCAAGGAACTCGAAAAGAAGAAAGAGGCTTTCTCTATCACGATATTAGGTGCCAGAGAAGAGGCGAAAAAGTTCGTCTCCCAAATCGATAGGATTGACGAGCAACTGCAACGAATAGACAAGGAATATGATCAATCTAGTCTTCTTCTTAATCAGCTTAGGCTTGACTTGCAGAGTTTTCAGCTTCAAATGGATCAATATTCAGAGAAATTGAAAACATTGGGTTATGAGGAACCGGTCCAAGCTTCAACTGAGAACCTTCTCGAAGTGGAGTCTTCACTGAGAATGATGAGTTTAGAGCTGGAACGCATCGGCGCCGTTAACCAACTTGCAGAATCACAGTATGCAGAACAAGTTTCAAGATACAAGGAGTTGTCAGTGAGGATCAACGAACTCGAGCAAGAGAAGATCGGTATAATAAGATTTATTGAAGAGATTGAACGCAGAAAACACGAGGCCTTCATGGGCACGTTCAGCCGAGTAGATCAAAACCTCAGAAGATATTTTTCCAGATTGACAGAGGGCGGAGAAGCCACACTCAAACTAGAGAATCCAGAGGATCCCTTCTCTGGAGGAGTTGACATGGTGGTTCAGTTTCCGAATAAGCCCCCAATTCTCATAAGTGGCGCCAGCAGCGGTGAACGATCGGTCACGGCGGTTGCCTTCTTGTTTGCCTTGGAAGGGCTTATTCCATCTTCCTTCTATCTCTTCGATGAAGTGGATGCACACTTAGATGCTTTTCATGTTGGAAAGCTTGCAGACCTACTTGCCGAGGAGGCAGCTAGGTCCCAATTCATAGTTATAACACTAAAGCCCGAAATGGCTAGCAAAGCTGAAAAGGTCTACGGGGTTTATGGGCGCAACGGAGTATCGTACGTCGTCTCGACAACTCTCAAGGGTGTTGCTTAGTGACTGATCGATCAGCCAACAAACCGTTCTATCTTAAGCCCCCCTGGAACATTCTGTTTGACGTTCAGAAGTTGAAAGGGATACAGCCTTGGGATGTCAAGATATCATTCTTGCTGACATCCTTTCTAGAGGAGATGAACACAAGAAAGGAGATCGATTTCAGGGCTTCCGGGGTGGCACTCGATTCTTCTGCAAGCATATATCTCATGAAATCGAAGCTTTTACTGGAGCTAGAGGAGCCTCCTTCGGTTGAACCAAGGTCAGAGTTTCTTCCCCCTGCACTGATTCTGCCTCTTAGATACGAGTTGACGACAACCACCATTGAGCAGCTTCTTGAGGCTTTGGATGATGTGTTAAGAGGTGAAAAACTTTCGGAGATGAAGCCGCGGTTAGAACCAGTGCTGACCCCTCCTCCCGAGATTGTGCCCATCCTGAGCGGGTACCTAATGAAGATCGAGAAAGAGATAAGAATCCTACGCGAGAAAATTCTCCTTCTTGCCAATAAGGGTGAGTTGGTCACATTCTCGCGACTCGTATCCGGCCTACGAAAACTTGAGAGAATCAAAGCGTTCATTATCCTTCTTTTTATGGCGCAGAGAAGAAACATCGGCCTGTGGCAAGAGGAATATTTTGGAGAGATTTACGTCACCCCCATAGGAGGCCAGTAGTTGGAAGGAAAGATTAAGGGCGGTAAACCGCTCAGATCATCTGAGGAAAAGGTAGGACTCGACAAGCAAAACATGGCTTTGATAGAAGCGGCATTGTACGTTGCCGGTCGGCCTCTTGACTTGAGGACATTGGGTTCGGTTACCAAAATAGGATCTAAGAAGAAAGTTCAAAGCATCGCCAGAACTATTATGAAGGAATATGAACACCGCGATACATCTCTTGAGATACTGGAGCTGGAAGACAACAGATTCGTCCTACAGTTGAAAGCCGATTATTCGCTGAAGGTTAGAAGACTAGCTGTTAGGCCTCTTCTCACAACAGGGCCGTTGCAGACTTTGTCCTATATAGCATATCGGCAACCAGTCGCGCAGAGACAGGTGATCCAGGCCCGTGGAGGACACGCGTATAACCACATTAAAAGATTGAAGGAGATGGGCTTAATCGAGTGTAAAAAGGATGGGAAAGCTCGCATTATTAGGACGACAGATTACTTCGCAGACTACTTCGGTTTGAGCCATGACCTAAAACCGATGAAGCGGCAATTGAGAAATATTTTCGATAAGATCGTGACAAAGACGATTGCAAAAACGATGCGAGCGAACGAAACGGTCGCCGCCCGCTAGATTTATATCTTAGCGAAAGATACCTCTTAGTCTCAGTGTTGTGGGGAGAAGCCAGAAATTGTCGGTATGGCACGGGGATATACACAAACGAAAACCATCCGGGGGCAGAAGAAGGCCTTACCGAGGCAAGAGGAAATTCGAAAGCGGATCTTTTCCAGCAGAGACTATCATAGGTGAACCTAGAAGAAAGATAAGTCGTAGTCATGGCGGTAATATAAAGGTTCGTCTAGTAAGCGAGAAATATGCGAACGTCACGGATGCGTCGAGCGGAAAGACTGAAAGGGTTGAAATTCTGAGGGTCATAAAAAGTCCCTCGAACGTGGACTATGATAGGCGCGGCGTTATAACGAAGCAGACAATAATAGAGACGACTCTAGGAACAGCCCGGGTAACATCAAGACCCGGACAGCAAGGCGTTCTAAACGCGGTTTTGATCTCACAGGAGTCGACGTGAACGCTCTGGTTGATACACCTCTAAAGCTGTCAATTATTTCTACAGGATTACGTTTAGAGAAGGACTAGAGATATGAGAGAGCGGGATAGGTTGATCCTTTGGCCCGTTTATTTCGACTCGACAAAGACCAGATCGCAGGGGAGGAGACTCCCAAAAAGACTGGCCGTACCAACACCAAAACTCAGCGATATCAAAACCTCCGTTGAAAAGATAGGGTTCAGATGCGACGCTGTCATTGAGGTGGCTTATCCTCGTTCCCCATGGAGAAAAACGGGCTACATTTCAGTCCATAAAAAAGGACCTAAAAACAATCTCATCAAGAGGGTTTCTGAAAATCTATTGAACGTTCGTCCATAACTATAATCTAGTTTCAGACTCCAGAAAGATTTAAATAGAATGCGTCATTTCATTTTTCATATCTTCTAGGAGGAAAACGAAACTTGCAGAGGATAGGGCGAGTTATCCATGTAACTACCAGCAGAAAAGCGGTTGTCAAGGCAGAGGCTGTCCCAAAGATCGGCGACAGAGTTGTTGATGAAAAAAGTAATATAGTAGGTAAGGTTTTCGATATATTCGGTTCGACATCCTCGCCCTATCTTGAAGTGGCACCTGACCTGATAGACCCCTATAGTCTCGTTAACCGTCTTCTGTACGCGCTTCCTTCCTCTAGGACGAAAGGAAAAGTGAAGCGAGGAAAAGCCGATGAGTGAAGAAGAATTCAAGCCCAGTCTTAAAGAGATTCAACGGTGCTCCGAATGCGGCGGCGCGAGGTTAATGAGAGATCACGAAAACGCTGAAATCGTATGCATGGACTGCGGTTTCGTCGTCGCCACAAAAATAGTTGATCAGGGGCCAGAATGGAGGGCTTTCGACAATGAGCAACAGGAGAAACGGGCTCGTGCAGGAGCGCCCCTAACTTTCACAATTCATGATAAAGGGCTCTCAACAGTGATCGACTGGCACGACAAAGATGTCTACGGAAAGAGGATTGCCCCAGATCAGAAAGCCCAGATCTACAGGCTAAGGAAATGGCAGAGGCGTATTCGAGTCTCGGATGCGACTGAAAGAAACTTGGCCTTTGCCCTATCTGAGATTACAAAAATCGCAAATAATCTTTCTCTTCCTGATAGCATCTTTGAAACAGCCTCAGTCATATATAGGAAGGCAGTTAGAGAGCGTCTCATCCGTGGAAGATCAATCCAAGGAATCAGTGCAGCCTCAGTATACATCGCATGTAGACAGTGCGGACTTATTCGAACCCTAGAGGAGATCGCTATAGCTTCAAGCATAAGCAGGAAAGAGGTCGGTCGGAGTTACAGGTTCCTTGTGAGGGAGCTTGACTACTTCATTCCGCCAACTAACCCAGGCCAGTATGTTTCAAAATTCTCCAATCAGCTCACGATGCAGGGCAAGGTGGAGGAAATGGCAGGAAAAATCCTAAAAGCTGCGAGGGAACTCAAGATCACTTCAGGAAGAGGACCAACGGGCGTAGCCGCCGCCGCTAGCTACATAGCCTCAGTTCTCACTGGGGAAAGGAAGACACAGAGGGAGATAGCAGAGATAGCCCAAGTTACAGAAGTCACAATTAGAAACCGATATAAGGAACTTACTGAACGGCTCCTGTTCGTCATGGCCCTATGATTGCGAAAAGACGGCTGGATCTTCGCCTTTCTCCCGCCACTGCTGCAAATTGCGCGCATTTGCTCTGATGATTTCTCTGTCTGACCGTTTGGTGGAAACCTTGTTAACCGAAATGACCTGGAAAATCGTATTCCTTGGCATGTTGCAAGGTCTTCTCGAGTGGTTTCCCATATCAAGCCAGGGAAATCTTGTTCTGGCAATGATTCACCTTTTGGGAATTGGGCGAGAAGAGGCGCTAAATATCTCCGTGAATCTGCATTTGGGAACCATGTTCGCATCTTTGGCTTATTTTAGGGAGGACTTTCTTGCATTGGCAAAGGTACTTCCAAACTACCATCTCCGACACTCGAATGGAGTAAGCAACCTAATAACGTTCCTCCTGTTCTCGTCTATCATATCCGGCTTCATTGGCTACTTCGTCTTCAAGATTGCTGAAATCTCACTCACGATCGGCGAATATTTCTCTGGAGCAATAGGCTTCGCGCTTGTAATGACAGGTCTCCTCCACAAGTACTCGACGAAACATGAGATAAGAGAGACCAAAGATGTGAAAATCTTGGATACCCTTCTCTTAGGGATAGCTCAAGGATTCTCAGCATTTCCAGGGATCTCACGTTCAGGGATAACGATCTCCGCGCTACTTTACAGGAAGTTCAAAAGCGAGGCTGCAATTACACTATCATTTCTCATGAGTGTGCCAGCAGTCCTAATGGCCATGTTTGGCCTGAGTATAACCGCAGGTTTCGTCTATATCGGGATTGCGGATCTAATTCTAGGATCTTTATCCTCTTTTATAACGGGCTTACTGGCGATTCACGTCTTCATGAAGACCGCCCAAAAGGTCGATCTCAGCGTTTTCTGCATGACTATTGGAGTCCTAGCCCTGCTTCCAACATTCAGCTATCTCCTAGGGACTGTTAACCTAAGATCATACTGAGATTGATATCTTCAGGATCCAACGCATCCTTGAAGTGCATATTACTGTCTGATCTGCCCTCTTCCCGACTTTTGATTTGATGATTTGCCATTAATGAGAGAATTTTTTCTGATCAGCATTTTTGGCCAAGCCAGCATGCGAATGAACCTTCACAAGAAAGCCGAGTGATTATTCTCATAATCAGATTATATAGGAAAGTGCGTCTTCCCTTACGAGCCCGCACTTCTCACATCTCTTATACATCTTCCCGTTATACGAGGAGGACCCCAAGTTGGTCCAGAGATGCTCACAATCCCCTCCTTCGTCTCGGTCCTCTTTCTGTTTCATGATGACTAGGTTCAATCAGAGTAGATATTACGCTTATGAACCAAAAGTACATCAATGGTGTTTGCTTTCCGGCCGGATTAATGCGTTTCTGAAATTCCGTAAACGGTCCTGCCGGAATTGATTCGAAATTCACCAGTATGGCCGAAGGATAGCTTGGCCGCTCTCGTCATAAGTTGAGATTCGTCAAATTGGCTGTCGAAATTCGCTTGGGAAAGTTTAATATCGAGGCGGGAATACTCCAAATGTGAGGGTTTGCATCGCATATTATGTTTTACCAATGAGTGAGGAGAGGTTGGCCACGGGCATCGAAGGCTTGGATAAGATCTTCAACCCAAAGAGGATAGCCGTGATTGGAGCTAGCAACAAGGAGGGATCGGTTGGCTTTAGGCTCCTAAACAACCTGATCGGAGTAGGTTTCAGAGGGTTCGTGTATCCTGTCAACCCGTTCAGCCCAAGTGTTCAGGGCATAACAGCCTACCCAAGCGTGAGAAAGATCCCGTGGCAGATAGACTTGGCGGCAATTGCAACACCTGCACACATAGTCGCGCAGATAGTTGAGGAATGCGGGGAATCTGGCATAACTGGAATCATCATTATCTCATCGGGCTTCAGCGAGACAGGACTTAAGGGGAAAGCCCTAGAAGAAGAGATCTTAAGGCTGAAAAACACCTACAACATGAGAATAGTCGGTCCAAACTGTTTGGGAGTAATGCGTCCAAGCGTAAGGCTAAACGCGACATTCGCAAACAAGATGGCAAAACCCGGCAAGATTGCCTTGGTCTCCCAGAGCGGAGCGCTATGCGCGTCGGTCCTAGACTGGGCAGCCCAAGCGAATGTCGGGTTTAGCAACTTCGTCTCAGTCGGTTCCATGATAGACGTAGACTTCGCAGATCTGATAGATTACTTCGGGGTCGACCCCGAAACAAGATGCATAGTTCTCTTCGTCGAGGCGATAAAGGATGCTAGAAGATTCATGAGTGCGGCAAGAAGGTTCGCCGGAACCAAGCCCATAATTGTCATAAAGGCTGGAAAATCCCCTGAAGGCATGAAAGCCGCGTCATGTCACACGGGCGCTTTTACCGGCGAAGATGCTATTTATGATGCGGCCTTCAGAAGGGTGGGAATCATCCGCGTAGAAGAGATCGCCGACTTATTCTGTTGTTCAGAGATTCTCGCCATGCAACCACGCCCGAAGGGTCCAAACCTGGCCATAATAACGAATGCCGGCGGGCCTGGCGTCATGGCTACAGACTTTCTGATATCCAGACGAGGAAAGCTCGCCTCTTTAAGTGACATGACCATCCGCGCGTTGGATGAAGTCTTGCCCTCGTACTGGAGTAGGTCTAATCCCATCGATATCTGTGACAATGCCACGGTTGAGAGGTTTAGAAAAGTATTGGGGATCTGTTTCAAAGATCCAAACGTAGACGGCTTCCTAATCATCTACACGCCGATAGGGGCTGCGGATCCGGCCGAAACAGCGAAGACGCTACTAAAGATCGCAGAGAATATCGATAAGCCTGTCTTAACATCTTGGCTTGGCGAGGAAGATGTAAGGGAGGCCAGGGACATCCTACGTAGAAACGGCATCCCAACGTATCCAACACCTGAACAGGCGATAACAACTTTTATGTATATCTACCAATACTCAAGAAACCTAGAACTCCTCTACGAAACCCCTGAAGAACTACCGATAAGTCCTTCAGTAGATAAACATCATCTCAACTCGATTCTGGACCGAGCCTCAGAAGAGGGACGAGAAATCCTATCGGAGCCGGAGTCGAAAGAATTTCTGGAGGCCTATGATATTCCAACGATGAAAACCTACATCGCTGAGACCGCTGATAAGGCGGTGCAGATCGCATCTAAGGTAGGGTATCCTGTTGTAATCAAGGTTCTCTCACCGCAGATGATTCGTGAAACTGATCTCGGCCGAGTTGCCCTCAAGGCCACCTCCGAGTCGCAGGTTAAGAGGTGCTTCGAAGATCTGATCGACCGAGTCAAGGGACGGGATCCGGCGATAAAGATTGAAGGGATAACGGTTCAACCTATGATGAAGGAGCGCGGCTACGAGTTGCTAGTCAGATCAAAGAAAGATCCTCTTTTCGGCTCGGTAATAATCTTCGGAAGTGGGGGGATGGGCGCTGAACTATTCAACGATATTTCGGTCGGATTTCCGCCCCTGAATCAGACTCTGGCGAGGAGGATGATAGAACAGACAAAGGCATATAAACTACTTTCAGGGTGGGGAAATAGGCGTCCAGCCAACATAAGGCTCCTCGAAGAGATTCTAGTCAAGTTCTCTCAGCTCATAATAGATTTCCCACAGATAAAGGAGGTAGAAATGAGTCCCCTCCTTATCGATGAGAGTGACGCTACAGCCTTAGACGCTAAAATAGTCATAGACAGAAACCATGTGTCTGCTAAGACTCAGCCTCGCGAGCATCTAGTGATCAAGCCCTACCCAACAAAGTACATAACCGAATCCGCAATTAGAGACGGCAAGAAGGTTTCACTACGCCCCATAAGGCCCGAGGACGAGCCACTCATTGTTGACCTTTTTCGAACCTTTTCAGAGCAAACGATGAGGCTTGGGTTCTTCCGGGCGATTAAGGAGATATTTCATGAAACCCTGGCGAGATACTGCAATATCGACTACGATCGGGAGATGACGATAGTTGCGGAGAGAAGAGAAGAGGGATCCAGAAAAATAATCGGCATGGTGAGATTGATCATCCAGCCCAGCGGCGAAAGAGGCGAAGTTGCCGTGGTTGTCGGTGACCCTTGGCAGAATCTTGGATTGGGCTCAAAGATGCTGGACTACATCGTTGGCATCAGTAAAGACATCGGATTAAAGGCCGTATTCGGAGAGGTCTTGGCTGAGAATACCAAGATGATACATCTGTTCAGTAAGAGGGGGTTCGAGATCAAGCACTTGGATGAAGAAAATTGCCTGGCAACGCTTGACATGGCCAAAGGAGGCCCAACGAGAGGTGATCGCAACGCCAATTAGTGCAGTGAGAAATGTTTCGAAACGAGAAGACAACTGTGCTACGTGGTTTTCGGCGTCAGAATCGAGGAGGCTGAGTTGAGAACCCATAGGAGAGTCAAAACCTCTGTCTTATGTGGTTTCGTCCTTCTCGACGGCGTGGTCAGATCGCGGCTAAGAAATCGAAACAGCAGCTGATGAGTTCGGTGGGAAGCGAAGTCTACATAAAATCAATTCGCGATGAATGTCGATCTTCTCAATAGAAGCAGGGCACGTACTCTCTTGGTCTGAACCTCACTCCGAGTTGTGAAGCTTGCCTTTCAATATCTGAAACATCAATTTCCGGAATTCTGACAGCTGTTATCTCCATATCTAGCGATTCCTTAGCCTTCCAGATGAATTCTAAAACGCCTTCATAGGCATGTGCAAAAACCGGTCTGCACACCTTGTTATAGGCTTCTTCATTTTGTCCGTTTAGGCTGACACTGACCTCATCAACCCCTGCTTCTTCCAACTCTGTAACAACTTCGCGTGCTGGATTTAGCAAGTACCCATGTCCATTCGTATCGACGCGAACCCAGAGATTGTGGAGTTCTTTGATCCATTTAGTTACCTGCAAGATACAGTCAAGCCGACTCGTGGGTTCTCCGAAGCCGCAGAAGACTACCTCGCTCCAGTGTCCCCGATGAATTGGTGCAAGCAATTTCTCAATAACTTGGCTAACTGAGGGTTCATATTTTAGCCTCAAATCGAAGCCTCCAATTCCCCGGGAATAATGCCTGAAGCAGAAGTAGCAACTGTTAGAGCATCGATTTGTTATGTTGAGGTAGAGGCTGTTGCCAAGCCAATAGACCACGTTTGAATGCACCGCCGACACCTTTTGAATAGTTTCTCAGATAGGACGAAAGCGATGTTTAAACTTCATATAATCTACAATATTCTTATTTACTTTGTCGAGAAATTCTTTCTCTAGTCGGTGAAAATCGTGTACGGCACGACAAGCGAATTGCTACGAGTAGACCTGACTGATGGAAAGATAAAGACTGAGAAGCTAAGCGAGGAGACCATAAAGAGGTTCTTAGGAGGTAAGTGCTTAGGGGCCAAGATCCTGTACGAGGAGATCAAGCCGGGGATCGACCCTTTAGGCCCAAACAATAAGATCATATTCGCTGCTGGGCCGCTGACTGGTGCTCCATTTCCTGGTAACACCCGACATGTGATTATGGCAAAGTCCCCAATAACGGGCGGATGGGGAGAATCTCATGCAGCTGGTTTCTTCGGTCCGGAATTGAAGTATGCAGGATACGACGCCATCATCGTGGAGGGAAGGGCTGTTGAGCCTGTGTACCTGTGGATTAGAGAGGGAGAGGCAGAGGTAAGAGATGCTAAGAGGCTCTGGGGGAAGGTAACTGGCGATGTTCAAAGGGAGATAAGGAGAGAAGTCGGAGACAAGAAGACAAGGGTTGCCGCTATAGGTCCCGGAGGGGAAAACCTAGTTAGGTACGCTTCAGTCATAAGCGACCTCTATTGCGCCGCGGGAAGATGCGGGATGGGCACTGTAATGGGCTCAAAGAGGCTGAAGGCAGTAGCAGTTAGAGGAACACGACAGGTTTCCATCGCCGACGAGAAGACATTCAAGAGCCTTTTGAAGACAGCCAGAGACGAAGCGATGGCTGGATGGGGCGAAGATCTCTTCAATTATGGCACGGATAAGGATTTAGACAATCTCAGCTACTCAGGAAGACTTCCAACGAGAGCCTTCACGAAGTGCACCTTTGACGGGGCGGATAAGATATCTGGTGAAACACTGTCAAAAACTATCATGAAAAGGCGAGCGACATGTCCAGCTTGTCCAGATGCCCACTACAGAATTGTTGAGACAAGCGGCCGCTATATCACAGATCCAGATTACGGAGGCCCGGAATATGAGACCTGTGCCTCTTTTGGTTCTTTATGCATGAACGACGACCTCGAGGTTATAGCTAAGGCCAATGAGCTCTGTAATAAGTATTCCCTTGACACCATTGCCGCCGGAGTTTCCTTATCATTTGCCATGGAATGCTACGAGAAAGGCGTCATAACGAAGAATGATACGGGAGGAATAGATCTCTCTTGGGGCAACGGTGATGCCATAATCGAGATGATTCATAAGATAGCGAAGAGGGAGGGGATAGGTGATGTACTGGCTGAGGGCGTGAAGAGGGCTGCGGAGAAGATTGGTGGAGGATCCGAAGCTTGGGCCCTACACGTAAAGGGGGCTGAGATTCCCATGCATGAGCCTAGGGGCAAGAAGGGGATGGGGTTCACCTATGCCACTTCGGATAGGGGAGCTTCGCATCTTCAGGTCTATCATGATGACAGCTTCGAGAGTGAGACCAATGTGGCGCCTGAGATAGGGCTGGACTCCACGCTTGTGCCTCAGAGTAGAACGGAGACAGGTGCTAGAAAGGTCAAGCTCGTCAGGATCTGTGAGGACCTGATGGCACTGTACAATAGCCTCGTGGTCTGCAGATTCGTCTTTTATCCAGCCGGAGTATCTATAAAGACTTTCATGGGCATCTCTAGATCGGTGACAGGTTGGGATGCATCACCAATGGAGCTCCTTCAGGTGGGTGAACGTTCATTCAACCTAACAAGGGCCTTCAACGCTAGGGAAGGCTTCACCCGAAAGGATGACAGTCTGCCTAGGAGACTGATGGAGCCGCTGCCTGAGGGTCCGCTTAGAGGGGAAGCCTATCCGCCCGAAGTCTTGCAGGACATGCTAGATCTCTACTATGATTACAGGGGTTGGGATAGGGATCGGGGATGGCCGAAAAGGGAGAAGCTTAGAGAGTTGGGTCTAGAATGGATTTCTGAGGATCTGTCGAGAAAGGGTCTCATCTCGGGCTAATAGGTTAGGAGGTCGCGTGATCTCTCTTTTTTCCACGTTTCGAATATTAGGCATCTACCCGTTCTCGAAATGAGGCTGAGAGATGTTTGGCAGGCACGATTGCATCGCTATGCGTGTCCTCTTGATGAGGCATGTCGCCAAATCCTGTTATTTTTGACGGACAATGCGACGGCAGATATATTTCTGGAGAAGACGGATCTAGAACCTGCTATTCCTAAGAAAGGGATCTTGACGGTGAAGTGTCTCTTGGCCGCAGGGATCGCACGGATGATTCTCTGTCACGTCTCCGCATTGTCGCTTCTTTTTTCCTGATTATAGCACTTGTTGTGCCGGACAGTTTTAGGTCTCCGACAACAACAAGAGGAAGCGGCTAGCTTATATGCCGCTTCTCAGAAAATCTGTGTAAGTGGGATTGGCTTTGAAAGAGAATAGGCTTAGGAGTATGATGAGACGGGGTGAGCCTACCGTTGGGACACGTGCGCTTATCGTTTGGCCAGGTGTCACAGAGCTGATTGGCTATGCTGGTGTGTACGACTATGTGGAGTTTGTTAGCGAATACGCTCCATACGATCTACATGACCTTGACAACCTCGCTCGAGCAGCTGAACTAGTCGGCATATCATCCATGATAAAGATAGATCAAGAGCCCAGAACGTATATAGCTGAAAGAGCGCTCGCCGCAGGTATACAAAACGTTCTTTTTGCAGACATAAGAACAGTCGAGGACGCCAAGGGAGCAGTTCTGGCGGTAAGGGCGGAGCCTACCGGAATCGGCGGCTATCGAATGGATAGAAGAGTAGGGTACGTAGGTGGTATAGCCTCGCCAGCTGACTTTGTCAAAATGTGCGACGATGCTGTTGTTGCGTTGATGATTGAGAAGAAAAGCGCGGTTGAGAACTTGGTAGAAATCTTATCTGTCGAAGGCATAGACATGGTGCAATTCGGTCCGGCTGATTACTCCTTAAGTATTGGTTTGCCAGGGGAAACGAGCCACCCCAAAGTGAAAGAAGCGGAGCTGAAAACCATAAAAATGGCATTAGAGATGGATGTGGCCCCAAGGGCGGAAATAAGGAACCCAGAAGATGCAAAAAGATATATCGAACTTGGTGTCCGCAATTTCAGCCTCAATACAGACGTGAGGATCCTGTACGACTGGTGGAAGAAGAACGGGAGTGAACTTAGGAGAATCCTGTCTGG
>Ga0315312_1001686_pt1 | contig 16550 bp, 11 predicted proteins | sample TDP7_MG_FD_203629 | JGI IMG/M metagenome (GOLD analysis project Ga0315312, IMG submission 203629) | Freshwater sediment microbial communities from Lake Towuti, South Sulawesi, Indonesia - TDP7 | ecosystem: Environmental > Aquatic > Freshwater > Lake > Sediment | place: Indonesia: South Sulawesi... | reverse complement strand
CAAGCGGTTGAGTACGTTGAATACGCTAAGGATCACGGTGTCATCGTCGAATTCTCGGCCATGGACGCCACTCGGACTGACTTGGGATTCCTAAAGCAAATCAACCAAGCGGTTATAGGTGCCGGGGCGGATCGCATCAACATCCCGGATACCGTGGGCGTCATCACTCCACGCGGCATGTACCACTTCATAAGCCAGCTGAGGCCTGTCATAAAGGTGCCGATAAGCGTGCACTGTCACGATGATCTCGGGCTTGCGGTGGCGAACTCTTTGGCCGCGGTTGAGGCTGGCGCGGAGCAGGTCCATGTGACTGTAAATGGACTGGGTGAGCGCGCTGGCAATGCATCGCTCGAGGAGGTAGTCATGGCGCTTCGGGCGCTATACGGGATCAGGCCGAACATCCGAACGAGATTGTTAGCTGAAACGTCTGACTTGGTAGAGCGCTTGACAGGTATCCCAGTACCCCCTAACAAGGCGATCGTCGGGGACAATGCGTTTGCCCACGTCTCCGGCATCCACGCCCACGGGGTCATAGAGTTCCCAGGAACCTATGAGCCCATCTCGCCCGAGCTCGTTGGACATCACCGTCGCTTGGCATTGGGCAAGCTCACGGGCAAGCATTCGGTCGAGAAGCAGCTCCACGAAATTGATGTGAAAGCGACCAAGGCACAGCTGGCGGAGATCACACATCGGGTGAAGGACCTTGGCGACAAGGGGAAGATGATAACGGACGTAGACCTCAGAGCCATCGCCGAGAGCGTTATCGGGGCTCTTCCAAAGGAGGAGAAGGTGGTCGAACTGAAGGAGGCCACCATACTTACAGGGAGCACTGTCACGCCCACAGCCTCGGTGCGCGTCGCCGTGCGGGGTGAGGAGCGCATGGGCTCTGCGACCGGCGTTGGGCCCATCGACGCGGCAATAAACGCGATTCGAAACGTCATGCAGGAGGTCTCGGCGCTGAGGCTGAAGGAGTACCACCTCGATGCCATCACGGGCGGGAGCGATGCCTTGGCTGAGGTAACGGTGAAGCTGGAGGACGACAAGGGCAACCTTTACATTGCCAAGGGCGTTCGAGAGGATGTCGTCATAGCCAGCGTCGAGGCCATGATAAACGGCATAAACCGCTACTTCGCGGGCCGTAAATAGGGGGCTGGATATGGAAAGGCGAGGAGGGTCCGAAAGGCGGGAGCAGAGGTTCCCGGTACTTCGGCTCAGCGTCCCTAAGGATGGCGGCTACCAAGACTTTGAAATACCCATCAAGGCCAGGCTCACGATGTTTTTGCCGAAGGACAGCCACATTCAGGCGCGCGATAATTTCATCGAGTACGTGCGCATTCCCATAGACGAGAGGCGAAGCGTTTTCATTAACTTCGGGAGCAAGGGGAAGCTCGGCTTTTACGCGTCGGTCAGGGTCCATGAGCGCCCAACGAGGGAGAAGATCTAGCGTTTGAGTGTTGAACAATAAAACTGCTAAAACTTCTTAATGGATGAGCTCCTTAATTTTTTTAGGGAGAAAATCCTTAGGAGGCCACAAGTGAGGACCAGACATTGTAGGGGACCTTTACCGTCGGCATTAGTGATCGCTTTACTTCTGACATCTCTGTTGAGCATAATATCTGCACAAACAGGCGGTCACAGCTCCGACACACCAGCCGCACCAACCCTCCTATCGCCATTAAACGGAGAGAACGAGAACGATAACACTCCCACTTTCACGTGGATAAAGGGCGAAAATGCGGACAACCACCGCATCCTCGTGGACAACGACAATGACCTGCTTTCGCCGATAGACAACGAGTTGTTAGAGGCTACGGCAGAGAACTGGACGAAGCTGGAAGGCTACGCAGATGGAACCTACTACTGGAAGGTTATTGCGATTAAAGGGGAGAATGAGAACTCTTCCTCGGTCTGGACATTCAACGTTGACACCCTGCCACCCGCTAAACCGACGCTGATATCTCCAGAGGACAACAAGCTCGACAACGGCCTGAGCCAGGCGTTCAAGTGGGCCCAGCCGCCGGAGAACAGCCTGCCGCTGACCTACCACATCCAGATTGACAACGAGGCCAGCTTCACCTCGCCTTACGTTTATGAGAACTCAGCCGTGACCGACAATACCTACCCATACTTGTTCTCGACCGACGGCACATACTACTGGCGCATAAGGGCTCGGGATAATGCGGGCAACTGGGGCACATGGGCCGACAACTTCAAGCTCACCCTAGACACCACTCCGCCAGATCCGCCGCCCTTGGTGTGGCCTGCCTATGATGAGAACATCAAAGATAACGCCCCAGCTCTAAACTGGTCGGATGTCACTGATCCCAGCACGCCTGTTACATATGGCGTGCAGGTTGACAATGACTCCGACTTCTCATCGCCAGCCGTGAACGTAACCGGCCTCGCGACGAGCACCTACACCACGTCAGAACTCGCCGAGGGAGTATGGTATTGGAGGGCGGATGCGAGGGATAATGCAGGAAACGCGGGCGCTTGGTCGGCATCGAGGTTCAGGGTCGACATAACCAAACCTCTAGCGCCGACATTGGTTTCACCTAGCAATGATGAGAACATCAGCTACAATACCCCAAACTTGGATTGGAACCCCATCAGCGAAAATAGTTTGCCAGCCCTCTATAAGGTGTATGTCGATAACGACTCTAATTTCTCATCCATAGATCGTGAGTCACCATGGGTTTGGGATGACAACTGGGTCGTCACGCCCGGACTCCTCGAAGGCATTTGGTACTGGAAGGTGGGCGCGAAGGACAACGCGGGCAATGTAGGCGACAATTCAGCCTCGCGCTCGTTCCGAGTCGACGTGACTCCACCTGGAAAGCCGACCCTTGCCTCACCTGAGCATAACTATACGACAAGCGACAATACCCCGACCTTCAGATGGACTGCTGTAACTGATAACAGTTTGCCGGTGACATATGACATACAGATAGACAACGAGGCAAGCTTCACATCGCCGTACGTTTACAGCAAGACGAAAATCCTCGAAAACCAGCACACGTGCGAGAACGAGCTGGCTGGAGGAATGTACTACTGGAGGGTTCGAGCTGTGGACAATGCGGGCAACTATGGCAATTGGGCTGATAACTTCAAGCTCACGGTCAGCCCCGGCCAGCCGACGCTACTCTCGCCTGCAAATGGGGCGAAGACAAACGACAATACTCCCACGTTCCAGTGGACTAAGGGCGAGAACGCAACAAGCCACCGCTTACTCGTGGACAACGATCCTGGCTTTACATCGCCGATCGAGAACCGCCTCTTCGGGGCAACGGATAACACGTACACGCCCGCGCTCGAGAACAGCTACCCCGACGAGAACTACTCGTGGAAGGTGATCGCGATCAAAGGAACAGCCGAGAACTCGTCCTCGATATGGACGTTCCTAGTAGATACTACTCCGCCGGGCAAGCCTACTTTAGCCTCGCCTGAGAACAACAAGCTCGACAACAACCTGAGCCAGACGTTCAAGTGGACCCAGCCGCCGGAGAACAGCCTGCCACTGACCTACCACATCCAGATCGACAACGAGGCCAGCTTCACCTCCCCCTACCTGCGCGAGAACATGGGGGTGGGCGAGAACTCTTACATCTACTCGTTCACATCCGCGGGCACCTACTACTGGAAGGTCCGCGCCAAGGACAATGCCGGCAACTGGGGGGCTTGGTCGGACAACTTCAAGCTCGCTATTGTTATTCCGGTGGGTGCACTGCCGACAAAGCCCGTACTTGTGTCGCCTACAAATGGGGCGAAGACAAACGACAACACCCCCACGTTTCAGTGGACTAAAGGCGAGAATGCTGAGAACCATCGCTTGCTGGTCGATAACGACCTCGACTTCTCGTCGCCAGTTGACAACATCTTGCTCGGCGCAGCTGACAATACATGGACGAAATCAGCGCCGGGCTATGTCGACGGCACCTATTACTGGAGTGTCGTGGCGATCAACGCTGCGGGCGAGAACAGGTCGTTAAAATGGGCCTTCCGCGTCGAAACTGTACCCCTGGTTGCCCCCACGTCCGCGAAATGGCTGCTCATAGCTGGAATTTTAGCGGCTGTAATGATCGGTCTTGCTGTTGTTATTTACACAAGAAGACGTCGTGTCGGTGGTAAGCGGCGCGGAATACTCCGGGGCTCATAGGGGGAAAATACGGCGAGTTCTATTTTCCCTCCTTTAATTTCATAGCGATGGCATCTCCGACCTCAGATGTGCTCGATCTGCCGCCCATATCGCGCGTCCTGACCTTGCCTTCCTTTAAAACTTCGATCACCATTTGCTCGACCTTATTTGCTGCCTCAACTTCGCCCAGATGTTCGAGCATCATCTGACCAGCTAAAATCGTGGCGATCGGATTTGCGACGTTTTTGCCCGCATGCTTTGGTGCGGAGCCATGGATGGGTTCAAACATGCTGACACCCTCTGGGTTGATGTTGCCCCCAGGGGCGAAACCGAGGCCCCCCTGGATCATCGCCCCCAAGTCCGTGATGATGTCCCCGAACATGTTGGGCGTGACCACTACCTGATACCATTCGGGATTTTTTATAAACCACATGGCGATCGCATCCACGAAGGCGAACTCCGTCTTGATATCAGGGTAGCCCTTCGCCACATGCTCGAAGACCTCCCGCCATAGGCTATAGACGTGTGTCAGGACGTTTGCCTTATCGACAGAGGTTACTCGCCTCTTGCCCTTCTTGCGGGCTAGCTCAAATGCATAGCGTATGACGCGTTCGGTGCCCTTGCGGCTCACTACGCCTATCTGGTAGGCAATTTCGTCCCGGTCGACATCTATATCCAACCCGAACTTCGCCTTGTAGATCGAGCGCAGGACTTCAAGCTGCGCACGAGAACGACCCCTAGCGCGGCCGCCTATCCCAACGTAAAAGTCTTCGGTGTTCTCTCGTACGACGTAAAAATCGATGTCCTCAGGACGTTTATCCTTCAGTGGACATGGAACTCCGGGGTAGAGCTTGACCGGGCGTAGGTTGATGTACTGTTCGAAGTAGAAGCGCAACTTTAACAGTATGCCTTGCTCCAAGATGCCGGTTTGTACTCGTGGGTCGCCAAGTGCTCCAAGGTAAATAGCATCCATCTCCGCCAGCTGGTCAAGCCCCTCCTGTGGCACCAGCTCGCCCGTCTTCAAATAATGCCCCGCCCCGTATGGGAAGTTCACAAATTCGAGATCTAGGCCTTGGGTAACTTCTGCAGCTGCGCGCAATACCTTGACGCCCTCGCGGACGACCTCAGGACCTATTCCATCGCCAGGTATCACAGCAATTTTATGTTTCACATGTACCACCGATTTGTTTTGAAAGCAGACTACCCTTAAATTCTCCTAAATCTTAAACGCTTCGGCAGGTAATCTGATGGATATAATTAAAAAAATTAGACTTAACAATAACCTATCTTATTTTGCGATTGGAATATTGACTTCCTGTTTTATACTCACGCTTGCCCTCGTTATACTGCCCCAGCTTCCGAACTATCCGAATATACCGGGTGAACGGCGATTGTTCGTCTCTTCTTGGAACTTCGCATGCACGCTTATGTGGGTAATGGTCCTCCGCATCCAAGTGTTCAACGAATTATCCGATTCCATCGAGCGGAGGGAACATAAGCGAGGTGTAACACCATGGGTGAAGTTTTGGTTTGCTGCTTCAATTTTGATCGGTTCGATGACGATAATCTATGTGCTACATAGTTTTGCGGTGGAGCCCTCGGGGAGTCCAATTTACATGGGGGTCCTGACCATTGTCTCGGTCGCAACGTGGATCATGCTTGTCGCCCTTTCGATCTCACTTTTCCTTTCGAAGGGAAAATGTTCAGAGGAGGTACTTTCTGATGTGAAAAAAGCGCTCGTAGTACATAGATGGGTTCTTGCGCCCTCGTCCTTGCTATTCTTCCTTTCCACGTTTCTGTTCCCGATATTCTTCCTGCTCTAGAAGGAACTACGCTTTTTCATGTATCGAAGTAGGCCACCTGCATGAACTATCTCGGAAAGGAAGTCGGGCAGCGGCTCGGCTTTGAACGTCTTACCCGTGCTCAAATTTTGCACCTTGCCGCCCCGCACGTCGACCCCGACCTTATCGCCTGTTTTAAATCCCTTGTGCACGCCAGCGCAGGTTAACACGGGAAGAGCTAGATTGATGGCATTGCGGTAAAATATCCGGGCAAATGATTCGGCGACAACCGCTGAGATGCCGGCGGCTTTCAGGGCCAGGGGTGCCCGTTCGCGGCTGGACCCGCAACCGAAGTTACGCCCGGCAATTATCACGTCCCCCCTGCGCACCTCGGATGCGAACTTCGGGTCGGCTGCTTCCATGGCGTGTTTGGCAAGTTCACGTGGGTCGAGCTTGACAAGGTAGCGCCCAGCGATGATCTGATCCGTATCGACATCATCCCCGAAAACCCAGGCTCGAGACATCACACATCCCTCGGATCGGTTATCTTCCCTTTCAGTGCGGACGCAGCAACAGTCGCTGGGGAAGCGAGGTAAATTCTCGCCTCCGGGCTCCCTTGCCTACCTTTAAAGTTCCGGTTTGAAGCTGAGATGCAGACCTCGCCCGGACCAAGGACGCCGACATGCCCCCCTAAGCAGGCCGCACAGCCGGGGGCCTCGATGAGCGCTCCAGCTTCGGCAAAAATGGAGAGGATACCCTGTCTCAGCGCTTCTAGATATATTTCCCTCGAAGCGGGCACAACTAGCATCCTCACCCCCTTTGAAATTCGCCTGCCCTTTATGAGTCTGGCAGCCTCGATCAAGTCCTCGAGCCTTGCATTCGTACAGCTGCCGAGAAAAGCTTGGTCGATTTCCACGCCTTCTACCTCCCTCACCGGGTGCACGTCATCAACCCTATGGGGGCAGGCTACCTGGGGTTCGAGATTTCTTACATCATAAGTGTGCTCCTCGACGTACGTGGCGTCGGCATCGGCATACACTGGCTTGTAAGCGCCCTTAGCCCTGCCACCGAGGTATCTCTTCGTTAAGTCATCGGGGGGCACGATCGTGGCCTTCGCCCCCATCTCAACCCCCATGTTGCACATGGTCATCCTCCCCTCCATGCTTATGTAGCGCATGCCAGCTCCAACTAATTCGACGGAACGATATGTCTCGCCATCCGCTCCGACGTCCCCGATTATTTTCAATATGAGGTCCTTCGACCCAACGCGTTTCGGCAGTTTGCCCTCGATCGTCATCTTCGCGCTCTCGGGCACGCGGAACCAGAGCTTGCCCGTGACGAAAACAGCGACCATGTCGGTAGAGCCTATGCCCGTGGCGAAGCATCCAAAGGCGCCGTAGGTAACGGTGTGGGAGTCTGTGCCGACTATCAGGCGTCCCGGCAGCGCGAAGCCCTTCTCAGGTAACACCACATGGCAAATGCCCTCGAAGACATCGTAGAAATTGGGGATCTTCTGCTCAGCCGCGAACTCCCTAAGCATAATGTGATTTATCGCCGCATCGATTGAGTTTGCAGGTACTTGATGGTCGAAGACGATGACGATTTTACTTGGATCCCAAACCTTCTTGGCGCCGAGTTCGCGAAGCCCTTGCACAACCATAGGGCCTTCGATGTCGTGGGTCATCGCCACATCTATTGCCGCTTCAACAATTTCCCCAGGGGCGACCTGCTTGCGGCCCGAGGCTCGAGCTAGGATCTTCTCCGCGATCGTCATGCCCACGTGATCACCTGCGGATCGCGCCCTCTGCTGCGGAGCTAACGGTGCGCGAATAGAGTGCTAAATAACCTTTCTTTACCTTTGGCTCGGGTAGCTTCAGCCGCTCCAGCCTACCCTTGATCTCATCGCTCGGGAGAAGTAAGTCCAATTTTCTGCGCCTGACGTCTATCGCGATCCTGTCACCATCTCGGACAATTGCTATGGGCCCACCATCCGCAGCTTCGGGTGATACATGGCCGATGCAAGGTCCTCGGGTTCCACCTGAGAATCGCCCATCGGTCACAAGAGCGACTGATTCCGAAAGCCCCATGCCGACTACAGCAGCCGTCGAGCTCAGCATCTCCCGCATCCCCGGGCCGCCCTTGGGGCCCTCGAAACGGATGACGATGACATCACCTCGCCTTATCCGCTTGTTCAAAATTGTCCTGAGTGCATCTTCCTCGCGGTTGAAAACACGTGCAGGGCCCTTATGTTTCATAATCTTCGGGCTGATCGCGGCATATTTGACAACTGCTCCACGTGGGGCCAAGTTACCGTAGAGGATGGCTATCCCTCCCTCTCTATGAAATGGCCTCGTCGTGGGCCTGATGACTTCGGCATCATGGATCTTTGCATGGCGAAGGTTATCACGAACTCTGCGACCGGTGACGGTGACGGGACTGAGGTGGATGAGCTTCCCCAAGCGCTTCATCACCGCCGGCACGCCTCCCGCGCGCTCCAGATCGAGCATCACATGCTTGCCCTCCGGTCTAAGGTTACAGATCTGCGGCGTCCTTCGGCTTAAGCGGTCGAACACATCTAGACAAAGTTTTATGCCTAGCTCATGGGCGATCGCCGGCAGGTGGAGCACGGTGTTCGTGGACCCACCCATGGCCATATCGGCAACGATAGCATTTTCGAATGCGGCACGTGTCATGATCTTGCTGGATGTTATCCCCCGACGCAAAAGTTCAACCACCTGCTTGCCGCTTTGTTTCGCTAACCGCCGTTTCTTCGCGTCGATTGCATGGGCTGTCGCCACCCCCGGCAGCGACATCCCTAGGGCCTCCGTTAAGCATGCCATCGTGTTTGCGGTGAAAAGTCCAGCGCATGAGCCGCAGCCCGGGCAACAGCGGTCCTCGATCTCCTTGGCCTCGAGCTCTGTCATCCTGCCCGCCTTGACCGCTCCGACCGCCTCGAATGCGCTTATGATATCGAGGGTCTGCCCCCGCCACTCGCCAGGCATCATCGGGCCGCCTGTGAGCATAATCGCTGGGATGTCGACTCTAGCCAACGCCATGAGCATGCCCGGCACAATCTTATCGCAGCTGGCTATCGCGACGACCGCATCGAAACGGTGGGCCTCGAGCATCAGTTCCAAGCTATCGGCGATGACCTCCCGAGATGGAAGCGAGAAGCACATGCCTCGAGTGCCCATCGATATGCCATCGCAGATGCCTATCGTGTTGAATTCGAGCGGTGTAGCTCCTGCAGCTTTAACTCCAGCCGCCGCCTCTCTCGCAAGCTCGCGCAGGTGTATATGTCCGGGGACGACTTGATTATAGGAGTTCGCGATTGCGACGAACGGTTTTTCGAGGTCAGCGTCGGTTAAACCATCGGCCTTCAACAGCGCCCTTCGAGGCAGGCTCTCGATGCCTGATACGACTTCCCTGCTGCGGAGCTTCACAAAATCCCCAAAAGTCTTCGCCCTCGCTCTACAAATACTTTTATTTTTTAGAGGTAGCGTTTATTTGACGAGGGTTGGTGCGGTCGTGAATATCAATAAAGGTGGTGCTCACAAAGCCATAGCTGGAGCATTGATAGCTATCGTTTGTCTTGTTGTGGTTTACTTTACCATCGTGCGTGGTAGAAGGATAGAGTTACCGCCAGGCTGGAATACCTCCAGTGGGGCCCTCTGGACCAAGCTGGATAATAAAGGAATCCCGTACACCGCGACCTACCCTGGCGGTTGGGTTATGATGACTATGGGTGAACTAGGTGGGTTTATAATACCCTCTTTTGCCGACAGTGCGGCGGGATTCAGGAGCCCAGCATCCGATGCTTATTTCATCTTTTTTCCTACTCCATGGGACAATAGAGACTTGTCACAATTAATCGATAATTACAGGGAGCTGGAAAGGTTGCTGGGCAAGTGGCTAGGCATATTTGATATTATGCCTTCGGCAATACTCCTAGAGGACAAGGATATCATGGTGAATGGAAGGCCCGGACATCAATTTGTTGCGACGTTTAGCGACAGTTTTTCGGGCACTAAAGCAAAAGTGGTACTTTTCGTTGCCGATAAAACAGTAGGGCCTTACCACAGGTGGGGGTTTGTTCTGCTGTGCGTGGCGTCCTCGGAAAACTTGTACCAAGGCTACTCAAACGTGTTTGACACAATGATTAATCAGCTCAGGATAAATTAGGGATTTTTTGAGTTTGTCCATCGGAGTAACGGGTTATTTGAGATCTCGATGAAATTTATAGTTTTTCATGTATTTTAGAACCTAAACTATAGTTTAATTAATTATCTTGTCAGTGTAAATTGGAGTTAACATACCGAGAAGCTTGGGGGGCTGGACGACAGATGGTTAAAATTTTACGGATACGCGCTTCTGGACCTTTACAGGTGGCCGAGATCGACTGCCACGGCTGCGGAGGGACAAGCACTCTCGCCGACTCGCGCTGCAGGGCATGTGTACTCGAGGGGCTTGGGACGGAGGGCGCGGTCGACCGGGTGGTGTTAAAGCGAAGTTACCAGCGCGTCTACGACTCACCTGGGCTGTCCAATTTGGCGAGAGCCTTGGCGGCCATGAAACAGCTGGCGCACGACCGAACGCTCTATGTTTCGAGTGAAGGGGGCAAATGCAGGGAATGTGTAAACCGCCGCATGAAGGAACTCACGGGACTATGGCCTCGCCTGCTCGAGAATCCGCACGACATATCGCCGCTCGATGAACTGGAGGAAAGAGAGGGAAAGCTGGAGGGGGAGTGCGCGAGTTGTACCGCTGAGCACTTCGCCAAGTTGATGGACGGCATCAGAACTGGTTTGAGGGGTCCCACGCAAGAGAAGCTAACGGCGACCAATTACGACGAACTTTTCGTTGGGCGTTCAATGCCCTTCTTCGTCGAGGGCGTCTGGCATCCGTCTAAATGCCCCGCAAAGCTGATCGACAATTACGCCTTGCCGGAGGGGCGAGGACAGGTTCACATTTATGAGCAAGTCGATCGCCCCGTGCCCTTTTATGAACTCGATCTATCTGAGTTCAAATTGCCAGCCGAACAGCTTGAGCTGCTCGAGGAGGCCTTTAGGCTTGAAATAAAGGAGGCACCCGGGCACGCACGTTTTGCCTATCCTACGCGCATCGCTAGCTTTGCCCAGGATTGGTACAACAGCCTGCTTCACATCGCGCGCGAACATTCAAACGTGAGAATTTCGTCCGCTGGGCTACAGGAGCTCGCTAAGAAGATGGCGAATTGGCTCACGTACCGCGTGCTCGAGCCCATGAGCTGTGATGACCACATCACCGATATCTACATCCCCGCGCCACCTGAGCTGCAGCCGATCTACATCGTACACGATCGATGGGAGACATGCGAGACCGGCATCTACTGGACAACTCCTGCGCTCTTGGGCATGGGGGAGACGCTCGCGAGCCGGCTTGGCACAGCTTTTGATGAGGTGAGGCCGCAGCTCGACGTGGAGATACCCGAACTCGGGATGAGGCTTTTCCTGAGCCGATATCCCGCGATGTGGCCCCAGAGCGTGAGCGTTTCCATCCGCAAGCGTCGGAGGCACGCTTGGACCCAGCCATTGTTCATCGAGAGGGGGACGCTGACGCCCCTTGCCTCATCGTTGGTCAGCAACATCATCCGAACTGGTGCTTCGGCTTTCGTCATCGGCGAAAAGGGTTCAGCTAAAACATCTCAGATAGAGACGTTAATTCCCGAGATAGGTCCAAATCATCGCATCATCTGTTATCAGGATACGGAGGAGCTTCATCTTGAGGAATTCATCAAATACGGCTACAAGCTGGAGAACGTGCGCATAGCCGATTCGGAGCACTTACAAAAACAGATTGACGCCTTCCTGCGGGGTGGCGAGGCATACTGGTTGATAACAGAGATTCGCGCGATAGAGGCGGTCAAAGCGGCTTTGGGTGCCGCGGCGCGCCAAGGGAGCCAGCCCCTCGTGACGAGCTTTCACGTCAAGACCAAACGTGAGATGTACGACCTGATATGCCACATCATGGGCTTGCATGAAGCTGCCTACAAATACATAGATCTGGTCATAAGCACCGCCCGCTTTTCCACGCAGGGGGGTTCAATTCGGCGCGTCACAGAGATCGCGGAGGTATTGAAGGGTTGGGCAGGTGAACCCGAATATGTCGACCTGTTCGAGGATGATCGAAAGCACGACTTGCTGATGCAGGCAAACTTTCTGCGGGGCAATAAACGTCTGACGAAACAACTTAACTCCTATGATCTATCACGAATCGACGTAATGGCAGCTGCAAAGCGGGTCGAATTTCTCCAGCCAGAAAAGGGCGGCAGCAATTATATCCCGGCTGCGTGCGAGAGGCTGGCCATCGAGCAACAAGATTTCTTAACTTCTATCCTGGCAGAGGCGAGGATGAAGTCAGATCTACTCGCGCTTACCCGCCGAGGGGGCAACACGAGTTATTTAGAGCTACCTTTTGTGAGTAAGGCTTACGATGTCTACTTCGCTTTGGTGAAGAGGCATGCACCCGATTATAAACAGGTGTTGAGGGGCTGGAGCACTTGGATAAAGGCCCAATGAAGGTCGATGAATGGCTGCCGATCTCCCGCGATGTCAGGGAAATCTTGGCTAAACTTAAAGAGGCTGAGGAGCGCCCACCTAATTTTTACGAAAGGCTATGCCGATACGCTCGCCGATATCTGGGCAGGCTCACGAATAATATGAAGTTGACCGAGAGTACCCTCAGGACCCTCTCCATGGCCAAGCTGAGGGTGAAGCCTGAGGAGTGGTGGGCTGGCTTTCTGTTCACATTCGGGGCGCCGATACTATTTGGCTTCGGCGGTTGGCTGCTCGTTGGCCTATTGGGCGCGGACCTATTGGCGCTATTTTACCTACCTGTTTTCGGCCTAGTGCTCGGCAGCCTCCTCGGAATGGCATTTTACATCTACCCATCTTCACTCGCGGAGATAAGGCAGAGCGAAGCCCAGAGCCAAGCCATTAACACCATCATGCTGCTCTCCTTCGCCCTTTACCATAGGCCTGACCTGAGGGGGGCCACGGTTTTCGCAGCGGACACGAGTAAGGGTAAGCTCGCTGAGGATATGCAAAAGGGCCTACTTGAGCTGGACGAAAAACGAGGTTATGAGAGCGTCCGCCACCTGCTGACAGTGCTCGCACATCACTGGGGGGAAATCGATGAGGGCACGCGCTTGGCCATCTTCGACATCCTCCGTTCAAGCGGGCAAAGCGAGGAGGCGGCCCGTCTACAGGATATAGTGAAAGCTCCGGAGCGGGTTCTCGAGAGCTCGGAACTCCAGCTCAAAAGGCGCTTGAACACATTGGTAATGCCAACTATGGCATTCATGGTTTTCGGTTCCCTTGCCATCGTTGGGGCTATAGGGCTCTCGCCGATCTTCGGCATGATTGGTCTTCACTTTATAGATCTCAAGTTCTTCGTGCTGGTCGCAGTCGCATTGGTGATAATATTCCTCCTGTTCACGACCTACATGAGCAGGAAAAGGCCCGCAACGTTACCTCCCCCGGAGATCCCCCCGCAGGACCCTCGCCTGCCGCCCGCTGGCAAGGCGAAGCTTTTCGGCCACTTGCTGCCGCTTTGGCTGCTGCCGCTGTTGGTCTTCATGGCCCTAGCTTGGCCGGGGGTTCTCTACCTCGCTGGGACACCTCAGCCCGGGACAATTGAAACGCTAGCGCTCAACTTCAACACATTTTGGTTCATCTGGGCCATCGCATGTGCAACGGCGATTTACGCTTACCTCTACGCCAACCAGCGCGTCAAACTGAGGGAAGAAGAACGGAGGAACGTCGCGGATTGGGAGATTGCATTCAACACGATGGGCGGACGGATGCTCGACGGCAAGCCCATGGCTCAGGCAATGGTCGATACGGCTGAATTCATGCCGAACGCAGCTATCGCGGGGCAGCTCCAGCAGACGAGCGCGGTCATGGATAGGCTAGCCGTCGACGTCCGGACTGCACTTTTCGAGCACGGCATAATGGAGCGCATCTATAGCCCGCTCGTGAGGAGCTTCCTGACGGTGATAACTCGCATTCGTCGGGGCTCAGAGGCAGCAGCTGGTCGGGCCTGCATGATGGCGGCTGAGTTCCTCGGCACCTTGCGCAGGGTTGAGAACAGGTTCAAGGAAAGCATGGACGAGGCGATCGGCAACTTATGGCTGGTCGCGATTGTCCTGCTCCCTGTGGTCTGCGCCATGTCGGTTTGGGTGATGGAGTTCATGTCCGGCATCTCATTTACGATTGGCGCAGAAGCTTCGGGTGCAGGATTGGCGAACCTGCCCTTCTTGTTCGGGAGGATGGAAGCCAACGAGCTCGCGCTGCTGAAACTCGTGATGGGGCTGACGGCCATAGCACTTGCTTTGGTCGTGGCGCGGTACATTGCAGTGATCCGAGCGGGGCACGATAGGGTTGAGTTTTGGTCGACTGCGGGCAAAACTATATTAGCTTCAACGGCTGTTTTTACCGCTGCGTACATCGGCTTCGGGTTCATAAGCTTGACATAGCGACAAAACTTGGGATCATATTACTTTCGGCGATCTCTCTCCCACTACTATTTTTTGAAACTTCGACCATATTTTTAATAATTCATCTTGCCACTGTAATTGGAGTAGCGTAGGTGAAAATAATGCCCGAGAAAAAAGAAAGAATTCGAATACCAGAAGATATAGAAGCGCAAATTCTTTTCCTAAATGAGCATCGTTGTTGTATGTGCAACAAGGGTCCTAAGGATGGTGCTCGCATACAGACACACCATATTAATGAAGACCCATCGGACAACCGATTAGAGAATCTTGCAGTATTATGTCGTGATTGCCATGATGAATTGAAAGATAGGTTGTGGATGGGAAAAAGTTTTGTTCAAGGCGAAATAAAAAAATATAAAGCACTTTGGGAAACGGCAGTTTCTGAGAAGAGAAAACACTTAGCGTTTCCACCTGTGATCGTAAAAGAAAAAGTTACGGAGAAAGTCGATGAAAAAGGTAGGATCGAACGGCATATCGAAAGGGAAATATCTTACAGAAATGGTCTTGCCCCTCAGGCATTCGGTGTTTCCCCATCGGTGCCGCTTTCTCAAGAGAAAAAGCTAATTTTGGAAAACGCAAAGCGAATAACAACATCTCAACCAAGCATTGAAAAGCTATTACAAATTTTTAATGAAATAAAAAGAACCGCAGAAATTAGGGTTGACGATATGGTTATTCTTTCCAGGATTTGTTTATCACTTGGAGATTCAAAATTTCACGCAGGCGATTATAGTATGGCAGAAATTTTCTACAAAGAAGCACTTGACTATGGAAAAAGTGCAAAAGAGTCAGAAATAGTTGGAATATGTCTATATGAACTGGGCGCTGCTGTTGGTATGCAAGGCAGACACAAAGAAGCGTTGGCTTATTTCAATGAAGTTATCAAAATGAACAAGAAGGATCAAACAGCATGGTTTAATAAAGGTGTAGCATTGTCGTTCCTTAACAAGCGTAAAGAAGCGAGATCTGCATATAGCAAGGCCATCGAGTTCGGCACGAAAATATCTGATTGGGATACGGTTGCAAGTGCGCACTACAATATGGGCGTTTCCCTTGCTAGATTAGGGAGGTATCAGGAGGCAGTCGATTCTTATTTGAAAGCCATCGAGTTCGGCACGAAATCAGGAAAGTTGGATACGGTTGCAAGTGCGCACTACAACATGGGCGTTCCCCTTGTTAGATTAGGGAGGGATCAGGAGGCAGTCGATTCTTATTTGAAAGCCATCGAGTTGCGTAAATTCTTATCTGACAGGGGGGAACGAATATTTCCAAGTATTACTTTGTTGATTTGTATTTTAGGGGTAAAAAGTATTCAAAATAAAAACCAAAATCAGGCAAAGGAACTTGCGAAAAGACTTTTCCAAGTTTATTTAAACGGAAGGAAAGATGGAATGGCAAAGTTGATCGCAAAGACCATGGAAACATTCGAGTCAAAGTTATCTAAAGAAAATATAGACATGTTTCAAGAGTTCAAAAAATTATTTGAAAAAATGGGGTGATGATATGCCGTGCGTCATAATCGCAGGCGGACAATTTCGGCGATGAAGGCAAGGGAAAGGTGGTCGCATACCTAGCTCTCCACGATAAGCCGAAAATCGTCGTTCGAGCAGGCGTGGGGCCGAACGCAGGTCACACCGTAATATGGCGGGGTAAAAAATTTGGGCTCCGCCAGGTGCCGTGTGGGTTCGTGTACGAAGGTGCGCGATTGTTGGTAGGTCCTGGGGTATTGATAAATCCTGAGGTCACGCTGAGGGAGGTCGAGGAAACCGATATCGATAAACGATTTGGCATAGACCGGCAGTGCACGATCATCGAAGCACACCACATCGAGCAGGACCGCACCTCCGAACACCTCAGGGGAAAAATCGGTTCGACAGGCACGGGCTGTGGGCCGGCAAATGTCGAGAGAGTTGGCCGCGTCGCGAGGTTGGCAAAGGATATTCCCGAACTGCAGCGTTTTTTGGCCGATGTACCCAGCGAGGTCAACGGGGTCATCGAGCGCGGAGAACTCGTGATCGTGGAGGGCTCGCAGGGATTCGGGCTCTCGTTGCTCCATGGCACCTATCCCTATGTGACGAGCAAGGACACTGCCGCAAGC
>Ga0315312_1001685_pt1 | contig 16556 bp, 14 predicted proteins | sample TDP7_MG_FD_203629 | JGI IMG/M metagenome (GOLD analysis project Ga0315312, IMG submission 203629) | Freshwater sediment microbial communities from Lake Towuti, South Sulawesi, Indonesia - TDP7 | ecosystem: Environmental > Aquatic > Freshwater > Lake > Sediment | place: Indonesia: South Sulawesi... | reverse complement strand
TTTGTCATTACCTTGTGCAACATTTAGATTATAGCATTATTAACACAAAGGCTACTGAGAGCTGGCTTAACTTCAATGCCAGCCCTCAAGTAGCCTTAGCTTATAACCATCCTAAACCCTGATGGTCATCAGTAGCCCATATACTGCTGCCTCAGCGCAAGGCTGGGTTGCGGGAATCCATAGTCTGCCAACGGGTCAGCAGGCAGCCATGTGTCCCAAAGGCCTCTTGGCCAGCCGGGGTAAGGTGGTACCCCACCAATCTGAACGGTAGCAACGTTGGTAATGTCAACCATAATGAACGGGCACTTGTAGAACTTTTCTACTGGCTGCCCGAGGATGACATTGGTAATAGCTACCTGGAGACAGATGTCAGATGGCTCGACTCCACCATGGGTGGAGAAGGTGTCAGCCCTGCCCTCAGATACGGCATCCCACATGGCAATCTCGGCATCGTTAGACGCAATTATGATGTGGTCGGGGTCATCCAACGGCAGCAGCCTGGCAATTGACTCAAGCCCTGGAACCATTCCAGCGCCACCACAACCGTGATGGAAGAGAGCCTTGACTTCAGGATGAGCCATTATCAGGTTAGCGGTGATGGTCGCTGTTTGCTCCTCATTCCAGTTAGTGTCCTCAGTCTGTATCACTGTAATCCACGGATATCTGTCAATTACCTTGTGGAATCCCTCGCTGCGCAGTTGGGCGGTCTTCATTTCACGCATGCCCCACTCTTCACCAACGACCACCGGGTTATCCGGACCGTATCCCCTTTCCTGAAGGTCTTTTATCAACCACTCTCCGAGGATATCTGTTCCGCCCGGACCCTCAAACTTGTGAGCAATAAATGAGGTAACCTTGGGGCTATCAATACCACAGTCAAGAGTGAAGACGGGGATACCGGCGTCTACGGCTTTTTCAGCCGGCGGAACCAGCAGCTCAGCACTAGCTGAGTGGATCATGATTATGTCTGGTTTAAATGTCGCTATCATGTCCTCACACCAGGCGATCTGGGCGTCAATGTCAAAAGCGCCACCATACGTCACCCAGTTTCCACCCTCTGGTCCCAGACCCATCCTTGGGAAGTAGCTATCCAGCATCTTTGCCGCCTGAGCCATAGGCTCGACCTCTAGGGTAGCGGCAGCCCAGGCAAACTTGAATGGTGTGCCATCGGGCTTGACGCACAAATTCTCAAATGGATTCCACAAGAGGTGCCCCCAGACCTGCCCTCTAGCTATCGCATCGGCTAGCTCAGGTATATCAGCGGCTGTTCTCGCAGCCACTGGTGCTGGCGGTGCCGGTGGTGCCGGTGGTGCTGGGGTTGGCGGTGCTGGGACTGGCGGTGCCGGTGGTGCTGGAGGCGGTGCCTCTGGCGGCGCCCCTGGCATACATCCGCCAAGGAATATAGCTGCTACTGCAGCTACCATAATTAACGGGACAAGAAACTTTTTCATCCTTTCCTCCTTTGTTTAAGGTTTTCAAGAGTTCGATTCACATTTACCATTCCCTGACTTTTCACATAGGCTTACCTCCTTTCCCCTAGCTCACCTTAAGAGTAGTTGAAATTATAATGTTAAAGTACGATTTGTCACATATCCTTTATGCTTAAAATTATACTATCAAAACCTAATTTGTCAAGTGGCTAAAAACTAATACCGCTTTTCAGCGCCCTCCTCTACGCCAGAAGTCAACAGCCACCGCAATAACTACTAACAGCCCCATTGTCATACTCTCAGTAAAGGGGTCAGCGTTCAGTACGGTCTGACCGTTAAGAATAACAGAAATTATTAGACCGCCGAGTACCACCCCAACAATGCTTCCTTTACCGCCAGCTAGACTGGTACCGCCAACAACCGCTGAAGCTATGCTCTGTAGCTCAAGACCAATGTAGCTTGACTCGGAAAGCGACATAACCCGTGCTAGCCGTATTAAACCGCCAATGGTAGCTAGAACTGCCGAGATTATATAGACTGAAAGTTGTGTGTTTTTCACATTCACACCAGAAAGCCACGCCATTACTGGATTGCCGCCAGTGGCAAAGACAGCCCGACCATAACTGGTATGGTGCACAACAAAATAGGTAATTATGCCTACCACTATCCAAATGATACCTGCTACCGGGAAACCACCGAAAAACTGCTTAGCGAGAAACCCCTGCCCGAAGAAAGTCAGAGGCTTCACCATTCTGGTAATGGTAAAACCCCCGGTTACTAAGAATCCGGTTCCGTAGGCTATTTGCCACACTCCCAGGGTTGCTATCAACGGCGGTATACCGATACGCGAGACTAGCAAGCCGCTGATTGCCCCAAAACCAATGCCGAATAGCATCATAAGTGGTATCCCGATATATATCGGAACCGGGTAGGAGAAAAACTTATTCTGCCACATCTGGGTAGTCATCATTGAGGCACCTATAGCTGAAGTCCCAAAAGCCACTCCAGCAGGGGATAAATCAATACCCTTGGTTAAGATAGTAAAGGACTGACCTATACCGGCAATCCCCATGGTCGCGCCTTGTACCAGAACCATCTTCATATTATTTATGCGGATTGTCTTCCCCCCAGTAGCCCCGGCAAAACCAGCCATGATTGCTGCCAGAATGATGCCGAGGGTAGCATTTTCATACCTCATGGCACGTCTAGCAGCTTCCCGGAAAGTAACTCGCTCCCGCCTTTCTACAACTTCAGCCATGGTTTATATCCTTACAGTAGTAAGCCGACTTCAACCGCGGCGCCGACGACGCAAAATGTCAGCCCCCACCGCCGAGACTATTATCGCCCCCTTTACAATATACTTGCCACCGTGACCCATATGCATCACACTTAAGGCATTATTAGCCACGCCAATTATTATAGCCCCAAGTATCACCCCAATCATGTTTCCTCTACCACCAAATAGACTGAAGCCACCAATAGAAACCGCAGCTATGCTGTCCAGCTCCAGACCCCGCAAGGCTTCTATTGAGCCCGCCATACCACGTGAGCACATCAGTACACCAGCCAGCCCGGCGAGTAACCCCGAGATAGCAAAAGTTATGAATTGCACCCTTCTCACGTTTACACCGGAAAGGTAGGCACTTACTGGATTGCCACCAGCAGCATAGACCAAACGACCGAACCTGGTGTAAGTAAGGACGAAATAACCCACCCCCGCCACCGTGAAAAAGATAATTGGCGCCGCCGGCAAGTCCCCATACATCCGGAAACTCTCTGGCAGCTCCATAACGGCTGAGCCTAAAGTTACGTAGTAGGCAGCCGCATAGCCTATTTGCCACACACCATATGTTGCTATCAACGATGGTATATTGAGGCGTGCCACCAATAAGCCATTAAGTAACCCCCAAGCGAGTCCGGCGGCTAGCATAGCTGGTATTGCCAAAAATGGAGATGCTGGGTAGCCGATGATATTCTTCCACTCCGTGGTCATCATGGCACCACCCAGCATCATAGACAGAGCCCCTACTCCAGAAACCGATAGGTCAATATTAGCGGTTAAGATGATAAATGCTTGACCTACTGCTGTCACCCCTCTAATCGAGCTCTGTAACAGGACATTCTCCACATTATCTACGGTGACTGTTCTTCCCCTAGACACGCCGGCTAATATGGCTACTAATGCAGCTAGAGCAACGCCGAGCATGGCATTTTCGTGGGCTAAAACACGTCTAGCGGCTTCTCGAACAGTAAGGGGTTTGGGTCTTTCTATAACTTCAGCCATACCTTATCTGCCCCAACTAAGTTAGTAAATATAACCCAGTTTTTGCTGTTTGTCAATAGGCTAAAGTAGTTTGGTTATAACCTAATTTTTGTTTTTTGTCAATAGGCTAAAGCAATTTGGTACTAGATAATTTTTCATAATAAGAGCTGGAGCAGATATAGAAAGCGATAAAAATATTCTATCGTAAAACTAGACTTTGTTTCGCCCCATCTTAACCGAGGGGGAGGCTTCCTGGTTCTGGATTTTAGCCTCCCCCTAGTCAAAGTTCCAACGCCGGTGCTGGTTTAACAGCACTGACCGGCTCTAGCGCTCGCCCCAAGGTGGTATCGGCAAGACAACCGATGGGGAGCCCGGCTCCTTATTTATCGCTGGGTATAGCGGCCAGCGCATGCCATCAATGTTCTGACTAACTATACCGCCACCGTAAATGTTTTGCCCGTTCTCATCAAACTCAACCTTGTCAAAACGCATCACGTGCAAAGCTGGGAGAAACGGCGTGGCATCAGGTAGTTGCGGCTTCTCACACCAAGCCCGTGTTATACTAATCTCAGCCAATGCATCCTTGAGATTGACTCGGAGTTTAGCCAGGTCAAGGGTAAGTTCCCTTTCCCAAGCGCCCTTCTCTCTAAGGGATGTTATCCCAAATGTTGTCATTCGCTCAAGACCCTCTTTAGCAATCCAGATTGCGCCATAGGTAGTGCCGACATAGTAATCCTCCCACTCCATACCTGTTCCAGCGTAAACTTCCCAGCTAATATAGGTATAGTAACGCCTTCTTTCTGGCAGGGGGTCACCGGTTTCGTAACAGAAGTTATACTCATAGGCTTCCGGCGGTAGTGACTTATAGAAGCTCGCGTCTTCAACACCTCCGCAGGAAAATATTCCATAAGGGAAATAGGTCTGCCTATCCATCATTTCCCGGTACAGAATTATGGCATCCTCGGTATAGTGGAAGCTGAACAATGTATCTGGCTTAGCCGCCTCTATTCTTTGGAGCTGGGGAAGAAAGGTCGGTGCCATTGCGTCAACGACTTCCTCGCCGATTATCTCTATGCCAGCCGCCTCGGCTTGGGACTTAAACTCCTCAGCTACAGCTACACTAGGGGCATCAGAGATATACTCCATGAAGCAAGTCTTGGGCGGGTCGACTCCGGCATCCTGAGCAAATTGGAGCATAGCAGATACTATCCGCTCAGCCACCAGCGAGGGATTACCAACGGTGCGGAATGTATACTGGTAGCCGCGCTCGGTAAGCTCCGGCTCAAGGCTCAGCGGGCAAATGAAAGGAATCGCATGCTCTTCGGCTACATCGCTAACTGCCATAGCCGTTGGCCAGACACCCAAAATGAAAAGGACATCCTCCTCAGTAATCAACCGCTCAGCCTCAGTAGCCGCCCGCTCCGGTGAACCACCATCGTCAGCCACAACAAGCTTTAGTTTCGTAGAAATCATATTCCTTATACCACCCCAGTAATTCACATGCTTGACGGCTACTTCTGCCCCAGCGGCTAGCTTTTTGCCCATATCGGCATGAGGACCGCTCAAATCGACCACCATGCCACAGGACATTTCTTCAGGATACGAGGGGCGTTGTGGTTCCTTTGGCCTGCAACCAGTAACGATTAATACTGCCACCGTAGCGATGGTTAGTAAGGGAATAATGAATTTTTTCATCCTTCTTTCCCCTCCTTAGGAATTTTAAACTCTTTTCGTTTCAATAATCTTACATAGCGCCAGATTATTGTGTGCTCAAATCTATCATTCTATTTAATATCATTTCTCTTTGCCTGTCAAGCACATCAATGTGGTAGGTAATACGCCACTTGATTATACAAACTAGCATATTGACAACTCCCTCCCCTTGTTTTAAGTTAAGTAAAACTTGGCGAGCCAGTATCGGGATATTAGTTGAGGGGTGAAGGTCTAGCAGGTAGGTTGCTATTATTGCTTTTGACAAGGGATTAGACGGAGTAAAGGAGACTAGAAATGTTAAAAGGTTTTACCCGCAGGTTCAAGCCTCTAGAATTACTGACCGAGGAGCAGGTTAAAGCTATTCACAAAGCAGTCCTGGATGTCCTCAGGGAAACAGGGGTAACCTTTCACAGTGAGCGGGCGCTACAGGACTTAGACAAGCTTGGCTGTCAGGTAGATTATGAACAGAAAAGGGCGCGCTTCCCAGAATATCTGGTTGAGGAAGCCATTCGCCGGTGCCCGAGTAGTTACCGTATCAAAGCCAGAGACCCCAAGAACGATCTGGTAGTTGGCGGAGATACTGTCTATTTCCGCAATTTCCCCGGGATGCAGACCGTTGATTTGGATACCTGGGAGCCAAGAGACGCCACCAGACAGGAATATAGTGACCTAATAACAGTTTTTGATGCCTTGCCTAATTTGCACGCTATAAGCCCCTATCCATACTATGGATATGAGGGCATTCCCCCGGTTATGCGTATCCCAGAAGGTATAGCTATTAATATAAGCACCTCGACCAAGGTCCAACACATAGCCAATGCCAGCGACGCTGACCAATTCGGTATAGAAATGGTCAAAGCCACCGTAGGCGAGGCAATTCTGGTGGCAGATGGTTCAGCACCCCTAACATGGTATGATGACCAAATTAGGGCGACTTACCGAGCCATTGAATCTGGGTTCCCGATGTATATATTGCAAGGAACAATAGCCGGAGCCACCGGGCCGGCAACGATTGCCGGGACGGTAGTACTTAATTTCGCCGAGCACCTATCAATGATAGTACTGGTACAATTTTTAAAGCCAGGATTAAGAGTGCATATCGCCACTGATACCTATCCACAGAATATGAGGACCGGAGTCCCCGGCTTTGGACGGATAGGGTGCGCCTTAGTCAAGGCGGTGGAAAACCAAATTGCCCGAAGTTATGGAATCCCCACCAGGGATTCAGCCGGCGGTCCAGTCAGCTCAAAGAAACCAGACTTCCAGACCGGATACCAGAAGGCACTTAATGCTCTAGCCGGTGCTCTAACCGGCTCCAATTTTTTGGCACTGCACGGCAGTTTGTATGGCGAGCTTACCGCCCATCCCCTCCAAGCCATACTGGACGATGACATAGCCGGCATGATAGGCAGATTTATTGAGGGTGTCACCGTAACCGATGAGACAATAGCCCTAGACCTGATAGAACAGGTGGGACCAATTCCAGGTCACTACCTTAATACGGCACACACCAGGGAGTGGTGGAAGAGGGAGCAGTTTTTACCCAAGGTCGCTGACGAACTGACCTATCCTGAATGGATAAAGACGGGTAAGAAAGACTGCCTTGATTATGCCAAGGAGAGGATGGCGGAGATACTGACTAGCCATAAAGTGTTGATACCTTTGACCCCAAGCCAGGAGGAGGACATAAGACGGATATTGAATGAGGCAAGGGAGTATTACCGCAAGAAAGGGATGATATCGGATGAGGAATGGGCAATTTATAAGGAGAAAGTCCTGAAATCACCCGATTACCCCTTTGCCTAAGCCTACCGCCAGCGCCAGAAATAGGAGAGTGAAGCTGGGATTACAATAGACGGAACTTTTGAACTGGTTTTCAGTCTCAGTATCTAACCCCGTCGCCCCCATCTCCAGTAATTGTAACAATAGACGCAGTATATTCAACTAGCAAGTAATAAAACGATGGATTGTTTAATCTACCTTGTGAAAAGCCTCTAATTCAAGAAAACCTGGTCCTTGTATGACGGGACGACCATTTCCCATCCGCTGCCGCTTCTCACCAAGTTCGCCAAGTGCTGCGACGCATTGGGCTCACCGTGAGTTACAAAAATACGTCTTGGTGGTTTACGCAAGCTAGATAACCATCTAACAAGTTGGGCTCTGTCAGCGTGCGCCGAAAAGCCATCGAGCTTTACTACCCTGGCTCTCACCCGATAGTATTGCCCTAGTATCCTGACTTCCTTGGCACCATCAACGATATGTCTCCCCAGAGTGCCAACAGCCTGATAGCCAACAAAGAGGAGGGTGCTTTCTTCCCGTGAAATATTGTTCACAAGGTGATGTTTTATCCTACCACCGGTGCACATTCCAGAGCCGGCTATTATAATGGTGCTCCCAACTATGTGGTTTATTGCTTTTGACTCGTCAACTGTCCTTACCAGATTCAACCCAGGAAAGTCGAAGGGGGACTTCCTCTGACGCAAAAGTTGACCCATCTCAGAGTCAAAAAGCTCGGGGTGGTTCTGAAAGACCTCGGTGATACTCACCGCCATAGGACTGTCAACAAAAACCATAAGGTGGGGAATGCGACCCTCGAGTAGTAATTTGTTTAGATAATATAAAATCTCCTGAGACCTCTCTAACGCAAAGCTTGGTATAACTATATTCCCCCCTGTCCTCACGGTTGTATTTACAACCTCAGCCAGCTGGTTAGCCGCGTCTTGTGAACTCTCAAGCAACCGGTCACCATAAGTCGACTCCACTATGACATAATCGGCATCATCAAATAGAGTTGGGTCGCAAAGTATTGGTTTACCCCAACGACCAATATCTCCAGAAAACAGCATTGTCCTTTCTTCCCCGCTTTGCCATATCCTGAGTTTGACCATAGACGAGCCCAGGACGTGTCCAGCATCATAGAAGGAAGCTTCAATGCCCTCGCCTATTTTGACAGTCTCACCATATTTAACGGATGAGAACAGTGGGAAAACAGCCTCAGCGTCATCTTTAGTGTATAATGGAACCTCTGGATAGGGGCCTTTTCTGCCTTCTCTTTCATGTCTACGCCTCTTAAACTCCGCATCTTCTTCCTGCAGCTTTGCCGAATCTAGTAGCATTATCTGAGTGATTTCGGAGGTGGCAGCCGTACAGCAGATTAGACCATTGAAACCTTCCCGAACTAGCTTGGGTAATAGACCACTATGGTCTAAATGGGCATGGGTCAAAAGAACCGCATCCAAAGTCTTTGGCGCAATAAAGAAAGGACCCCAGTTTCTCCCTCTGAGTTCCCTTTCTTGATAAAGTCCGCAGTCCACCAGAAGTCTTACATTGTTTGTCTCGATTAAGTATTGTGAGCCGGTGACGTTTTGAGCCGCACCAAGAAAGCTTAGCTTAGTTTGCATCCTTTGACCTGAGATGACTTGTATTAAGACAATCTATCTCAATAAGTTTTTGTCGTGTTAAGACGTTTCTGAGATAGTAGCAGAAGTAGATTCGTTGCGCAACACCGCCCACTTTCTATTGTCACTGGTGCAAATTTCGGAATCACTCAAGCTAAACAAAGTTGGCTAATCGTTGGAAAGATACCGAAGGCAATTTTACCTCTGAGGTACCAACATGACGAAAAGTCGTACATTGGAGAGTTTCCAGCCGAACTTCAGAGCAGCTCTAGTAAGACCTTTCTAAGAGTGAGGCGTATGTTCTCGTGAGTGTCGTTGCCCAACTGCTTTGCGATGCTTCCTACTAAGCCAAGCCACCGCTTTCGTTCCTCAGCCTCAATGTAACTCAACATAGAATCGGCATATCTTTCAAGTGGGAATAGACCTGCTATGTCAAGAGGCCAGCTTAGTAACAGGGCCTTTAGTTGGCTAGTAAAAAAGAGTAGCCTAGCTTGCGGATTACCTCTAGCCAAAAGCCAAGCAAGTTTATCTTCATCACTGGGCATGAACTGAGCCTGAGCAAACGCAACCTGACATTCCCGATAGCCTTGGGGTAGCAATAGCCTCGTAGCTTCGAAGTCTTTGACTGCGATAGAACAATAGTAGAGCACCTGCTGAAGCAGGCTCAGATTCATGCCTTTGGTTTGTGCTAGTTCGAGGCAGTCTCGTGGTATTCGACACACGTAGTAGGCTAGAGCCCCATGTAGAACCGTATGGGCTGCCTCATGCCTGAGAGTGCCCAATCGTGCCATCGGGGAAAGAGCCAAGAGCCTTTCCATACAAATGAGGAGCCGAGGAAATCCTCGCCACGCATCATGGCTACAAATGAAAGACTCATCGCCGAGGGTCTGAATCCCAAGCTCGTCCTTTTCAGCCTGCAAAAAGTCAGCCAGTTGAGACGGAGTCTGGCAGAGCCGGACTTCCACTTTCTTAGGGAGCGGATGGCCACTGAGTCGCTTGTAGCATTCTTCTAGAATATGGCGGGTTTCTCCTTCCCACTGCTGGGTAATATGGCCGTGGCAATAAAAATCCAACAATGGTACCTCTGTCATTGCGTGCTCACCGGCTGGAAGCATTCCTCTTTGACAGGACACTCAACACATTTCTGCTTCTTGCAGAAATCGAGGTGGACTCTCACCAGTGCAGACTCTAAACCCGGGAGCTGGAGGTCTGAGGCTGCCACTCCCAGTTTCTGAGCTACCGCCAATGAAAGGGGCGATGGTCTAGGACTAGCCTTGGGCCATATTGACCTCAGCTCCCGCAGAAAGATGCTGACCGCCACTGGACCGACCCCTTTGAGTTGCTGGAGCTTATTCTCGAGATCCCTGCTGTCTGTGGCCCGGACATGCAATTCTTCTAACGAGCCATACGTGTTCAGTAACTTATCCATCGCCTCCAGTAAGGTCGAGGCCGTAGAGAAATCATAGCGAACATAACCGCCAGTGTCCAGAATCTCGACCAACCTGTCCCAGCCAGCAGCCAATATAGCTTCGGGACCGGTCAGACCAGCGTTCTCGAACTCTCTAAAGGTTGCCATGGCTATCCTGGCTGAGATGCGTTTGGCAAACAGTATCGAAGCCAAAAACCATTTAAACCTATCATCGACCTTCCAAAGGTCGAGCCCGAGCTCCTGAGAGTAAGTAGTCACGCCCAGAAGCTTTTCCTTAACCCGAGAACCCGGCATCAACGAATCCTCCCAAGCAGAAACGAGACAGACTGTTGCTTAATCTATTTTACACTAATCCGGCGCCTGGCGTCAGGCTTTGTTACCGCAGCCAGCTCGCTTGGTATAAGCGCGGCGATGAATTGACACCGAGGGTCAAAGAGACTACGATTTACCTGTAGCGGCGGAGTTAAGGTGTCATGAAGGTTAATTGTCTAAGACTGCGATACAAACTATGGCAGGTGGTCGTTCCCGTGGCCCTGTCCCTTGTTATCAGCGTGGTAGCGGCGGCTTGCGAGTCTAGAGAGCAACCACCAGAGGAGGCCAAAATGATGTTGGATTTGTCCAGCTCAGCGTTTCGGGAAGGAAGCAAAATACCGGCCAAATACAGCTGTCAGGGACAGGATGTATCACCGGCACTCTACTGGGGTGAGCCACCCCAAGGCACCCGGTCCTTTGCCCTCATAATGGATGACCTTGACGCTCCCGGCGGTGTGTTCACACACTGGGTTTTCTTCAACGTTCCCCTGGATACCCGCGACCTACCCGAGGCTGTGCCAGCGCAAGCTCAGCTTCCTGATGGGTCATTACAGGGTAAGAACGACTTCGGAGGGACTGGCTATGGTGGCCCCTGCCCTCCGCCCGGGCCCGCCCACCGATACCAGTTTACCCTTTACGTGCTTGACCAAATGCTTGACTTAAAGGCGGGAGTAACGAAGGAACAGCTACTCGACGCTATGAGAGGGCACATCCTTGCCCAGGGTCAACTGACAGGAACCTACCGCGCTAGCTCGGCAAGCCCCAAGTAGCGATTAACCGGAGGGGCACGGGATGCCTCACCCCTGGCCTTTGGGAATCGACTGGAGCCAGCTTGATAGGCAAGTCGTGGTAGCAATGCGGCTAAACAAATTACACTCTGAATCGGCTAAAGTAAGAAGATATGCGTTCTATATCATCATCAGCCAATCTCCATCCCATGGCACCAGCATTTTCCTCAAGGTGCTGTATACTGATAGCTTTTGGTATGGCGATTACACTTTGCCTAGCAATAAGCCAGTTGACTGCAACCTGAGCCGCGGTTTTATCGTATTTGTTGCCTATCTCGCGTAGAAAACTATTCGTTGACAACTTGCCTTTTGCCAAAGGGGTGTAAGCCATCAACGTTATTTGATTCCGGATACAGTACGGAATTACATCTCTTTCAACATTTCTTTCCAGCAGGCTGTATTCAACCTGGTTTACAACAACATCGTTTTTAGAAAGATACGCTCGTGCTTCTTCCATTTGATACACATCGAAATTGCTCACACCAATAAACCTCACCAGATTTCGCTCAACCAATTTCTCCATGGCTTCCATAGTCTCTCTCAAAGGTATCTCAGGATTTGGAGAGTGTATGAGGTATAGGTCTATCCACTCCGTCTGGAGTCTTTTGAGACTGCTCTCAGCAGCTTTGAGCACTTTGGCGTAATGTAGATTCTCGGGCAGGACCTTCGAAACTATGAAGACTTGTTCCCGAGAGAAAGGCTTAATGGCTTTACCAATGATTTCTTCAGCATGTCCGGCTCCATACATTTCAGCAGTATCAATGAGATACATTCCTAATTCAATACCTCTTCTTAAAGCGCAAATAGCTTCGCTATCCTGAGTAGTGTCAGGATAATAATAGCCACCGATTCCCCAGGTACCCATCCCTACAGCCGGCACTCTTACGGCAGTTCTTCCGAGTTCCTTCAAATCCATCTTCGACCCTCCCAGTCCAGCCAACAGCCCGCTTTTTCCAGACGAAGCAAAGTGGTTCTGTAGGGATCAACTATCTCCTCTTCCAAGCTTTTGACTAAGGCAGGGTCAATCGCGCGCAACTTCTTCAGCAGTGTGACCCTCTCGCCAGGGCTCATTATCCGTGGGTCAGCACTCATTGCTGCCACATGGAAGCTGGCTTTATGCTTGATAAGATTTCTTATGCCATTGAAGGAGATTTCGAACGCCTCAGGTTTGGCACCAGTCTTTCTGGCAAAGTCCTGTGGAGTGCCCGCTTTCAGCGATACCCGAATATGCACCTTTTTACACTTTGAAACCTCCTGAACGTAGCTCTCGTCAATACCAAAGTAAATGCCATTCGTCTCCAAGATGAATAGCTTAAACATTGATTCCTCGACCAGACTGAGCAAGCGCAATAAGTGCTCTTTGCCGAGGGTTGGCTCGGCACCAGAAATTCTCAGCTTGGCTGTTCCATACTTTCTGGCGGCTTTAGTGAGTTCGCCGAAGGCTTCTTCAGGCGAATAGAATTGGCCATATCTTTCGGGATACTCCCGGCTCAGGTCAACCCAGCAAAAATACAACGAAGGCAGCAGCCCACAGTGTAACCGGTAGCAATGCCTCCATATACCCCAGTTGCATAGAAATTGGTGTATTTTCTTTTGCTCCCTGAGCACACCATCTTTTCCGTCTGCTTGATCAGCTCTACAGGGTCAAACGGCGTAAAACCAGGCACAACGAATCTGGGGTATTCTTCTCTCACTCTCTTGCTGTCCATCGCTGGGCAAACTCCCTCAATGGCCACTTGTTTTTCTAGCCTAGTAGTAGATTGAGGAAATTTCTTTCCAACACATTGGTTTGAACAAACTGGCCTATCGTTGTTGCGTGGGTTATTGTATAGCTGGAAGCCATGAAGCGGCTTGCTCTATGAACTAGTTATTGAGTAAGACTTCCCGAATGTCTTCAATAAGCCGTCTATTTCTGCATCGGAACCCGATGGAGCTCAACCGCCCTAGTGATTCGCCCATCCGCCATCTGAACATCCATCTGGACATCGTACTGGTATTTATCATTGTTAAATTCTGCATGAACGAGCCAGCCTTGCTTCGGTTCCCTAAACAATGGAAACCGATCAGCTTTAAGTATCTTGATGTTTTGCATAGCATCGCCGTATAAAGCTTTGACAGCTTTTTCTACTACGGGCTTTAACTCGGTTGCGCTATTCAGTGGGTTGTCCATGCCACCTCCCTCCTCACCATGCTTGATCGGCATTTTCAAATTTTCTAAATTATGCTCCTAGCACTATTTTACCACTAAACACTGGATACTTTGTATTTGTCTTCTGCAAGTTGCGTTTATAGTGTGCTTTATGTCCTCTCCTGAAGAGAGGGGCTCGGGATCTCGGACTTTACAGTGTGCGTTAGAAATGGCACGAATAGGAGGCTGAGCCAGATCTCAAGGAGGATAAAAACAAAGAGAGTTTAGGGCAAAGTGACTTGCATTATTCTTTCACAGGAGCATTTTTTATCCCACGGTCCCTATGGAACGGGCGGTGAGCTGTCTTTGTCTAACTTTTGGGTTGGTGTAATCGGGCAAAAGCATAGGAGCAACCCTGTCAGTCATTATTCCCGCATCCTCAAGTTCCCTATGATAAGCCGTGACATGGTCTAGGGTCAATTTCCCCTCCTTGGCCTTATCCTTAGCATAGATAGCGCCATTTTTCCCAGCGATCCTTCCAAAAACGAGGATATCTAGCAGGGAATTACCCATAAGCCGATTTTCACCGTGCACGCCTCCGGTTACTTCTCCGGCAACGAAGAGGCCGGGGACTGAGGTCTCACACTCGGCATTACACAAAAGACCCCCATTTTGATAATGAAGGACAGGATAAACTAACATTGGCTCTTTAGAGATGTCAATCCCTTGTCTATTAAATACTTTCCATTTTCCGATGAATTCTCGCTTGACCGTACCCTCTCCGCGAAGTATCTCAATCATTGGCGAATCAAGCCATATCCCTAATTTCCCCGCAGGTGTCGGCACCCCCTTGCCCCTTGTTATGCACTCCCTGATATAAGCAGAGGTCTCTACATCGCGGGGCTCCATCTCATTCACGAACTTTTCCCCGTCGACATTCAATACGTCGGCTCCGGCACCTCTAAATTTTTCAGATATGAGAAGCCCTTCTATTTGCTCCGGGAAAATAACCCCGGTAGGGTGATACTGAAGGGTATACATAAACGCGTGTTTTACCCCAGCCCTATACCCAAGGATAAGTCCATCTGCGGTTGCTCCGTAGTGATTGGTGGTGGGATAACCCTGGACATGGAGTCTCCCACACCCTCCTGTGGCTAGTATCACCGCTTTGGCTTTGATGACAAAATATTCCCCAGTCTCCATATCATAATGTAAAGCCCCGGCACAATGTCCATGTTCACTAAGGATTAACTCCACAGCCGGAGAAAACTCGAGGACTTTGATTCCCTCCCTGTTTCTGGCTTCATCGCGAAGGGTGCGCATTATCTCAGCACCGGTTATATCAGCGCAAAAATGAAGGCGATTTCGGCAAAATCCCCCTGCAGAAAGGGTTTGAAGCCTTCCTTCCGGAAACTTGCTAAACATGACACCTAAACTTTCGAGCCAGAGGAGGACATCCGGCGCTTCAGTAACCAATCTATATACAAGCTCAGGGTCATTCTTGAAATGCCCTCCGCCCATTGTATCAAGGTAGTGATAAGCCGGGGAGTCTTTCTCCAGCTTATCGGCGGCTTGAATACCGCCTTCGGCCATCATAGTGTTGGCGTCGCCATGGCGCAGTTTTGTTGTCAGGACAACCTCTGCCCCGTTCTCCTGGGCAAGAAGGGCAGCAGTAGTCCCGGCACCACCCCCACCAATTATCAAAACATCGGTCTCATAGTCAACCTGAGAAAGGTTGACATGTAAGGGGTTAACCCTGCTCCTCGCTTCTAAGAGGTCAACTATTTCGTGAGCCGCCTTATCGCCTTTGTTCGGGCCTACTTTGATTTCCCTTTTCGCCTCCTCTCTATAGTCCGGATGGTACTTTGATAGTAAGGTGTGTCGTTCCTTCAGGGACATAGAAGGGAATTCTTCTCCCCGCCTCTTTTTAGCTATGCGTTCCGGTCTCGTCTCTTCAACCTTCTTTTTGAGTCGTTCCAATTTTTTAGGATATGGCATATGTCTTCTTCCTCACCAAACCTATTCGAGGAGAAAGCGTTTTTCGCTTGGCATCCAATCCTCAGTAGCAGTTGCCGGTTCCATTTCCCTCTCAAGGTACGCTTTTCTTAGTTCCTCCTCATTCATTTCCATGAGAGATTTAAGTATTTTGTCGTAACGGTTTTCCTTTGTTATTACTTGAACAGCCTTCCTAAGGTGCTCCGCCTTTGGCAGAATTTTCCCCCCGTAAATTCTTCGGGCAAGCTGGAAAATATGGTATTTAGGCAGTTCTCCAAAGCACCGCGACGCACAAAGTCCGCATTGAATACAGTCGAAGGTAAGCTCAGCTGCCTTCTTTATATTTCCTTGTTTTAAGGCTGACACAGCATCCATGACTTCAATATCCATGGGACAGATTTTGGTACAAGCGTTGCAGGCAACGCAGCGAAATAGCTCCGGATATAGCTTAAATATTTCCTCAGGAATGGACTTTAACTCTTCAAACCTATAGCTGGCGCGATTGGCGGGATAAAACGGTATCTGGGTTAAGTAAATCTCAGGCTCAACCACTGTTTGACAGGCGAGCCCAACGTGGATTTTATAGTCTCCCGGCTTGCGATAGACCGTAGCACACGCCCCACAGATGCCACCGCGGCAGCCACAGCCACGGATAAACTTAAAGCCAGCATATTCCATAGCCTTCATAATGGTAAGCGACTCAGGGACTTCGTACCTTTTACCCATTATAAATACGGGGACCATCTTGGTAGTGACTACTGGATTTCCTTCCACGTTACTCATCTTTTTCATTTAATACTCGCTGGAGACGAAGGCTTTAATCTGGGCGTAGCTAAATACTGGGCCATCACGGCATACATAGATATTACCGATATTACACCGCCCGCACTTACCTATACCGCATTTCATCCTTTTTTCCAGCGTGGTTAACATCTGGTCCGGGGTAAAACCCAGTCTTTCCAGTGCGGGGAAAGTAAATCGTATCATAATCGGTGGGCCGCAAACAATAGCTACTGAATTTTTGGCTGATGGCGCTACCTGTTCCAATACCGCAGGCACAAGACCCACCCTCCCCGTCCATCCCTCATCACCCGTGTCAA
>Ga0315312_1001684_pt1 | contig 16562 bp, 17 predicted proteins | sample TDP7_MG_FD_203629 | JGI IMG/M metagenome (GOLD analysis project Ga0315312, IMG submission 203629) | Freshwater sediment microbial communities from Lake Towuti, South Sulawesi, Indonesia - TDP7 | ecosystem: Environmental > Aquatic > Freshwater > Lake > Sediment | place: Indonesia: South Sulawesi... | reverse complement strand
ATTCTTAATTGATCCCCATAGATAAACCGTTCCAACGGTCATATTCCGCCTTAGCATGATAGATATAGTCGAGTCCTGATCCCACAAACATACATAAAAGCCTCTCTATATCAGGCGGAAAATACTGCGCCAAAATTAGAACATGCATTGCTAAGGCTTTACGCTCTTTTCCTTCGCTTTAAGAGCTATCGCTTCCATAGAGGAGATCGCTTGCATCCTGTGTCTCGATCTCAACAGGTTTATCATCCTTACCAAAATGTACTATTATGGTCTATAAACTCTCGACTCAGACTCATTTCTTCCCTTTGACCTCAGACTCCAACCTTTGGACGTACACATCTACTCTCCTAAACCAGTCGCTGAACTCATCCTCAACCCTGTCCTTTGGGTATTCACCATTATAAAAGTACCTCAGATGGAGAATGCTGATGAATGCTTCAAACTCGCCTTTATAAGGTTCTGGCAAGCTTCTCTTGATTAAGCCCCACCTACCTACATCTATTGAAAGATATGTCATGGAAGCCATTCTAGCGGCCTGAAAAAGTGCATCGAACGCTTCTCTAATCAACCTATCCCTATCAAGCATATTTTCAATTTTTAATGCTTGATCCATCAAGATATTCGCGACCCTTAGTGATGACATAGCTTCATCAAACGTTGGATCACCAAGTTTTTCAACAAACTTGAGTATGCTTTTTCCATCTCCATAGAGCACCTTGAATGCGCCCAAGACATTTCTCAAGAAGTCGCGTACAGGCGCTTTACCAACTTCCAAGACAACGACATCGACATTGAAGGGAACATCGGGATTTGCAGCATCCAAGTAACCTCCATAGACCTTCTCTTTTCCAGTAATAACGAGTAGATCTACGTCTTTGGCGTGCTGCGGAGCATAGACAGAAGAACCGAACTGAACTACCTCAACTATTTCCGGGTCGTATTCTACGAGACTCTCGCAAATCCTTTTCAGCCAATCCAAGCTGTTGTTTGAAACAGTTTTCACGTCCAATCCTATTTTCTCTATCGATAGGTTGTTTTTGACATGCCGTCTTCCAGATGTTCCGAGCCTCTCTGCAACTGAGGGGTTTTCCTTCAAGAACAGTGCAGCTTTAGCCAAGGTTTCAGTAGAGAGATAACAGCTCTGCTATATTTCTCGATCTCTTCTTTTGAATTCATCAGCTATCTCCTTGTATACTTTTCAATATCTCTTCGAAGTTCTTGGTTACACTATTCCAGTCGTATCGCCTGACAAAGTTCCTTGCTTGCATCCCAAATCTTCTGAATTGGATATCATCGATTAGTTCTAAGGCTTTATCAATAACATCTTCTGGCTTATTGACATAGAATATGCCGTTGTTTTCTCCAAATTCAGCGACGACCCCGGGCAATTTTGTAGAAACTACAGGCTTTCCCATTGCCATGTATTCATATATCTTGATAGGAACTATATCACGCATGACGCTCTCAAACGGATATGCTGGTAACAAGCATATATCTGATATTGCGATCAAGGAAGGAATTTCCGAGTAAGGTTTCCTACCCGTAAGTATAACTCTACCAGTTAAACCATATTTCTTGCTGATATCTCTAAGCTCATTATATAAGTCACCATCACCAACTATTAGGAGCTTTACATCAGTATCTTTCCTCTCAGCCAATTTCAAGAAGACTTCCTTTAAACCGGAAAATCTATATAACCAGCCCATAAAAAAAAGGACAACATCATTCTCTTTTATCTTATACGTTTTTCTTGCTTCCTTACCGTTAACAGAAGGGTTAAACTTGTCAAAATAAATGCCAGCCCCCAAGACTTTCACTTGTTCCAAAGACCCTCCTATTGCGATCACATATTCCCCAAGCTTACGGTTTATTACGATTATTTTATCTGCCAATTTAACATTTACATATTGTATTATCCGACCAACCGGTTGAACAAACCTGACGGGTATAAGTCTATGGCTCACATCTATCCAATAATATATAAAAGGTAGACCGTATAACTTAGCTAAGGATCCCCCGATGAATGCTACGATGCCCAAGCCAACTATCACATCTGGTGAAAAAATCTTTATCTGCCTAGTAACCTCTCTAAACGCTGAAAACATGAACGACACATAATCCAATAACGGCAATTTTATTATACCGGGCCTATAGACAGTTACTTTGGCATCTTCATGAATCTTCGAAACATTCTGGAAGACTGTTCTTTTTGAAATATATCCACTTCTCGGCGAAAAACTCCAGAGAATCTCGAAATCTACAACTCGAATTTCGTGGCCCACCAAGGATAACAATTCAGCTAAATGATGCTGTTGTGCGGGATTTCGCCTTATCCAGTCCGTATTCTGAACTATCAAGATCTTCATTTAAACTGTCTGCCTTAACCGCCCAGCAAGAAGTAACTCAGAAATTCTTTCGCTGAACAGATTGGCATAAAAATTACTGGAGAGAAATCGTCTCCAGCGTATATGGCGTGGGCATTTACTCCTCTCAACGATTCAATCCATCTTTTGATTGATAACTCTCCACATATCATATAGTATATAGAAGACGCGAAGTCTCTCACAAAATATATCCACTTTCCATATTTCTCTTGATTTGACAAATCTTCACATGGGAGATCAGCTAGATCTCTGTAAGCTAGGTATACAACATTAACCCCCGAGGCATCAGTAATACTGAACCATAAAGTGGGTCTTATGTTTATCTCCATTATCCTAAAAGTGCCTGATCTGGGATCCAATTTAAACTCGGCCCCACAAATACCGTGAAATTTCATCTTCTTCAGTATTGAAACGCTTTTTTCAACTATCTCCTGATTCCAAAGACTCTCTGCAAGAGAAGCTGAGCCGAATCTGGGGGGGAATTGCCTAAGCTTACGCCCTGTAAATACAGCTAAGGGCTTAGAATCCCTATTGAAGTATCCGCCGAAAACATGAATTAACTCATCCCCTCCAGGAACAACCTCCTGGATTATCAGATCGTCGCCTATAGAAGAGAGAATATCATATTGAAGGACGAGTTCCCTGGACTTATTCACTTTCACCATCTTCTTACCTTTCAACCTCTTACGCCATAAATGAGGAAGAGCAGGCTTTATGACACAAGGATAATGGATCTCTTTTGAAATTGACTTAACCTCGCTTATATCTGACGGAAAATAAGTAGGCGACAAGTCTACCGAGTGTTTCATGCACATCCTATAAAACTTTACCTTGTTTAAGAACACATCTATAGTATTCCGGACGTAAGATTCCGGCATAACATAATATTCTTGGAGTTCTTGAGAGTACTCTGCCAAAAAGTGCAAATAATAGTCTTCCGTACAGAAAAGGATCGGCTTACACTTCTCATTAGAAGCAACATTTAACAGAGTCTTATAAAGTGAATCGGCGTTACTCTCGCATAAAAAGGTAATGTACTTTGAGAAACGTCCCGCACACCAAGTATCCTTGTCCATACCTACAACTCGAATACCTTTCCTTCCTAAGCTCCGTGCAACAAACAATCCGGTTGGGGATAAACCCAACACCACGGCTAAAGGTAAAGATCTTGAATGATGGATATCGCATCAAAACCCGTTTTTCTATTCATGGTAAGAAAGATAACCTATAAACGATGCATGATCACTATCCTTCAAACACTGGGTTGTGAAACCTAACAATCTATCTTTCCAGCCATGAGCAAAAAGTATTCCCCCATGCCCGAAGATGTGCGGCCACGAATCCTTCTCCCAGCTAACGACATCTTCCCACTTTGCTCCATCCAATGACGCCCAAATATGTGCCCTATTATCCCAAGCCGCACTCTTCCCCTCACTCTTCCCTTCAGCACCTGTTGAAAACAACATAATGCCATTATCAAGAATTGATGAATAGTACACGGGGCCATTTACGGGAGCTAGCAGTTCAATTTTCCTATCCTTGCGTGCATATCGACAGATATAACTTTGCCGAGAAGGAGCGTCCATGCCCCAATAAATGTAATCTTCGGTGAACAGCAAGCTCATCGTCCGGAATATCTGACTTCCAGAACCGATACCAATCCAGCTCTCACCACCATCAGAGAAAAATATCCCGCATTCCCTGTCTCTATCCCCAGTTCCCATCCAGATCATACCTGAAAAGGGATCGTACTGAACACAGTGGATATGCCGAATATTATTAAATGAATTAACGATTTCCCAACAACATCCGTCATCGACCGACTTATAAAGGTTGACCGAAATCTTACGCTTATCGTTTAAAAAGTATTCTCCAATATAGCAGTTTCCCTTATCATCCTCACATACCCCCTCTCTTAAGGGTCCGAGGCCTCTTATAAAAGAATGAACAACTTCGCCTTCATCACCTCTCAACCGGAAAACCTTTCTATCAGCTACAACAAGCACTGTTCCGCTCTTCAGTTTCCTCAAGCACCTAACACCCAACCTCAAAGCCCTGGAAAGTAAACGAAACTTCCCGAGAAAACGTGTAGCGGGTGAGACATCCAAATCAGATACCCTATTAAAGGTAACTCCGTCATCTAAGCTTCTGTATATGGCATACCCAGAAGAAACCCACAACTCTTCATGAGTCATCTGATGAACAACCATGCCAGGTATCCTTTTCCGGATCTCTAACTTAAAAGGCAACTTCTCACCAAAATGTCAATCTCGACTTAGGAAATACAGACTTTATCCATATAATTCGAGAAACTACCGAATCGAAACTCACGCAGAATATGATCTAGCAAAGACGATGCTTTTCTTATTCTATGATACGTCACAAAGGATCTGTAGAGATTCAAATTTAATCTTGGCGTTTCCGGATCAAGTTCCCAATTGTGAATATACAAAACTGCCGGTAATCCCTTTCTGTTAAGTTTCTTGATTCCTCTTATTATTAAGCCAGTATTCCAAAATCGTATCCAAAATCCGCCAGCAATCGGAATCCTAACACCGAAGATACTATACACAGCAACGGGAAACTCATAGATCTCAGATCCATCCTCAGCTTCCTTTGAAACATCATCTAATGAGGGCTTATAGGGTTTCAACGGGGCGTCAGGAACTCCGTAAAGATGAGTCCGTGCCGGAAAGATACTTGAATCATAACGAAAGCCACATTCGTGGAGTATTCTCAAAGACCATTTCGTATCGTTATTTAGTGAGAATGAAGGGGCACGATAGCCGATACAACATGGATAGACCCTCTTAAACTTGGTAAGTTCCTCTCTGAAAGAGTTGGCACTAAGCTCCCATAAGGGCAGATGAGACCAGCCGTGAAATGCAACTTCATGTCCGCCATCCTCAATCATCTGAATAACTTCAGGAAAATTCTCGGCAATTTCCCCTACTACAAAGAAGGCTGCAGTAACCTCGTGACCGCTCAGAATCTTAAGTACATCCCTAATATTTACTGGAGACCTAAAAGCAAGATTCTCCCTGTTCAAATGCCTAAGATACTCTGCGTGAAAGACTTCCTCAACGTCTACAGAAAGTATATTTTCTACCATCATAAGATCTTAGCAAGTATTACTATCTATAAGTTTTGACTTAGACTCATGTCTTTCCTTTGATAATCCTCACGCTTCATGGTCTAACCATTAGCCTATTAAGAACTCTCTCAGCAATCGTTTTAGCCTTCCTACCCTCTTCGAGTGCATTGGAAGCGTGGTGCTCCTCGTATATGTCGCTAGGGAGCAGTCCCGCATCAGGTTCACCATAGCTAGATCTACCATGCTCTGGAGCTATTTCTCTAGCCAAAGTAGCAAGCTCCTTGGCTTCGCCCGCCGCGTTGTTAGGCAGTCTCTCAATTAATCTGTTCAGCTGGTTTGAGGGGTCATGGCTCCACATCGGAACTTCAAAAGTCGCTATGACTGCCTTGGCAAAATTCTCAACCGCCAACTGAGACGCGGACACAGTCGCCACCCAGTCTTTCAACGAAAAAAGCTTCTCAGCCCTTTCCAATTGTTCAAGGGCTAGCCTGTATCTGTACCTAACCTCACTTAAAGGGTTAAAACTCATAAAATTTTGACTTCTTTCAACGGTTCAGGCAGAACCCAATAATACGCCTTTTCATCCCTTACCCTTTTCAATCCACTGTTTTCAATTTTCTCCCTAACGTGTGTCAAGAAGCTCTCAACAATCCCTGTCTCATCGTAAACCACAACGGCATCCCAATAGACATTCAAAAGCAATGAGCTAATCTCCACCGGCTCAAGGAAGCCTTCAAGCTCCATGTCAACAAGTGTGATGTCCTCAAACTCTTCTCCGATGGCTTCCCGCAGAAGGTTGTATAAATGCCTCCTCCTAATGACCGGATCTTTAATCTCACAGTCCTCATGAAGGACGAGTAAGTCAACATCGCTTCTCTCTTGAGATTCGCCCCTAGCCCTTGAACCAAACAACAACACAGCCTTCACGTAATGTTCCTTGATAAATCGAAGTCTATCCCTTAGCTTCTCCGTGTCTAGACCTCCATGCTTAACCACGATAGCTTCGCTTTCAGAACTTGTAAACTTCCCTCTCAAAATCTAACGCTCGCCTCTATATTCTCTCTGTTCTTTAAGATCCAATCCAAAGTCCTCTTTAATCCTTCCCTGATCCCGATCCTCGGCTTATATCCTAAGATTCTACGAGCCCTCTCTATTGATGCTCTCCTCCTCGCCACCTTATCCCAGTCTCTTCTGGGCTTAAAGGCGATTCCAGCATCATTTTCCGTCAATTCGTTAATCCATTTAGCCAAATCAATAACCCTAGTCTCAGTTTCAGAAGCAAGATTAACTGCTTCGCCAACAGCCTCCTTCATAACGCCCATCCTTAATGTTCCATCAACGGCATCCTCGACAAATGTAAAGTCTCGTGTCTCTTCGCCAGTCCCAGTTATTGGCAGAGCTCGTTTGTTTATTGCCCACCACATGAAATTGGGTATAACGTTCCTATATTTGCCGGGAACTTCACATGGACCGTAAATGTTGAAGTACCTGGCGATAGTAGCAGGCAGCCCATAATATTCATGGAAGTAGTTGCAGTAGAGCTCACCGACCAGCTTGTTTATCTGGTAAGGAGTGTCCAGATGCAAGGAAACATAGTCTTCCCTCAGAGGCAATGGGGCCTGACTTCCATACACGGAACAGCCAGAAGACGCGAATATAAACCTCTCAACACCTACAAGATTCGAGTACTCCAAAGCCTTCAGCGTCCCAAGCCCGTTTACGAGCAAGTCGGTCTCAGGATGATCTACACTATTTTGATTAGCGAAATGGGCGGCAAAGTGAAACACATAATGGGGCTTGAAGCTGAAGGCCCTCTTCATCTTCTCCTCGTCAAGGATGCTCCCCTTAATCAGGGTGACCTTGGGATGATCGGGTAAGTTCCACTCACAAGAAGCGGAAAGATCATCAATAACAACAATCATTTCAGGCTCTATCGATAACAGGGTCTTCACTAGATTGCTGCCAATGCAACCAGACCCACCGGTTACAAGGATTCTTCTCTCAGCATATTCAGCTAATATCTTTTCAGAACACATCAAACAAACAGCCCGAAACTCTACTCTCTAGGCTGCATACGCTCAGCTCTAGGTCTCTCATGGATAAATTCCTCGATCAGCTTCAAAAGAGCGCTAACAGCCCTTGTAAGATCCTCTCTAGTTCTAATAAGCTCAGCCGATATGGCATCGTACCTTTTAGCCATCTCCTCAAAACTCTTGTTCATGTCAACCCGCATATCCCTAATCTCACCCCGAACACCCACAATTTCATCCCTAAGCCCCTTATGCATGTCCCTAATTTCCTCCTTTATCACCCCAGTATCTTCCTTGAGGTCCCTATGCATGCCAACAATCGCTTCCTTGATCCCAGCAGTATCTTCCTTGAGGTCCCTATGCATGTCAACAATCGCTTCCTTGATCCCAGCAGTATCTTCCTTGAGGTCCCTATGCATGTCAACAATCGCTTCCTTGATCCCAGCAGTATCTTCCTTGAGGTCCCTATGCATATTGCCAATTTCACTGCGAACTCCAGCGAGTTCTTCCTTCACTCCATATATCCCCTCTTTCACCTCGAGAATCTCCTTCCTCACCCCGCCAACTTCAGCCTTCACTCCAACAATTTCACCCTTGACTCCGCCAAGCTCCTCTCTGAAAACCCTGCTCATGCCCGCAAAGTGTAGCTTGCTCCACTCGAGGCTTTCAAGGGTCTCTCTCTCCCCAGGCCTCAAATCCTCAACACCATAGTCTAACTCAAACCCTCGATACTCCTTCCAAGCATCTCGATAGCCATGCGTCCCTTCCAGGTGCACCTCTATCTCGTCTACGTGCAGGCTTAAAGGATCCTCCGGCTTACCCTTCACCTCTATCGCTTTCAGAAACTTTCTCACTGACACCTCAGAACCATCAACGAAAACCTCAACAGAACCATCTTCAAGGTTTCTAACCAAGCCGTTGACCCCAAACCTCCCTGCGAAAAGCTTAACCAACGTCCTATAACCAACTCCCTGAACGTTTCCTTTAACAATCAGCCTTGCCCTAATCAAACTTACACTAACCTACCAAACCAGACTATGCCGACTTTTTATATAACATTTTGTACCATTCAACTGTTCTGCGTATCCCTTCTTCAACGAGAACGGTCAGCTTGAAACCGAGGTCTCTCTTAGCCCGAGAGGAGTCTGGAGTCTTAATCTTAGTTGTGAACGGTTCAGCCTCTCTATATGTAACCTTAGAGTCGTCTTTTCCCAGACAGTTCAAGATCAGATCAGAGATGTACCTGATCTCGTACTGCTCGTCTCCACCCAGATTGTAAACTTCGCCTGGCTTAAAGTGTCCAATAATGTTAGTAAGAGTTCTGCAGATATCCATAACATACTCGAGGGTTCGTTTATGGTCCAGATAAACCGTGTAAGGCTGATCGTGTAGAGCCCTATAGACGAATTTTGGTATGAAACCTCGATATGGAGTGTAGTGTTCGCCAGGTCCGTACACATTGAAGAGTCTAACTCTAACGGTCTCGGTTCCATGCATGTCCGCTGAGTTCATTATCTGTAACTCGTTAACCCACTTGGAAATCGCGTAGTCATTCATCTGCTTGATCGGGACTTTATCCATTACATCCTCGCTCATAACCCCCTTATAATCGCCATAGACCTCTGCGCTACCGAAGAAGATCATCCTGAAAGGCTTCTTCTCCTGCATCCTAATGATATTCTTAGTTCCGACAACATTCGTCAACCAAAGATTCTCATAGTAGTCCTCACCGTTCCAACGGCCGTACTCCGCCGCAGCATGACAAACATAATCGAAGTCATGATCCTCAAACATACGTTCAACCTGGCGGTATTTACTTACGTCACACCGTATGTAATTCTCCGTATCGGAATGCATTAAGTCGCAGATCCAAACTTCATAGCCACGTTTCCTCAGTTCATGAATAAGATTTGAACCGATGAACCCAAGCCCGCCGGTTACCAGAATCTCTACACCAGATTTAGTCAAATCTATTCCCGAGTGGAACCGTCAGGCAATCTGTTCCCTTTTGACCCTTTTACACTTGAAGATCACTGTCCCTCCGTCTGTATAGGGCTTCCACGGATCAACGCACTGCATGTAGGCGTGTTCGCTATCTTCAGGCTTAGTTAGCCCGAGCTTTATAGGATCAGCGCCCTCATCCAATGCAACTGCATAATGCAGGAGCGTTGAGAAGGCATGTATGCATATGGCATCCGTCTTCTCCAACACTATCTGGGGTCCGTCAATGACTATTCTGTCGCCTATTTCGTGCACTGGACAGTAACCTTTTACTTCACAGACCTCAATTTCTAACGTGTCAACCATTCCCCAACCAAATCTTTTACAATACTCTTTCTCTCACTACGCTTACCAGCACCCATAGTACCATTGCTGTTGTAAGTAACATCAGTCCCACTATTGTTGCTCCTATCGCTATTAGAGTTACGTTGGTTATAACTTGCCTAGTCGCCGTAAAGGTTTGCAGAGTCCAAACCCAGAACGCTGCAGCTATAACCAAAGCTAGGAATCCGGGGACGCCGTAGAAGAGTAGGGGATGCCTAATAGACATGTGCTTTACCGTGCTCAACACGACATCTAATCCATGATAGAACGGGTCAAGTTTCAAACGTTTCTCCACTTTGTAATCGACTTTTACTGGAACTTCCTTTATCTTGAGGCCACCTTCCTTCGCCTTTATCAGTATTTCGGTGGAAGCTCCCATCCCGTGCTCAGTCGGCACAATCAACTGTAACGCTTTCCTGTTGTAGGCTCGAAGTCCGGATTGGGCGTCGGTTATCTCACTGTAGGATGCAGCCTTAGCCAGCTTCGTTATGGCCTTTACCCCTGTCTTCCTATATTTTGGCATCTCCGCCCTACCCTCTCCAGCCAAGAACCTTGAACCGACCACGATATCGGCTTCTCCCTTCAAGATGGGCTCCACAAGCCTCGGAATCTCATCTGGATCATGTTGAGAATCCGCATCTAGTGTCACCATCAAATCTGGGCTGATTTCACAAGCTCTCTTGAAGAGGGAGGCAAGAGATGCCCCATAACCAAGGTTTCTCTCATGCCTAATCACTTCGGCTCCGAGCCGCTCAGCTATCTCGCCAGTCATGTCGCTTGAACCGTCATCGACTACTATAACCTTGTCCACATGCTTCATCGCAGTAATGACTACTTTAGCGATCGTTCTCTCCTCATCTAACGCTGGAATGCCGGCAACTATATACGGCTTATTGCTCGTTTCCACTTCTCAAACACTGAATCAAAAATTCCGTCCGTTTAACAGAGTCGATAGACCTTCCTCTAAGCTGGTTCTAGCCTCAAATCCCAAGTAGATTTTTGCCTTTCTGACGTCTGCATAGCTGTGTCTGATATCGCCTACCCTATCACTGACATGCTGAGGTCTTATCCCTTCAGCCGCAAACATCTTTATGAGTAGATGAGCTAGCTGATTGATAGATGTGGGAACTCCGGTTGCTACGTTGAAGGTTCCACCTTCGGCATCCTTACAGCTCAAAGCTAAGACAAGCGCCCTGACAACGTCCTTTTCATGGATGAAGTCTCTCGTCTGCCTTCCGTCCCCGTAGATGATCGGTGGCTCACCGGCACGGAGAAGTTGAGTGAATCTGGGTATGGCGCTGGCATAGGAGTCATTGCGCATCCTCAGCCCATAAACGTTAAAAAGCCTAAAGATCACGGTTCCAAGACCATATGCCCCTCGGAATGCGGTACAGACTTGCTCAGCCTCCAGTTTGGTTGCAGCATAAGGTGAGAGAGGTCTTGTAGGATGCATCTCATCGATCGGGAGATACTCAGGCTCCCCATAGACAGCGCAGGTTGAGACGTAGATGAACTTTTCAACGCAATTGCGTATAGATGCTTCTAAAAGATTTCTCGTCCCATTTATGTTCACATCTGATGTGGCCTGAGGATTTTCAACTGAGTAGGGCACGCTGCTCACTGCAGCAAGGTGGAAAACGGTCCTGACGCCCTTTAAAGCCTCTTCCACGGTATCTCGATCCCGGATATCGCCTTCGATAAACCGTATGGTTCCATTATCCAAACATCCTAGATTTTCAATCCTGCCAGTTGAAAGGTCGTCTAAGACGGTTACGTCAAGACCTTCCTCAAGTAGTCTTTCCACTAGATGACTGCCTATGAAGCCTGCGCCGCCGGTGACAAGAACCTTGCTGTGGCTCAATGATAGATCTCAGTAAGTTCGCTGTTACGATTCCGGTTTCTGTGCTTCAGCGTTTTTGAATTGTTCTGTTGGTATCGGCATTCTGTCGCCAGTCTCCGCCTCTCAACGCACCCATGACCATTACAGGCCGCGACTAATTCTAAGGTTAACAGACCTGAATAGAGGGATTTCCAGCGGATATTCAAGAATTGACATGCAGCATCAGGCCGAAGACCAAAGCTACGTGACAAGGCAGCTCTGATTTTGGAATATGGTTGGTGTGTTGAGTTTCGTTAACCCTAACCATATTAGATATGGCTCTTCTTGGAGCCACCTCTGGAGTTCTGGCACCCAATTGAAGACCCCTGCTTTGAAGTAGATTGGTGCGATCCGGTTAATCTCGGTTATTGCCGCATTGAGAGCTGCCAGCTTTGGCGTTGATCGGATTTTCTCAATCAGTCCTCTAAGGAGGTCTACCAGCTTAGGGTTAACGACGGCTCCTCTTAACCTTGCATAGACCACGCATGCTCTATAAAAGCCCCTCTGCATCCCGTTTAGAAGGCGCCAGTTACCATTTCTCACAGCCTTAAGCTGATAGGCGCTGAGGACCTCATGAGTCAGACCGAACATGGTGAGTCTCAGCAATCCATTGTTGACATACTTAATGTTCTGCTTTGACTTAAAAGATTTACCATAACTATTATCAATCGTCGAAAACAATAACCTTGTCAACATATTTCTGAGCGGGCAAAACGACTTTCGCCGATGTCTTTTCTTCGTCAAAAGTAGGAACGCAAGCGACTACAAACGGCTTCTTGTCAATGGCAGCAGGCCTACTCAAATCTATTCCTCAGGACTTGAACCGTTTTTTCTCCTACTTTTACGTCTCCGAGCGAATTCTGCGAAAAGTTCTTCCTATTCGGCATAGAATTTGTCCTTCTAACGAATTCGAAAGGATCCGCACCAGTCAAAAAGTTAAACCCAACTTCCAACGTCTCCGCCGCTCCATATTATACCTGGGAGCCGAGATACTACCGTGGGGTTCAGCACCTTACCACTAACTTTGGCAAATTCTAGGCCAGCTCTATAGATAGCCCTGTCTTCCCTGCTAAGCTTACGCCAGTTTCCATTCTGAAACCGCTACCGAAGTAGTCCAGCAACCCATCACAGCCCAGAATATGCGCGACTACTAAATTACGCTTTTCATATTTCTCATCTCAAAAAATTGCGCAAAAATAGAAAGTTAGATTGCGAAAGGTATATGATTCTCTAGAGAGTTTCCGTTAAGGGAGGAACCATCATGGATTATTCTAGGAGGGATTCCGTCTTCAAGGAGAAAGGTATCCAGAAGCTGGAGTTTGATTATGTTCCATCACGAGTACCTCACCGCGAAAAGTACGTGAGTAACCTCATAGATTTCTTCAGGTTGACTATCGATCAGCCGGGTGTTCTGAGCGGAAGAATCCTCATAACCGGATCGAGCGGAACGGGGAAGACTGTATCAACGAAGATGGCTGGAGCTGCGCTGGAGAAGATCGCTAGAAGGCATGGTTTGGACCTCGTTTACGCTCACGTGAACTGCCGGACTACCAGTGGCAAATTTGGGCTCGTACAGAGCATCGTCCGTCAAGCGGCGCCGGAACTGCCACTGAGAGGATACGGTGCTGTGGAGCTCCTACACGCCCTCTGGGACTTCCTGAATGAACATAACAAGTTCCTAGTCCTCACCCTAGATGAAATCGACTACTACATAAGGACCACTGGGGAGGACATAGTTTACGAGTTGACCAGGCTTACAGACGCAGTTAAAGGTGTACCTCAACGGATAAACTTCATGTTCATCGCTAGAGATCACTCCTTCATGAATATAATGAGCCCCGAAACTCTGAGCCGGTTTAGGCCGCAGGAGCGTATGGAGTTTCCGCCCTACGCTGAGAACCAGCTTAAGGACATCTTGAAGGATCGTGTTGAAGAAGCCTTTAGGAGAGGCGCGGTCTCCGAGGAGATCATCGACTTCATCGCCAGTAACACGGCGAAATACGGTAACGGAGACGCCCGATACGCTATACTTCTGCTGCTTTCGGCTGGGCTGCTAGCTGACAGGGAAACGAGCCGCGAGGTTCTACCGGAACACATCCGAGAAGCCCAAGAGAAGACCGACCCGAAAATTAGCGACGAAGACATTGTCATGTTACCAACAGACGAGAAATACATCCTTTTAGCGCTGTCGCGGCATCTGAAGAGGCAGAAGTCGGCCGTCCACGTTCCCTTGGAAGAGGCTGAAAGCGCCTACCACCTAGTCTGTGAAGAATATAACCTCCCGCCAGCAGGGAGAGTTCTGCTCCACGCGTTGGTCAAGGATCTGAAGGCTGCCGGAGTCATAACGCTCAACGAAAGATTCGAACTTGGACTGAACGGCGTCAAGGCCGAGGTTCTAGAGAAGTTTCTCGTAGACCTCCTCAAGAGAAACAAAACCAGTGCTGAAACTTAGCGAAGACGAAAAATTCCTGGAAGCGATAGCAACTCCTGACGCTTGAAGATCCTTCCAGTCCTGTCGGAATCAAGCTGGGACCTCCAAAGCACCATTGCATTTCCCGCTTGAAAAAATCAGGATTAGCAACTTAAGCCCCAAGCAAGATTTTCTTGATATTTTATATAGATTTTTCTCTTTTCCCCTTCCCTAAGGAGGGTCTCTCCCTCTTGTTCACTCGAAACCTCCATTGCTTAAATATCCATCTGGACTAACATCCAAACCTCAACGGTGATTCAGAATGACTGATCCGTTCTCGTTAGAAAACGTAGACGGTACAGGTCCAGCAACGGCTGCTAAGCTACGTCATATGGGCATAACAACCCGGAAGCGCTGGCTGTGACGCCAGCAAGGGAGACAACGGATAAGATGGACATCGAACCTGAAAAGGCTTTACTGATAGAGCTTGACACCATAATCATCGCCAGAGCCTACAACAGTGACCATCAATGCTCAAAGCTACTATGGCTTGCCGAAATCTGCAACCCAGCAGTCGTCATAACTAACAAAGTTCAATCCAACCCATCCCAAGAGTTTGGAGACCCAAACCGCCCCGCTGGAGGGCACATCATGGCTCATGCTTGCACCCACGGAATCCATCTGTACAAGGAAAGCCAAGGCACCAGAGTGGCAAAAGTGATAGACAGCCCATATCTCCGTGAGGAAACAGCTAGATTCCTGATAACAGAGAGGGGCGTCGAAGACGCTCCAAGGGAAGTCGAGAGAAGACGCAATTTCGATGTACCGGAGGATTGATGCGGAGACATATCGATGGCGCCCAAACCGAAACCCCTAGCACGCTCATTTTCTCTTTCGAGAGATCCTTGGGAGGCATTAAAATCGAGGCATGGAATCGTCGTGAAGGACACGGCTAAGAGGGGGCCGTAGAAAGTATGGTATGGCCTGGTGTAATCTTGTTAACTCGCCGCTTACTTTATGGTGGAAAGCAGAAGCCTAAAGCCACCTACTATACTGGGTTAACGCCGACAACCCGAGAATACTATGAGAACATGAACAAGTATTACCGATGGTTCCGACAAGACGAGCTAGTAAGAGGCTGCATTGTAGTCAACGCTTTCTTTGCCTGCATGAGCCACGGCTTCGAAACAGTGTTGGAGCCATCTCAACCTCAGAAACTCGCAAAAGAAGATAGGAGGAGGCTGCTAGACGATTACGCTTACGTCAAAACGGAAATAGATGCATCAAACAAGCAGGTAAACCTAGATCAGATCTTATTCATCGCCCAGGTGAAAAACAGCATCTACAGTAAATGCGGTTTCGAGATCGTTGTAGATGAGAATCTCGTTCCCCAGAGGCTGTTACCCCTCGAAAGCACGAGCTTGAAACCCAAACTCAACGACTACTGGGAGCTAACTGGCTTCGAGTACAAGGGAAAATCAGACTTCTACCAGCCTGAAGAAGTTCTCTATTTTGTCAATCTCGCCCTAGAAGCAGATTATGAAGGCTTAAGCGACCTTGAACCTATTCTAGACATCTGCAACACAAGGCACAACATTCTACGCGAGGACATCCAAGAAATAAGTCGAAACCTCTGGGCTCCATTCCTTTTCCTTGAAGCCGACACAAGCGGACTATCGGAGCAAGAGGCGACAAGAGCCCTAGAAGACATAACGAACGCGGTAAAGCCTGGAAAAAGGGTTGTAGTAAACCAGAGCGTCCATGGACAGGTCATAGACCTGAAGCCAGACATTCCGGGCTTAACAACCCTACTAGACAAACTGGAACTCATGATCCTAGCCAACTTTAGGACGCCTCGCTTCTTAGTCGGTAAACCCGTGGAGAATAGAGCAACAGCCTACGCTGAACTTGAAGCCTACGTATCAGGTCCGATAGCCAACATCCAACGCTACTTCAAACGTGAGATCGAAAAGCAGTGGTACGACCATCAGACTCGCCGAATCCTAGCCGAAGAGGAAAATCTCAAGGAGAATAACCCCCTTCCAATCGTGGTTAAACATCGTTGGAACCCTATCCGTGTCTCAGACATCTACCAAATGGCGACGGCTGTGGCTCAGTTATGGGGTTCGTACGGTAATGGTCCCATCGGGAACAAACGGGAGAAGGTTTGGGAACTCATGGGATGGGACTCATCTGAACTACAGGAGGATAAATAAGTTGCCCTGGGATGAAACAACCGATTACATTCGCAGTGGACATGAGGATCCTGACAGATACGAGACATGCCGAACCATAACCATAAGTGATCATGAAGGAATCAAGGCAACCTACTGCAAACTTAAAGGCGAAGACCGCTGGGATATCCAGAGCTACCTATTTGCGAAAGAAAAGGGTTGGAATCTTGAGAACTCAAAGGAATGGTTCAGCAAGCACCAAGCGT
>Ga0315312_1001683_pt1 | contig 16612 bp, 16 predicted proteins | sample TDP7_MG_FD_203629 | JGI IMG/M metagenome (GOLD analysis project Ga0315312, IMG submission 203629) | Freshwater sediment microbial communities from Lake Towuti, South Sulawesi, Indonesia - TDP7 | ecosystem: Environmental > Aquatic > Freshwater > Lake > Sediment | place: Indonesia: South Sulawesi... | reverse complement strand
TTGGCTGCATCAACCGTCAACTCGTATAAGAGGCTGGTAGCAGGCTATGAAGCTCCTGTCTACCTCTGTTGGGGATTCATGAACAGAACCGCGTTGATCAGGGTTCCAAGCTTTAATAGCGTCAAGTCAGCACGGGTAGAATTGAGGATGCCGGATCCCAAATGCAACCCCTATCTCGTCGAAGCTGCTGTACTGGCAGCAGGCTTGCACGGACTGAGAGAGAAGCTTGACCCAGGTGAACCCACAGCAAAGAACGCGTACGAGAACGAGGGAGATTTTGAAAAATTGCCCTCAACACTAAAAGATGCGCTGGGCAAGCTTGAGAAGGACAAAGTCATCGGTGAAGCGCTGGGCGAGAAGGTGAAGGAGAAGTACATCTCCTTGAAGATGAAGGAATGGCAAGATTATGAACGAGACCACCCTCAATGGAATCCTCTGGAAATAACAGAATGGGAGAATAACAAGTACCTAGACACCTTCTGACTTCTGACGCTCGATCGAGCATCCGGCCATCTTTCTTGTGGAAAGCCACAGTAATAGATTAATAGCGCTGGCTGAACATTCTTGAAAGTCAGGTGCTTAGAAAAATGAGAGAACTTCTGCTGAAGGCTGTTCCTGTCAGTGAAGAGATTATGAAGAGTCTAGAGGAAAGAAGGTTAGTGAAGAGACTTCTCCCGCCAAGAGAAACTCTTAGCGTTTCGAAGGGCGAAGTCAAGGTTGCCAAGATATATGCTACAGATAAACGTTGGGGAAGTCACAAATTGATTTGCGTAGCATTTGACAAGTCTAAGGTTGATGTTGCATATCATCCAGATAATGAAGATTTCATCCTTATAAACAACGGGAGAGAGCAGAAACCTTTGTACTTGATCATAGGGATCCATCCATCCACGAAACTTGAAAGACTCGCGGAAAAAGGCGATCTCTCAGAAAAAGACTTCATCGCCATGAAGATGGTGTTTAATGATCCTGCATTAAGCTTCTTCACGATGCATGGAGACACGCCCCACTGCGAATGGACTCCGTCTGGAGAAGGGGCTGCTCCAACATTCTTCGTTACAGAGCCGTCTGAGCTACCGCAAAAATACTGCGTTCTGAAGGATTACAGCCTCTCTGTAGTACCGTGAAGAGAAGACGTAAGATCTATTCACAGTCCTCAAACCAGACGGGATAGAAAGGTTGTCTGAAGAAGAAAAGATTGAGTCAATACGGAAGATGATAAGAGAGGGCCGTCTAAGCGGTGAACTTGTCGGGCATGGAGATAGGGCTGTGCTGAGCGTTGATGACGCCGTTCAAGTTCACCATGTAGGTCCTGAGAAGATAATGAAGTGCCTATGCTTCATAGATAAGAAAGGGAGAATAGCTGGGGTTATCGCGTCGAGCGAAGTCAAGATAGACATGAAGAAGCTGGAGGAAGCTGCTGGCCTCAGGAAGCCGAGGCTTATGCTCCCTGACGAACTGAAGACCAGGTTTAACAAAGGATCTGGGGAGATAGATCCTTTGGCGCTAGCTGAGAAGGTTAACTTGCTCTTCATGGACAGGAGTCTTCTCAGTAAAGAGTTCTTGATCGGCTCCGCGGGGTCAAAGTACTGTGGACTGAGGATTACGCCAGAAGAATTGTTGAGAGTCACAAAAGCGAAGGTTGAGATCCTTTCCTAGAATCCTAGAAACCCCAACAGAGCTATCCCGAAGAGTAGACCCAGCACTACCGCAGTGACAACGAAGATTATTATGGCTAGCAAGGCTATCAAGAAAGCCCTCCCCCATCCTGTATCGAAGAAATGTCTGATTAACGCCAACCAGATAATCAAGGCTAGAAGCCAACCTAGAAATGGTACGATGTTTTGTACGACTGCACCTACTATAAGTCCGAGAACCGTTATCCAGATAGCATCTGTGAACTTTGCTTTCTCCTTTCCAACGAGAGCTCTGCCTGAAGCCCAAAGTACGAGTGAGATCACGATAACCTCGACGATGAGAGCGGCAATCATCATAGTGCTAATGCCGAAAGGCATGAGACATAACACCTTACGATTAATTGTTTGTACACAGATTTAAAATGACGGTCTCCAAAGAGACTTATATCCTCCTCGAGAAGATATTGTCTATTTCTTGAAGGTGGCTATCGTGAGTCAGATTGAAGAAGCCATTAAGGAGCTTCTGAGCCTAGGCGGGAGAGCACTCGACACCTACCGGAAGCTTGTGGAGAGCGGCTTCGACGAGAACTCGCTTGAAGAGCTTGCGAAAGCAACCTTGAACTTCGGCGGCCCCAGCAACGTTTTGAAATCATTGAACGAGTACGGAAATCTGACGCGGCTCGAGGAAAAACTTGCTGAAACAGACGCCCTAATGCAGGAGATGAAAACCAATTACGATGACTTGTCCACTCGATACTCGCATCTCCAAGCTAGCGTAGCCATGTGCGACAAACTTCTATACGAGTATAAGTTCACACCTGAAGCCTTCAAGGCGGTCTTTGAGAATGCCCAAGAATACGGTTCTGCAATCGAGGTCTTGAAGGCGCTCGAAGGTTATGGAACGATAGACAAGATCAATCAAGAGATTGCCAGTGCGAAGGAGCAGAAGAGGCTGGAATTACTTAAGCTAGAAGAGGAATTTCTGAAGAAGAAAGAAGAGAAGACCCTGGAGCTCACGACCCTTGAGAAGAGGAAAGAGGCTATCCAATCTGAAGTAAACACGTTGATTGGAGAAATAGAATCGTACAGGCAGAGGATCAAAAGCCTCTCAGAGCAAGCTGATCAACTCATGACAAACGTTGTCAACTCAGTGAAAGAGAAGACGAAGACACTAGTGGAAGAAATCGATGCATCCGGCAAGCAAGCGATAGAAGCCGTGATCAAACAGATGGAGACACTACACACCCAGGTTTCAAATCTAGCCGCTCATACGCTTGAGGTCGGCGAGGTACTGGGTGAAGCAGAGGCACGGGCTACCCAGAATAAAGAGGTCTTCAAGCTCCTGGAATTCATGAGAAGCCCAGAGTTCGCTTCAAAAGATATCTTGCCCACAATCTTGATCCTATTGAGAACTTTTGAGGCTTGGTCGAAAATAAAAGCGAACGAGTTGAAGTCGCCAAAAATCATCCAAACATCTGCAGGACAACTCATAATGAAGCTTGAAGACGAAGTGACAGCATGAGCTTGGAGTCCACGATTCAGAAGTATACGCAACACCTAGATGAAATGAAGAAGATATGTGAGCAGATTCGATACGGAATAAAACTTTTCGACGAGAAGATCGCGGCGGAGATTGAAAACGAAAAGAGGCTCACAGTGGCTCGATGTTTAGACCATTTCGAAAAATCTTTTGACGCGCAAGTTGAGGCAGCGAAGCATAGAAAGACCGGAGAGAAGATAGCTAAAGCCATTTCAAAGCTCAAGACCACGTTCAAGCCTGATGCTGGAAAGAAGCGTGCACTGCCGGAGGTATGGGTCTCTTTGACTCCGCAACGAAAGATTATACTGGTAAACGTGAGCAAGATGGCCAAGGGGAAGAGGATCTCGGCAGACAACCAATATGGTCAACTCCTAGCAGAAGGTCATGTTCTCCTAACGGTAGAGGACTTGAAGGGAATCCTACGGGAATTGCGTAGAAAAATCCTGACAGCCAAGCTTCAAGTAGAATTTAATCTATACGATAGCGATAAGAGAGCATTAATTATTGAAGAGATCGAGAAGAGAATAGCCGAAACAATTACCTTGAGAAAGTAGCGGGTGGAACACACTCGAAAATTCTAAGGTTCAACTGTGTGCCCCCATATCTTGACGAAAATGGGTACAACGACTTCGTCGCCACAGTTAATTAGGTGATGTGAACTCTATGGTTGGAATCTGGAGTAGCCTCATGGTTGATAGTCGAGGTCATTTCAATCGGATACGGCGTCGTTTCGATGCTCGGATGGGGCCTTGGAGATTTCATCGCTAAGAGAATAGTTGGACCCTTAGGCTACTACAGGCTTCTGCTTTACATACAGTTGGTAGGATTGGCTCCACTCTTTCTTTTGGCTGTAATGTTCACTCCGCCGTTGCCTTCATCACCAAGAACGATAGCATTGATCCTTGCAACTGGGATTTGCAGCGTTTCGGCCTTATTCTTCTTCTATAAGGGTTTGACGGTAGGGAAGGCAAGTATCATAACTCCGGTAGCTTCAGCTTCAGCAATCGTGGCAATGGCTCTCTCCTTTGCAATCCTCGGTGAAACTTTGAGTCTTCCGCAAATCATATGCGTCGCTTTGGTTCTGGCCGGAATACTGGTCGTCTCTATGAGATCTAACTCGGACGGGCAGTCAAATGAGGGGATCCATTACGCGGTGGCATGTATGTTCTCCGCGGGTTTGAATTCCATCCTCATCAAGCTGGTTTCAATGGACATCGGTGAGATTGGAACGCTATTCTTCAACCGTCTCTTGGTGACTCTCATACTGCTGATGGTGCTTCCGTTCTTTGGAAATCCGTTTTCACGAGATATTCGGAGAAAAGTCTCCCTTAAGGCGATAGTTGCGGCTGGTTTAACTGAGTTTGCGGGATTCTTTGGCTTCATAGTTGGAGTGGGCGTTGGGATCGTCTCGATCATTGCGCCGATATCCAGTGCGTCGCCAGCGGTGACTGTTGTTCTGGCGCAAGTCTTCTTGAAGGAAAGACTGGTTCGAATTCAGAAGATAGCTGTAGTCTCAGTTATTCTTGGAATAGCTCTTCTTTCAATTTTGTCAAGTGTCTGAGGAAGAAAGTTCGAATAGCCGAATCTGGTCATATATCAGGTCCGTGAAAGCGGGACCAAAATTAATCAAAAGAACCCTGGTTACATGGAAATAGCTTGTTCTTGGAAGTTTCGACTTGAAGTAGCTGGTGGGCCGGAGGAGATTTGAACTCCCGACCATTGCCGCCTCCAAGGGTCTTTGAGGTCACGGTTTCTGATGAGATGCGTTTTATCAGCCGTGTGCTCTTCGGCGTTGCTTTTGCAACTTAACCATGCTGAGCTACCGGCCCGCCATAATCCGTCTGAATGTTGCATGCTTATTAAGATTTTTTGAAAACGATTGCTCCGCGCCTTCTTACTAGAGTAACTTTTGATGAAACCCTGTTTACGCATGTGGTGTTTCCAAGGCAAACATTTTAAGACAAACGCAATCATCAATCTGGTATGTCTTGTAAATCGAGAAAGTACAAATGGCTAGTTCTTGCGATAGCAACGTACTCCTTTATAGTCTTGGTCATCAATCTCTCGGTTTTTCCCGTGGTATCAGACGACATGGCTAGGGAGATCGGCTTAAGCTACGTTCAAATAGGTTTACTCATGTCAGTCTTCTCGATTTTCTACGCTTCAGCCCAAATCCCAACTGGAGTTGCGAGCGACCGATTAGGTGGAAGCAAGATAGCTTCCGTATCGGTTCTAATCCTCGGCCTATCGGGTTTGCTCTTCGCTTTCACGCCGACATACGATTTAGCCCTTGTTGCTAGGATATTGATGGGTTTGAGCGGAGGATTTCTCCTTCCCTCCACCATGAAGCTCTTACCGGGGTGGTTTGAAGCTGCAGAGTACGACAAGGCCATGGGAGTTTATGGGTTTGGGCAGGGAATAGGCCTCTTTATTACGCTCATATCTATACCAACAGTAGCATCAATGTACGGCTGGCGTACAGGTTTAGCTTTGGTTTCCGCTTTAACCCTTCTAGCGGCGGCTTTGAGCTCAGCTTTGCTGCGCGACAAGGAGAGAGCTGTTTCGAACGTGCTAGCCTCGATGAGCTTAAGGGATTTGAAGGAAGTTGTTACCGAAAAGCTCTTGCTTCTGACTTCTTTCAACGCTACTTCAGTGTCGATGTTCACCGGAGTCCTCACGTGGATGCCCTTGTTCTTGCTTAAGAAGCTTGATTTCACGTTGATCGAAGTCGGTTACGCTACAGCTGTCATGGGTGCTGCGATGATAGTGGCGTCGTATGCGAGCGGGCCTCTTTCCAGTAGAATAGGGAGAGCAAAAGTAATATCGGTCTCGATGGTGTTATGCGTTGTCACGCCTCTCCTTCTCGTATACTCTTCTTCGTCCTTAGAAATTTTCGTCATAAGTGTGCTTTTAGGCTTGGCCATCATGCTATATTTCGGCCCGACTTTCGGCGCGATCCCGGAGGCAGTGAAGGCTGAATACGTTGGTATGGGCTTCGGGATATTCAACACGTTGACGTTCATCGGGTCTTCGATAACGGCCGCGGCAACGGGGTTTCTTCTGGAATCCACGGGCAGCTTCTACCTCGCCTTCCTAACGATATCGTTGATTTCTCTTTTGGGCTTGTTCGGGTCACTGAAGTTGCTTTTCAGCAAGAAAGATTGAAAGGTTGACTGTTCTTACCCGGTTACCTTTCCAAGATCGCTTCAGAGTCACCCGAATACGGTTCAGAACGTGTCTCGAAAACTCTGTAAGTGGCAATGTTTGAAGATAGCCTTGACGCCGCTTGAGCTCAGCATCAACGGTTGAATTCGATTCAACCTGTGGGAATAGATTCTTTTCTTCGTAGCGTCGGCTCAACCAGTTCTTCAAGGATAATCTTCGTCATTTCATCAACATTCCTCAGAGTGTCGGCTTGCAAGGAAGATGGAAGCTTCAAAATGATATTGAGAATCTTCGTCGAGACTTCTTCAGGGAAATAGTTCATTGCTTCCGTCAGTTTCATTCTGATCTTCTCTCGGAGCTTTTCATCCGACATTAGAGCTGAGGCGCAACTGAAGTCCTTCAGACGACTCACTGCGCATAGGATTTTGGCTTGAGGTTTGAACTTTCCGATCTCCCAAGCTGCTAGATCGTCTTGAGAGACTTTCAGGACGCTCTCCGCGTATGCTACCTGGTCTTCAATGTAGCCTCTACTGAGAAGTAGATGTGTAACCTCGAAGTCTTTTACGGCTATCGAGATGAGATACAACAAGTCATTCAGATATTGGACCGGGAGATCGAACCTTTCAGATGCCTCCAACAAGGGATGCGGAATAGGGAAGATGTAGTATTCAGGTGAGCCGTGTAGAACCGAGTGGCCAACCTCATGCCTCAGGATTCCAGCTTGAGTCAACTCTGGCAATGATCGTATTCTTTCAATACTGACAATGATACGAGGTATGCCTCTCCAAGCATCATGCATCGCGTAGAAATCTTCATCAAAGCGAGACGAAGTGACACCCATCTTCGCGTATTCTTGCGAAAGGAAGGTGTCTAGAGCTGAGGAGCGTTCGAACAGATATAGGTCTACCAGCGACAATCCATGAGGCTTTAACCGGTTGTAGCATTCCTCCATAATCGAGAAGATAGAATCAACTGTTTCGGATTGAATATCACCGAGCTTCGATACGAGAATTCTGACCATCGATATCGGTGATGAATCGTTCAGAAGCTTATCTTAAGCCTTCTTTTCCGCTTTCTCCATGGGTGGTCGAGCCTCAACCTCGCCGCACCGAGCGCAGTATTTCGGTAGTCCACTTCGTAGAAGTCTCCAGACTGTTCAATGACTAGCGTGTTCCTCAATTTGTGTCCAAGTGCACTGCAAATCTTATCTAGAAAAGCCATATTCTCGACGACTCAACTCTGCAAATGGCTATGGCTGAAGATAGGTTTGATGTCACTTGAGCTCAGCATCAACAGAGACATTCGAGACTTCCGTCGACCCTCTCAGTAGCTATATCAAAAGGCATATTCAACGTCTCAGCGAAATCGTGCACATGGTTGATGCAAAAACAATTTAGGCAACACGTCTCCCAATGAACACGGTAAAGTCTCGGGCCGGTAGTTCAGTCTGGTATGAACGCCGCCTTCGCATGAGCTCATTCAGATAAAGGCGGAAGTCGCGGGTTCAAATCCCGCCCGGTCCACCATACAGAGACATGAAGGAAACGATTGTGACAAGTCCTATAGCTAGCTCCAAAGATTGCTTTCTAATCGCAGGTCTACGCTTTGGGCGGGTTGCTAACGACTTTGATTTCTTCATGACTTATCAGCGCTTAGGCATCTGCGGCTGGCATTTTTCTTTTCAGTCCGAAGCCGCGGATTCTCAGTTTTGCCGTCAAGATCTTTTCTGTGGCAAATAGTCTTGCTGCAACGTATAGGAGTATGACTGTGAAGAGCGCCACGTAGAGGATGCCGAATGTCGCTAGCAAATATTCTCCAGTGAAAGCAGCTTTCGCCGCTAGCATCGGGTAGGTGTATGGAATGGCGTAGGCGACTATCTTCAGTGCCAAGGGTAGTGTGTTGATGTCGCTGAACATCACTAGTAACATTGGGAACATGATTACGATATAGAGGTAGCTGATATACGACTGTGCGCTTCTCACGTCTTCTGTGAAAGCTGATAGGATGACTGCCAAGGCTAAAGCTGATAAGATGGCTACGAAGAGCGACGCGCCCAAAAGGATATATGATAAGAGTGAAGGCGCAAGACCTAGTGCTTCAAGGTCAACTGGAACTTGACTCCCGAAGCCTGCGGTAAGCGACGTCATGTAGTAGTTGAAGCCGATCATGTAGGCTACTGCGCTAACGGCTGCGACGACGATTGAGCCTGTCATTTTCCCGAGCAGAATCGTGAATCTGTCTATGGGGAGGCTCAGTAATGTCTCCAAAGTTTTCTCTTCTTTCTCAGAAGCAACTGAAGTGGCTGCGATCTGCATGGCGAACATTAGCAATATACCAACTGTGACTGGCAGGACAAAAACCTGAGAAGACATTACTTGTAGCAGCGCTCTCGGGTCAATCTTTCTAGGTTGTCCTTTCACTATAGATCCTGCTTCGGTCTTGAAGAGGTTAGGAGCTAGATATCTGTTGTATTGCGCTAGAAGTTGGCTGATGATAGAAGATGTCGCGCCTTCGGTTAGTCCTTTCCCCGAATAGACGCTATAGGTTTCTATTGTTGCCTGTTTGTGGCTGGAGATATTGGCGCTAAAACCTTCCGGTATTACTATTAGGTCGGTGGCTTTCGGATTTGTTTGCAGTTGAGCGACTGCTTCATTCAAGTTTGTTGCGGTTATGTTTATGATAACCACATTGCGAATGCTTGAGAGATATCGTGTCAGGTTCTTCGACCATTCGCCTTGATCAAAGTCTGCAACGCCTACAGTTATTGTTTGAAGGCTTTGTTCCGTAGATTCTATGGAAGTTCCTATGACCATTCCTAATAGGGGAAACATTACGAGTGGCATAATAATCATGCCGACTAGTATTTTCGGGTCGCGGAGCAGTTCCTTTAGTTCTTTTGAGACTACGTTTCTTATTCCTTTAAGCAAAGCCAACCACCTTTGCGAAGCCCTCTTCCAGGTTGGTCACATCAAGCTTGTTCTTTAACTGTTCAGGGGTTCCTTCAGCCACCATTTTCCCTTTATTGATCAAAGCCACGCGGTCGCAGAGGTACTCAACTTCCAACATGTTGTGGCTTGACAGCAAAACTGTCACACCGTGTTGCTCAACAAACCGTTTGATTACGCCTCTGACATGGAAGGAGTGGATGACGTCTAGACCGCTTGTCGGCTCGTCTAGAATTGCCAATTTGGGCTTCGTCATTAGCGCTCTTGCTACTAGCAACCGTCTTCTCATTCCTTTACTGTAGGTTTTTGCTTTGTCTTTCAAGCGGTCGCCTAGACCGGAGATTTCAGCTGCGTCTTGAACCATTTTTTCTAGTTCAAGATGGTTTTCTGCTCTGAACTTTCCCATGAACTGTAAATACTCATAGCCTGACAGATTTTTGTAGGCGCCTGCTTCCTCAGGCAGATAGGTTATCAACTTTCGAACTTCAGCTGCTTCCTTAACCGCATCGTGGCCAAGGACTTTCAGCGCGCCAGAAGTTGGCAATATCAATGTTGCAGCTATCCGTATCGTTGTGGTCTTTCCAGCGCCGTTCGGTCCAATGAGACCGTAGATCTCTCTTTCTTTGACTTGAAAACTCAAACGGTCTAAGGCGCGTATTTCGCCGAACTGCTTCACAAGGTCTTTAGCCTCTACAGCATATTCCATCGAGCAATCACTGGAGCAGATTGAAACATGAGAGCGTTTCTTAAGCCTTCCTACCAGCTGCAGCAAGTGTTCCCTCAACGGACGGTGAATTTTCCGACTGGTTAAATCTATATGAAAACAGTGTCAGTGGAAAGTGTGTTTACTTGGCAAACTCTGGTACGGTTGTTCCAGCGAAAAACATCTCTATGAACGTGAGTGCAAGCATCAGCGCAAAGAAGACGATTGCCCTTGATTCTCTTGCTTCATACAAGACTTTTGGGCCCAAGTATAGCTGTATCACTGCCGAGTAGAAAGCTGCGAATAAGGAGATCCCTGGCAGGAAGCCGCCGAATATGCATGGTCCAACGCCATAACAAGCTGCTTTCCAACCGTTTAAAATAGAGCCTTTTCCTCCCATCAGTCGAAAGGCTAGATGAAGAAAACCTGAAAGAAAGAGCAAGATGACGAGCCCGAATCCAACGATGAGGAAGGGTTCGATCAAGTATGAGTAGGGCCCGTAGATCGGGTGCAGGTAGCCTTTGACAAGCCTGTAAGCCATTATCTGTGCTTGGTATGCTGAAGAAAAATCATCGCTCTCAATTCCAAGAAAGTTTACGATCGGGGTGGCAATTGAAAGAAATATTGTGATTTGCATGAAGAATTTGAATGCTGGTTTCCAGTCTTCGCTCCTCGCTGTCTCAAAGAACTTGGTGGGTTCTCTAATTAGAGATGTTAGTCGATGCATTTGAAAAACTCCGTGCAACCGATTGAATTGATCTATCGTCATCTCATGTCAAGTTTGCCGTTAATTACCTTGCCTTTACAGAATCCTTGCATAGGGTTTCGAGTTTCTAATGTTGAGTCAGCACTTCCCAAATCCTAGCCTTCTTAACAGAGTTATTCACGCTGCTAGCAATCCACCATCGACGACGAGGGCAGTCCCCGTGACGAATGATGATTCCTCGGATGCCAAGTAGAGCGCTGCGGAAGCAACGTCTTCAGGTTCTCCTATCCTGCCTATGAGGACTTTCTTAGCCTCTTCCGGGTTCTCCTGTTTCTCTAGCCAGCGTTCGGCTAGCGGTGTATTGATTAAACCTGGGCATATGGCATTGACCCTTATCTTATCCTTGGCATGATCTAGGGCCATAGCTTTGGTCAATAGCAAGACCCCGCCTTTTGAAGCGTTGTAAACCGCGTTTCTCTTGAAGCCTACGATTCCACCGACTGATGATGTGTTGATGATTACTCCGCCCCCGCCCTTTATCATCTCGGGAACCGCATACTTGGAACAGAGGAATACGCCTTTCAAATTCACGTTCATAATCTTGTCATACTCTTCAAGCGTCGTCTCCAGGATCGTTCCGACGATGTTTATCCCTGCGTTGTTGAATAGGATGTCGATTCTTCCATAGTTGTGGACCGTGTTATCGATCATCTTCTTTACGTCGGCAACCTGAGAGATATCTGTTCTGACAAATGTGGCGTCGCCTCCGTCGCCTTTGATCTTTTGCACTGTACCTCTACCCCCGTCCTCATCCACATCAGCGACCACGACGTTGGCTCCCTCCTTGGCAAATAGGATTGCTGTAGCTCGACCTATGCCTGATCCGGCGCCTGTTACTATTGCGACTTTTCCTTTCAGCTTCAAATAATCACCTCCAATGCGCGCTTTGGCATCTAATATTTACGAAAACATTCCACGTTAGCTTTGAGCTATGCGCTATCGATAGTCGCCGAGAGGGCGCTAATTTTTCTTAGCTTTCCTTATCATGAACAGTGATGCTGCTAGCGCCATGAATACTGCTATCGCTGTTGCTGGGAACTCTGGTACTGGTATTTGATTGGACCAGTCGCTCCATCCATGTAGGTTGCAGTGGGCTCTAGCCTTGACGTTTGGGGTTCCTTGAACCTGTCCTAGATCCAGCACGAGGGTGAATGGATCACTGCTCTGTGGCTGCTGGTTGAATTGTGTAACCTGCCCATTAACGTCGACTTCTACTAGGTCTACGTAATGGCTACTGGTCGGATTCGCGTGGCTAACCTGAAGCCTTACCCTACCCATTGAATCTTGAGAGATATTTTCAATCTGGAGGACAGTAGGCACATTCGCCTCAGTCCTCTCAATAAAGCTGGATAAAGCTACCGCAGATATTGCAGCTAAAGATGCAGACCTTAAGAAAACTCTCCTACTAACCAGTTTTCCATCGAATCGACTCATACCTCACACCTAGTACTTTTCTTTCCACTTCTACTTGTATTCTTTCTGCTTTGCGGATTTTAAGCATTGATTTTCCTCTTTAAACGACGTAGTAGTATGTGTAGAAGGCGATTCCCAGCACTAGGGCGATGGTCCACAGGGTTGAGGTTATCCTCATCCACGAGCGTATCTTCCGTGAGTGCTTGAAAAGGAATACCACACCCAGCATCTCCGCTAAGGCTCCTGTAATAGCATGAACCCAGGTTATTGAGGGGCCGAACTCATAGAATTTCTCAACTATGAAACCGAGGCTCGCGAGCATCGATCTTCCCATGATGAGGAAAATTGAAGCGGCGCTCAGAATGACTGCTACTCCCATGAATAAACGATGCTTCCTAAGGATTCTCTTCGGTCCCTTGATATAGTACATTCCGGTTAAGAAGAATGCGAAGATTACAAGCTGCAGAATCAGGTTCAGATCATATATTGTAATTGATTCCACCCCCTAAATTCAGAATTGAAAGTTCTGGAAAGTATATTAAACGATTCTTTCTCGCCGGTAATGTGTTGAGCGGACGGCCTCATCGCTTTTATTCAATTATTTCCCAGCCCGACTGGTATCTATTCAGTTGTTCGATCGTATAGTCGTCCAGAGGGTGCTCCCTTACCGGAATCTCTACATGCTTCTCCTCGCCGCAGAGCTCTGTCGAGAAATATCTTTGACCTGTATCGTTTACCATGGTGACTATTGTTTTGAATTCCGGATGCCTCTTGGCGGCCTTTATAGCGGCTATCACATTGCAACCTGAAGAGACTCCGCAGAAGATTCCTTCTTCCCGAGAGAGTCTTTTCGCCATCTCAATCGATTCTTCAGAGCTTGTTATGATTATTCCTTTAATGTGACTTAGGTCGAGGTTTCTAGGAACGAAGCCATCTCCAATTCCCTCGATCTTATGCGTTCCCCATTGGCGGTGACTTAATATCGGTGCTTCTGCAGGTTCAACCGCATACAATGCAACGTCTCTGTTCTTTTCTTTCAAGAAACGTCCCACTCCCGTAAGAGTACCTCCAGTACCCTGCGACGCTAGGAAACAATCAACGCGCCGATCGGTCTGCTCCCAAATCTCTGGACCAGTTGTTTTGTAATGAGCAGCCACGTTGTCTGGGTTGCTGAACTGCCCTGGCTCCCAGTACTTCCCAGGGTTTGCTCTTTTCAGCTCCGCTATCTTCTCTAAGCAAAGGTCAACATCACTTTCCGCTCCGGGGGTCGTAATGACATCGGCTCCATAGGCGCGAATCATCTTCTGGCGTTCTCGGCTCATTCCTGATGGCATAACTACTGTCACTTTATAGCCGAGGGTGGTGCCGACGAACGCGCAGGAGATGCCCGCGTTGCCAGTTGAGGCTTCAAGAATCTCCATTCCAGGTCTTAGATCGCCTCGCTGAATAGCGCTCTTTATCATTTCATAATATATGCGGTCCTTGAGGCTGCCTGTGGGATTCATGTACTCAAGCTTTACCAGAATCCTAGCTTCGATTCCCTCAGAGCTCGGAATCCTCCTGAGATTGACAAGAGGCGTCCTGCCTATGGTTTGGAATATATCATCAGCAACCGTGCTGACTCTATTCCATTCAATTCTCATGGCTTATTCACTTGTTTGACGCGCACTCAAGGACAAGACAGAGTTAACCTGAGTTTACGTATCCTTTAAGCCTCTCCTCGAAGACCGACCTCGACGGGAATCCCATAGAAGACGCATAGGTATTGAAAGCCACAAGATCTCTCCCTTTTCTTTCAGCAAGCTGCTGCATCTCTGCTACCATCTCTCCTACGATGGCGTATGTGCTGGCGTAGCCAGGTCCATTCCCTTGATGGGCTGGGAAGACTTGGTGATAGATCAGACTTCTGCTCAAGCCAGTTTCAGCATGCGCCCAATCAATGAATTCAAGCAGCTTCTGCTTGCCTGAGTTGATTCTTGCGTCTCCTATGACTCGTAGGAATCTAATTATGCGCCACATCTGCGTATAGAATTCATACTCCTCTACAAGTTGTCCAAGCCCACCGAAACTAGCAGCGAGCGCTGTGAAGGGCTTCTCGACCTGAGACGGCGTCCTCGATTGTAGATCTTTGAGGTACTTGAGGAAATCGACTTCGCGTTGAAAGGAGATTCCCTCCGAAATCGCACTGCCAGCCATTGAAGGGAGCAACTCGACGAGACTGGGTTTAGCAGCGTAATGACGGGCGGAGTTGGACGAGTGCACGCAGTGGCCGTACTCCTCATGAACGAGAAGGTTAAGAAGTTCACTTGGAACCGAACTCGGCGCCCTTCTCGGATCTACGGTGGTGAGGAATAGCTGGAATGGCTTTTTTGTAAGAAAATCAAGGAAGTATGCTGCTCCGGTCGGTAGCATGCCTGACAAGTAGCTAGGGGTCTCAATAACCCTCGTCTTGTAACGCGGATTGACATGCACTATGAACCTGTCGACAAGCTTGACGGTAACTCTCCGAATCGCCCTTATGAAGGGTAGAATCTTCACGGGCTTAAGGCCTCGCTTCCTACTAAGCTCGGAAGCTACAAGCTCAGCCCTATCTTCCAAGTGGAACGTCTCAGCTAGGCTTGATGTTAGCCTCCTGAAAGTCGGAAGCTCTCTCGCGAGCATCGCGATGCCTCTCGATTCAAGCTCGCTAGGGCTTTCCTTGTAGTCGAAGAGATTGATGAGCGTGCTTGCGAGACTCTCTTCCCTGCCGAGTTCGCATCCATCTCTACTGCAGATCTCTACGATCTCGTCGAAACCTGCATTCTTGAAGCCCTCAATTCCAAAACTGTTCGAGTAGTGATTCACTGCTGCGATGAGTTCTCTGAGTGCAGCGTGAAGCGCTCTGGAGCGAGAGGCTCTTCTTACGGAGCGTATGATCTCTTTCAAGCCATCGCATCTTATCGAGGTGAGTATCCTGATCCCTGTAGGGCAAGGCTTCTTCGATATGGTTACGCTGTAGGCTTTCAGCGCCTTTGCAGCGTCTTGAGCCAGTGAAATCATGTGCGTTGACCTGACGCCTTCCTTTATCATGTGAGTAAAGAAAGCGTCTAGAGCCATGTCGGGAACTATCTGAGCCTCCCCTAGGAAGTTGTAGGTCTTGATCGAAGACAGAAACTTCCTTTCGACTTGAATCTCTGAGCGTCCGATAGCTTTGTCTATCCTAGTCTCTAGTTTCCTAAGTCGCTCAGCATCGGGGACCATAAGGTGACCTGCGCAATCGCTAAGACCACCGCTGAAGGCGCTGGACGGCGAGAGCTCTTTCCAGATCTCAAACACTTCTTTCTCGATAGGACTAGAGGGCTTTATCGCCAAGAGCTCTCACCGAACCTAATGCAGCATGCAAACGGGTCGCTACGCAGGAGTGCTTCATACACATACCCCATTTTCCCAATGGAGAATGAAATTGTATTCAGGATTGAAAGATCTGGAAAGTATATTAAACAATTCTTTCTCACTCGTAATATGTTGAGAGAGATGCCTCACTTCATCGACTTGTTCTCAAGCCAGATTGAGCGAAACTGGATGATAAAGGATCTTCTCGGCAATAAGTGGATTGGGCCCGAGTGGCTGAAGGAGAAGTTTGCGTCTCACGTAGGAAAGAGCTGGACGAAGATGGAGAAGGGTTTCTCGACGAAAGCTAAGGTCTTGGCGGTTGATGGAAGTGAAGCGATGCGTACGTACAGTAACCGCGCAATATTATACATCGCTAGGGCTCTAGGCCTATGCGGCCCCGAAAGGTTCCGTGATCTAGAGAGCAATTGCTTCCAAACTCGCTCGAGTCAGGAAGCTAAGACTTATGTTAACAGGAGAAGGGAGAGACTTGAGCTTGAGGTTGCTAGGAAGGCAATTGAAGCTCTCGACTTAGAAGAGGGCTCCGTCGTTCTCCTCGATGGATCGCTCTACGGGAAGGCAGCTCATTTGCCGAAGGACTCGCCGATTTCTGGAGGCGCAGCCTTGGCTCTAGAATTTTTTGAGAGCTACTGGAAGCTTCTTGAAGCATGTAGAGAGAGGAGGCTGCTTTTGCTGGGGGTGAGCAAGGATAGCAACACAAGCTTCCTGAGAGACTATCTTCTAGGCCAGATATATCAGGAAGAACTCAAGGAGATGAGTGGAGTACCTGCTCATGAGCTTCTAGCGATGTCTTCATTCTTCAATAGAGATATCCTCGGAAGGCAGTTTTCGAGAAGAGGTGAAGCGCTGGAGAGGTGGAAGCAGCGGTTCGGTGATCACTCATCGCGAATGGAAGATCTGATAGACGAAGCGTTCTTGGCGAGACCCGACTACCAATTGATAGAGTGCTTCAGAAGGGAGGGAAAAATTGACTGTCCGGGGCGCTCGATGGTGATAGAGTGTCAACTGCACAGGCGGTGGGCGAGAACAATCAAGCAGATAGAGAGAAGCCCG
>Ga0315312_1001682_pt1 | contig 16622 bp, 17 predicted proteins | sample TDP7_MG_FD_203629 | JGI IMG/M metagenome (GOLD analysis project Ga0315312, IMG submission 203629) | Freshwater sediment microbial communities from Lake Towuti, South Sulawesi, Indonesia - TDP7 | ecosystem: Environmental > Aquatic > Freshwater > Lake > Sediment | place: Indonesia: South Sulawesi... | reverse complement strand
TGCTCGGACACAGTGATCTGGCAACGACCATGATCTACACCCACATCCTTCGGCAGGGCGGCCAGGGGGTGCCGAGTCCCTTGGACGATCTCGGCGTTTGATCTTCATCCTTCCCTGTCTGCCTAACGATCAGACCAAAAAATAATATAATGATGTAATGAATCTACCTATTTCGCAATGCCTCAGTTTCTGATAACCTCTTAACATTTAAAGGGTTTCTATAGTGAAAATCATGGGTATTCCCAATTCCAGAGGGCGCACCTCTTTTTGGGAAGCCTTCCGGGCATGCGCTGAGGAATGTTGCAAGAAACAATGATATGGTATAGGCTCCCGGGAGCATCCGACCTTCATCTTCCTATTATGGCAAGACATTATCAAAAAAGGGTACGCTCGTCAAGATATTTGGGAGAGATCTGAAGAACTTCATTTCGCTCTCTGATTACGCACCTGCCTGCCGCAGGCAGGGATTTCAAAAAATGATTACACAGAGAATTCTGGGTATAGAGAAAATGATAGAGAAGATGATTTGACACACTCAGAAACTCGCGATAAAATGAGTGTATGGTTTCAAAAGATTACATTCCACGATCCATTGAAAGCTACGCCTTTGATGAGAACTTGACCGGCAGACATATGGTTTTTATTGCCGGCCCCAGGCAGGTGGGAAAGACCCTGCTTGCCAAAAACTGGCTCAAGCGAAAAAGGTGCGCCTCGCTCTATTTCAACTGGGATGATCTTTCCACACGGCGAGCCTATTTGGCAAATAGTCGGTTTTTCGAGTCCCCGGCCAGATCCCTTGGAATCCGCGATCCCTGGATTGTTTTTGATGAAATCCATAAGCGCGGCCACTGGCGGGATATCCTTAAAGGGATATATGATGGTTTTAGGGATGAGTTTCGATTCTTGATCACCGGGAGCGCCCGTCTCGATCTGTTCCGCCGCGCAGGGGATTCCCTTGTCGGGCGATATAACCTCTTCCATATGTTTCCTTTTACTCTGAGTGAAATCACCGGGGCGAGCCGCAAATCCTGCTTTCTGGAAGAAAAGGAGCCGGCAACATCGTTTGCGGGATTTGAGAAAGAGATCTCATGTTCTTTACCACTGGCGATTGAAGAAGCCCACCATGGACTGCTCCGATTCGGACCTTTTCCAGAACCTTTTCTCAGACAGAATGAACGATTCAGCCGGAAATGGCATCAAGACTATTTCAGTCTGGTGATCAGAGAGGATCTCAAAGACATCAGCAGGGTTCTTGAACTTGACAAGATCGAACACCTTCTGTTTCTTCTTTCGCCCCGAATCATGTCTCCCCTCTCAATGGCAAATCTGGCTGGGGAGTTGGAGGTTGCCCATACGACCATAAAAAGCTGGCTGGAGCAGTTGAGGAGATTGTATCTGGTCTTCCCTGTGCCTCCATGGACGAGGAAGATTTCCCGCGGGCTCCGAAGCGAAAAGAAATGGTATTTTCTCGACTGGTGCTATGCCCCTGAAGGGCCGGCAAGGCTCGAAAACATGGTGGCTACCTGTTTATTCCGGGCTTGCTCGGCCATGACGGACATGGGCTATGGGAATTATAGGCTCTATTATCTCAGAACGATCGACAAACGAGAAATCGATTTCATCATCGAGGTTGACAACTCCCCGATGGTCGCCATTGAAGTGAAGTCGACCGACACGGTGCTATCGAACTCCCTCAGGAATCGCCAGAGATGGTTTTCGAAGCCAACCTTAGGGATCCAAACCGTTGACAGACGAGGAATTCTGGAGAAACATCCGAACCAGACCTGGCTCGTCAGCATTGAGCGGTTCCTTTCTCTGCTTGTCTAAATCAGAGGGCTTCGATGAGAACTCTATCAATAAAACTTCCGGGGACTGAAGATATTTTTTCTGCGAGAGGATAACGGCGAGGTGTTTTAGAGGCCACGTACCCCGCGATTAAGCTTTTAGACTCATATGGTTTGACGAGAGCATTTATTCTTTTTAGACTTTCCCAGCCTACATGTTCTGCATATTTGCATTCAATGGCAATGAATTGACCTCCTCGTTCTATGAGGAGATCTACTTCTTCACCCTGTTTACCCTGAGCAAAATAATGAGATTCTTCCCCTTCGTTTGACTCAGGGTCAGAATGACAAAAAGCGAAGGGTTCGCAATGACACCACGTGACGGGAACTTATTCAGGACGTTCACTATAGTAGAATCCACCCAAAGCAGGAAAATACTTCTTCGCTATTGCGAATAGGTAGTGAAAAGTATTAAATTATGTACATTTTGAATTCAGGGGTTCAGGGGCAGATCGAAACAGATTGCCAGAAGATGAGAGAGGAGCTTTTAACCATTGATTAAGATCTACATTGCGCGGCATGGGGAGACGACCTGGAATGTGGAGGGGAGGATACAGGGTCGAAGCGATCCCGAACTGAGTCCGAAGGGACATGAACAGAGCTTAGCCCTGTTGGAACAGATGAAGGGCAAGCCCATCTCAGCCATCTACACGAGCACCCTGCAGAGGTCGATCCTCACTGCTCAACCCATCTCAAAATATCTCAACCTTCCGATTCAAAGGCAGCCTGAGCTCGATGAGATCGCCTTCGGGATTTTAGAAGGGAAGAAGCTCTCCGAGATGGAGGGAATGTTGAGGATGGAATGGGAGCGGTTCAGGAAAAACCGGCTGACCTACTGCATCCCCAGGGCAGAAAATTATAGTGATGTCGCAACCCGGCTCCGGCCGTTTATGGAGAGAATCCTTCGAAATCACAATGGCCAAGAGATCTTGATTGTCGGCCACAGAGGTGCCAATCGAATGTTGATCGGAATGCTTTTAGGCTATCCGCTGGAAAGGGCTTTGGAGGTCGAGCAGCCCAACGAATGTCTCTATCTCATCCAGAGAAATAGTGAGGCCAAAGTTTCTCACTTCATGGATGGGGAGGTCAAAGAAGGACTCCTCTTTGAGGGCCATGAAGTGATCCTTTGACTATCGATATATGGATATTCAAACTTCAAAATGGAAAATCCATTGTGTCATCTACGACTGCGATGGGGTCCTCTTCGATTCCATCGAGGCAAACATGAGATTATATAACGATCTCTGTGCTGCGGTTGGGAGATTTCCTTTAAGAGAAGAAGAGATAAAATATGTTCATACTCACACGGTGTATGAAGCCATCCACTTCATTTTTGGACAAGGAGATGGATTGGAAAAAAGGGCTTTAGAATCATTAAAACAGATCGATTTGAGAGAATATATTGTATATTTAAAGATGGAACCCTACCTCCTCCAAATACTAAATCTATTAAAGGCCAACGGGATCATCAGAGTCATCAATACGAATAGAACGACATCGATGAAGCACATCATGGAGCGGTTTCATCTGTGGCCTTTTTTTGATATGGTCGTCACTGCTCTCGATATCAAAAACCCTAAACCTCATCCTGAATCGATCGAAAAGATCATCCAAAATTTCAGTTTGAATAAAGAGGAGACTGTTTTTGTAGGGGATTCCGAGGTAGACCAACAAACAGCTCAATCGTCAGGCATCAAATTTATCGCCTATAAGAACAGAGAGATCAGAAACGACGGTTTTATCGAAGATCACCTTGCGCTGCTCGATTTTTTCTATTTTTGAGGAGATGAGATGCGGTCTTTCAGACCCGGCGAAAAAATTCTTCTTCCAACGCCGAGAAGTCGACTGTCACGGCCTATGAGCGCAGCACCGCCAAAATTGGCATAGGGAGGAGCAATGAATATGGCATCTTCAAGAAGATACTCCCAGTAGCCTGCAAACTCCTTGCGGGCGATGACCCGACCCACTTGAACCGAGCCTGCCCCTCCGTGGCCTGCCACAATGATCGGATCACCTTCTTTGACTTCCGATGATTGGCCTATCTTGATGGGCGAGACATTGAGAGGTTTCTCTGTCCGCAGGAGACCAAAACCGGTATTGTAATCATAGCCAACAAAAGTTGCATTGATTGGCTCGCCTTCGGGGTCGGTGACTTCTATGCTCTCAGCCTCTACGATGAGGTAGCCGATCGTAAGAATGTGGCCCTTTGAATCGATGACCACACCATTGCCTTCCCGTTCCGTCCCGAGTGTGCGAGCTGTATATGCCTCCTTTGGGATAATCGATCGTATTTTAACGATCGCCTTCAGTATCTCCTCTGCTGGCTGATCGGCGTGCGCAGGGATGCTGAAGGCGATGAGAATGGCAAAAATTATCCCCGGATAAACTCTTTTCATCCGATACCCCCTTCCTCCAATGACGGATTATGATCTGCGAACCTATCATGAAGCTACCTGAAATTACTTGAACGACCGAAATACCATTGCAACCATTAATTAATATTAGCCTAACCCTATCGACTTGTAAATATCCGCAGTGTAATCCCCCAGAAGCTGTGAAATTATGGGGAAAGCAAGGGCGGGCAGGAATATCCCTGCCCGCCCTCTCTCAACTTGAACCAGTTTTTCACACCTCCTGAGGCATTACTTCGCAGCGAATGTTTATCTTGACTTTTTCTTTCATCTCCGAGATAGAATTAAAAAAGTCCATCAAAGAGGTGATTCTATGAAAGAGATAAGCCGGCATCTCACAGGAAAGGTTGCTTGGGTAACGGGGTCTTCAAGGGGAATCGGCCGGGTGATCGCCACGCACTTAGCAAGCCTCGGTGCCTCTGTGGCGGTCCATGGGACAACACCCTTTTCGACCCGTGCTTTTGATGAGGCCGACTCCCTCGAAGCGGTTGCTCAATCGATTGCGAACGAGCACAGAGTAAAGGTTCTTCCTGTTCATGGCGACCTTGCTGATGAGGGAGTCGTCAAGGCTCTCGCCAGGGAAATCAGGGCTGCATTTGGTTGCATCGACATCTTGGTCAACTGTGCGGGTGGTGATATCGGTGCTCAGGGGACGAGCGGATCGATGGGCGGCAAACCTCCAAAGAATGACCCTGTCTTTATCTCCTATGAGGACATTCGGGCGGTCCTTGATCGCAATCTGATGACCTGTATCTTAGTTTGCCGCGAGGTCGTCCCGGAGATGATGGAGCGACGTGCTGGAAGGATTATCAACATCGGTAGCATCGCTGGCCTGCGGGGCGTTGAGGAATCGGCCATCTACGCCACAGCTAAGGCCGCGGTCCATGAGTATTCCCGTTGTCTGGCCATGATGCTTCGGCCTTACAACGTTACGGTGAATGTCGTTGCTCCGGGAGAGATCGTGACACCCCGTTTCGTTGCGAGCCGCCGAACCGATCCGAACAAGTTTATCGAAGGCGGAACCCTGGATCGCTATGGGAGACCGATTGAAGTGGCACGGACAGTTGAATTCCTAGTCTCCGAAGCTGCCTCTTTCATTACTGGCCAGGTCCTCCGCGTCGACGGCGGAAGACAGTGCTGGCCTGCCTAAGTTTATGGTGAGCTCACTTGAGCTAAGAACGCCCTCTTTCTACGACCTTAAGCATCGTGTTCGCAGGGATCATTTCGTTTAAATTCCTTCCATTGAGGAGGGCCATCTCCTTCATTTTTTCATTAGGAATGCCCAGGGGTCGGAAAAGATTCTCCAGAGTATCGGTTGTCCCCGTAGTACGAATCCGGATTCGATCCGGTCTTACATTGATCCTTTTCGGATCTGAAAGCTCTTTGAACTGCCGCATATGACGGTCGAAGAGACTCTCATACCTCTGAAACAGACCACGTGGGGAAAGGCCATGAAAGACGAAGATGCGCTTCTCTTTCTGAATGAAGTAAGACATCACACGGATCAGCCCGCTCTGGGTCCGAACGTCTGAGATCAATCGGTGCGAAGGTAATCCGTTTACCAGCATAGCCTCAGATCTGATCACAGCAGCACCCGTCTTGCTAACAAAGGTCCGGGCAACCTCGCTCGATGATCGACCGGCTGCGAGGGAGAAGAGAATGATTGCCTCCTCCCTCTCATTCACCATTTGAACACGGGAGGCCGTGTTTTTCAGTTTCCAATTGCCGGGTACAGGAAATTGGAAACGAAGGTCCGGGTGATGGAATACATGATCCGCGACATATCCCTGCCGTGGATCTTCCCCGAATACAAGTCCGTCGATCCCTCTGAGGTATTGTTCACGGTTCTGTTTCAACTCCCTTATCCCAAGTTTCTGCTGCCATTCTTTTGATCGTATCCGAACAGCCTGCACTCGGTCTTCTGGACTCGGATGGGTGGAAAACCAGCCTGGCAGTCCGGTTCGGTCTGAACCCGGGTTTAATCGTTCCAGGGTTTCAAAAAAAGTGGCAAGCTGGGTAGCGTCATAGCCCAACTTGCTCGAATATTCCACGGCCAGGTCATCGGCTTGCCTCTCATTCTCCCTGCTGAAGCGGAGAAAGAGCATGCCCACCCCCAACTGGGCCAATTCTGATAAGACAGGAACTTTTTCAGCAAAGACCATTCCCACCCCCAATCCGAGTTGAGCAAGTTGAGCCTGGCTGTACTGTCTTGCAGAATGGCGAGCTGCGATATGGCCAATTTCATGGCCCAGCACACCGGCCAGCTCCGCCTCGCTATTGAGACTGGCCAAAATGCCCCGGGTGAAGTAGACATATCCTCCGGGAACGGCGAAGGCATTGACCACCGATACATCAAGGAGTTTGAAATGGTACATCAGGTTGGGTCTGTGGGAGAGCCTGCCCAAACGCTGACAAATGTCATTGAGATAAGCAGTCAACCTTGCATCTTCATAGATCCCATACTCTTGGACGACTTGGACATCTGTTTGATTGCCAAGCTGGATCTCGTCGGCTTCGCTCAGGAGCATCAACTCCTGTTTGCCAGTTACGGGATTGACTGCGCACGAAAGGGTCCAGAAAAGAAGAATGATCAGTCCTAATCCTACAAAAGCTATTCTGACATATCTTCTCATGCCCTTTCTCCTCTCCCGATGATTCCAGGCCAAGGTTCTTTATAATCTCCCTACCATATTTTAACACAAATCGCCAAACCTTGACCCTACGAATCTGTCAGAAGTAAAAGCCTGAAGCCAATTTTCTGACCTAAAAATTGAGTTAAAGACGGCAGAATTCCCTTAACAAGAATTCACCTTAACGTTCAATTACATTTTAAGTTGTAATCTTCAATAAGATTTTTTATATAAAAAAAGGTTAGTCCGTTTGTGCAAGGAGTGAACCTCTTACTTTAGTAACGGATTTAAACTGACAGGGGGACAAAAATGATCCGTTTCAAGAAAGGTGAGGAGACAGCGATTCTTCATAATCCACTTAAAAACTTTGAGATCGATTCTCAGCCAATTGAATATCGTGAGGATCCCCTGACCGGCCTCACCTCCTTTGTGCGCACGGGCCGAGCCTTTTGGGCAGGGATTTATAAGACGGATGAAGCTCTCCTGCAAAAATTGGTTGAAGAAACGAGGGGGAGATGTTTTTTCTGCCCGGAAAAGGTTGCAACATCCACGCCCAGATTCCCTGCTGATTTCATTCCTGAGGGCAGGCTTGCAAAAGGAGAGGCTATCCTCTTCCCTAATCTCTTTGCCCATAAGCGATACTCCGCCATTATTGCGATTACTCAGAAACATTATCTTAAACTGAATGAGTTTGAGCCGAACCTTCTTCTCAACGCATTCAAACTGGCAGACCTCTACATTCGGCGGGCTCATGAGGTGAGTGGGGTTGAATATGCAGAGATCGGTGGTAACTGCCTCTACCCCGGTGGCGCCAGCATCGTGCATCCCCATCTTCAGGTCATTGCGTCCCATGGGGCCCACTATCTGATCAAGGTTTACGCTGAGAAAGGGAAGGCGTACTATAAGAAGTATTCTAAGAATTTCTGGGAGGAGTTGGTAAACAAGGAGAAAGAATTCGGTGAGCGGTATTTAGGAAAGATAGGATCCACGGAATGGTTCACTCCCTTTGCTCCGATACGGGAGGATGAAGTGAATGGCGTTGTGCCGGGGAAGTCCAATTTTCTGGAATTTAACGATCATGACTGGGAAAGCCTGGCCGAAGGGCTCTCCCGAGTGTTCCGAGTTTATCATGAGAAGGGCTTCTCTTGCTTCAACTTTGCTATTTACTCCGGTCCCCTTGGCAAGAAGCTCAGGTATCTTTGGGCAGGAATCAAGATCGTCTCCCGATCCAGCGTGCAGCCCTATCCGGTAAGTGACACTTGGTATTCAAACTGTCTTCTTCTGGATGGGTTTGTCGTAGAACCACCAGAGGAGGTCGCTAAAGAGATACGGCCGTACTTCGGTTAGGGAAAATAGACAGATAAATGTTGAAAGTTACTTGAGAAGGTGAAAAAACGGATTGGTGGACTAAAACAAGACTACTTGACTACGAGACCATCAGACTATAGGACGGCATTCTTTTTATGCCTTCTCGAGATCTTTCCCCATGATTTTCCAAAGGATCGCCTCCAACTCAGGGGATAGCTTCGGTATACTCTCTCCCTCCTTCTTCCTAATTCGAAGTTCATAAAGGGTTTCAAGTTGAGGGATGAGTTTTTTCAGTTCAGGTGTCTTCTCTACTTTCTGGTTTATCAAGCTAATTTGCTCGGCAGCCCTTTCGAAGTCTCTTTTATCAATTGGGACATTATAGAGCAAATTCAAAACCTCCATTAGGCGCATCTTTCCCAGGTAGTCCTCCTCTAAACTAATATATTGAGGCAAGGACACGATAAACCAAATTGTTTCGATGCCAAACTCTGGGGCCCTTTGGGTAATCAAAATGGTAATCGTCGTTGGACCCTGGTAGTCACTGGGCTGAGCTTTCGATCTCTTTAAATCTCGCTCCGCTTCTCTTCCTATTGCTCCTCCATAAACAATCAAGGGTCTCGTATGAGGAACAGCATCGTACATGCTCCCTATCAGGCAATACCTCTTCACCTTGAAGGCCTTGAGAAGCCGTAAGACGGAATCGACATAGACTTCCGATAAGGAATGAGGTTCAAGGAGATAAAGAAAAAGAAGGTCATTTCCCTTTTCCCTTTTGGCATAGCTGAGCGTTGTATTGGGAATGTTTATTCGGCGAACGCCCTCTTTATAGTAAAGGGTAGGGCGATAGCGGGTAAAATCGAAGAAATGGCCAGGTTTGGCCAGTCGGCCCAATTCTTTGGCTCCTAATTGAGTCTCCAATCCATTCAAGATCAAACTGCCAACATTATTGACATCAATCCAGGGACGCAGAATGGCCAAGGCATAAGGGTCCTTTAATTCTGGGATGGGCTCATTCAACTCAAAAGCACCAATTCTCATTCGTTTCCTCCCTCGTATCATTCGTGCACCAGAAGAATACTAACATGACCATTGAGGAACTCTCAAGTAGTCTTATCAAGGGACGATCTCAATTTTTCGTCCTGTAGACTTGACCTGCACTTAGGCGACGTGGTAAATGAAATAGAAAAGAAAGGAGCGCCACCATGGGACAAAAGATACCGACGCGGCAGGAAGCCTTAGAACTTCTCCATCAATATAACGAGAGCGACAGCTTGCGCAAACATGCCTATGCGGTTGAGGCGGTGATGCGCTACATCGCAAGGAAGCGAGGTGAGGACGAGGAGAAGTGGGGAGTGGTCGGCCTTATTCATGACCTCGATTACGAAAAGTTTCCCGATCAACACTGCAGAAAGACAGGGGAGATCCTGAGAGGACATGGGTGGTCAGAGGAGTATATCCGGGCTGCGGTTTCTCACGGATGGGGTATATGCTCCGATGTCATGCCGCAGACTGACTTGGAGAAGTTCCTCTACGCTATCGATGAGCTTACAGGACTCGTGGTGACGACAGCGCTGATTCGTCCCTCAAAGAGTGTTTTGGATGTCCAAGTCAAGTCGGTGAAGAACAAATGGAAAGACAAGAGGTTTGCGGCCGGCGTGGACCGATCGATCATCGAAAAAGGGGCAGAGATGCTCCGAGTTGGATTGGATGAACTGATCGATGATACGATAAAGGGGATGCAGGAAGTAGCGGAGGCAATAGGACTGAAAGGCAACCCAACCTGAAGTATTGCGGCCTCTTTTCAAATTTTGCCCACGGGAATGATATAGAGGGGTTCCTCTTTTATTCCCAGAACCTCTTTCACTCGTTTATCTTCAAAAGCTCCGATCATGACTGTTCCCAGGCTTAAGGCAATGGCCTGGAGAGAAATGTTTTGCCCCACATGGCCTGCCTCCATGTGGACATAGCGAATGCCTCTTTGGCCGTAGTGACCAGTGGTTCTCCCATAATCGGCGGCAATAATGATACTGATGGGTGCCTTTTCGATCATTCGTTGTCCCAAAGCGGCCTGGGACAATCGATTTCGGATATCTTGCTCTTCTATTCTTTCCAGACTGTGTTTTGAATAGGAGTAATAATAGAGACCGGGGTCCAGCCCTTCGACCTCTCCCACCACCAAATAGGTTTCTAAGGGATAGGTGGCTCCGGCAGAGGGAGCTGTTCTCCGATAGAGGTTCTTACCTGAAGCTGCCCAGAGGAGCTGGGAAACCTCTTCTAAGCTTAAGGGGCCCTTCTTATAATCCCTTACCGATCTCCTTTTATTGAGGGTTTCTTCTATTGAGATTGATCCTTTTTCTTTTGGCTTTGAAAGTTTCATCTCTCTTGCCATGTTCATCACCCCTTGGCAAGCAGATTACTGCAGTTTTTAGGGACCGTCAAGAATAAAGATCCTCCCATTTTAAAGGATGTAAGTTATTAAGAGTTTAGCGGAAGGATTTTTTTAAATCTTATGCTACAATATTTCATCTAATATGAAGGTTTACCCCGTTAGAAAACCCCGCCATTTATGGCGGAGATATAGAAATAAAGTGTTCATTCCTTATTGAGAGCGGGGTTAAACCCCCGTCGTTTCTAACGGGGTTTACTCTTAAGTTAATTGATGATATACCGCAACCAGGCGTAATTTTCAAAACAACCACTACAATAATAGAAAAAGAAAGCCAGGCGGGCCAAGGCTTGGCAAGGTCACTATTTTTTATAGGGGGAGTTATCATGATAGTAACGATAGCGGGCTGTGGGGCACTTGGCAGTCTCCTGGCTGCCCGGCTTATTGAAGGAGGAGTCCAGATCCAGGCTTTCCAGAGAAAGGGGCCACAACTGGAGGCGCTCAAAAGGAACGGGATCACGATCGAGGCGGACAGGACTGGCACAACGAGGAACTTCCGATTGATGACCGTCTCTGATGACGCTTCGGAACTCAGACCATCCCGGCTGATCATTGTTCTTGTGAAGTCCTACAATACTGAAGAGATATATCCTGTTCGGCATATTCTTGAAGAAGACGGTGTTGTTCTTACCCTCCAGAACGGCCTTGGCAACACAGAGAGACTTGTTCGCATTTTTGGGGATGCCAAGGTGGCAGTAGGCGTCGCTACATATGGGGCCTACAGGATCTCCCCGGGCGTCATTGGCTGGGGAGGGGATGGGTATATCTTCCTTGGCCCCTGGAAGAGAGGATTGGACATGTCCTATATCGGTGACTTCCTGAAAGATGCAGGCTTGGACGTGATCTACATGGAAGATCCAAGGCTGGCTATCTGGAAGAAACTTGCCATCAATGCCATGGTCAATACCACGGCCGCACTCACAGGAATGAAGAACGGCGAGATGTTGGTAAACCCCCTGGCACTGGAGATGATGAAGAGACTTGGCAAGGAGGCGATTGAGGCTGCCAGTCGGGCAGGAGTTCATCTTGACTTCGACGAGGTCTGGGCTATGCACCTGGAGAACCTTGAGAGGACGGCAGGCAACAAACCCTCCATGCTCCAGGATATAGAAGCGAAAAGGCAGACGGAAATAGATGCCATATCTGGTGGAGTGTTGAAGTACTCCCGGGATGATGAGGAATTCCCATATACAAGGTCGGTGTATGCACTGTTGAAGGCAATTGACACCTACAAGGGATACTGAAAAGGGTCTTGCGGGCAGCTCTTTGTGCCTATTAAGGCGGCCTGCCTAAACCCTCACTGGAGGGGATGCGGATATCGCGGATGGGGGATTTGGTTGGGCCTCCGGCTGCCAGGACTTTCGGTTAAAAAGAGCTTATAAGGAGGAGAAAGAGATGGAGGCAATGGAGGCGATTCTTTCAAGGCGAAGTATTCGGCGATACACCTCTCAAAAGGTGTCTGATCAACTGATCAAGGAGCTTTTGGAGGCTGCCATGAGTGCTCCTTCTGCCAGCAATGAGCAGCCCTGGCATTTCATCGTCGTCGATGACCGAAAGATTATGGAGGAGATTCCAAAGTTCCATCCTTATTCCTCAATGCTCAGAGAGGCTCCGCTGGCCATCCTGGTTTGTGTTGATCTCAATCTTGGGACTGAAGGATTTCTGGTTCAGGACGGTTCGGCAGCCACGCAAAATATGTTGATCGCAGCCCACGCAAAAGGGCTTGGAGCAGTCTGGTTAGGGGTCTATCCATTGAAAGAAAGGATTACAGGTATGCGGAAGCTCCTTGGGATTCCTGAAAGAGTTCTTCCGCTTGCTCTTATTTCGGTAGGCTATCCTGCAGAGAGAATTTCGAGAGTGAATCGTTATCAGGCCTCAAGAGTTCATACCAATCGATGGTAATTGCGATTAGCCCCTAACGTTAGCCATCAGGCACGGCCTTCAGGGCGCCGCTTAGATGGCTTTGTTGGCTTCTTTGATATCCTTGCGACCTTCAATCCGCAATGGGTTTCAATCGGATCAAAGTCCCGATCGTTGTGAAGGAGCGGTATGTCATGTTCAATGGCGACTGAGGCGATCATGCAGTCAACAGGTTTTCGTATGGTAACGCCCCTGCGCCGAAGTGAACGGTACAGCAAGGTCTCTTTTTGGAAGCCAAAAATAGAACCGTCCCCTTTTCTCAATGACCTCGTTGTGTGTGACAGCGTCTTTATTCTCCAAATGCCTATCTCTTTTTTTCGCCTTCTTTGCTGAAGACCTTCAGCATAAATCCTTTTCAGGGTCAGTATCCAAATATCGCTGTAAGAATAAATATCACCCCGATCAATCCAACTACCCAACGCAAGATCCCTTCGATGAAAAAAGCGAAAATTATTAAAACGATTCCTATGATAGAGCGCAAAATTGACTCTGCTCTTCCAACGTTTTTTGTCTTAACCATGGATTCCATATTTTCTCCCTATACCCTTATTGATTTTTAAAGACAAAACCCCATCCCCTTTTCAGAAACGGGGTCTAATAATGATCTACCAACATATCACCCTCTGGGGTTAAAGGTTATTTTTAGAGGGCCTCAATCTCGATAAGAGTCTACTGAATTGGTTGAGAAAAATCAACGGAAATGTTTGGCACGGTGGAGTGCAGAATTGCAGAGTACACCTACTATTCACTTCGGCATAGCTCATATCGTCGTTGATTACTGATCGAAAGAATGGGTAGTGTCCTAATTTCGAAATGGGATGGTCAAGAGGGTGACAAAAAATGCTTTTCCATGTAAAAGATTCTTATTCCCCTCCTGGTTTGGTTAGATGCATATGAATCTGGTCTTCTTGGATTCTCGTTTGGGATATTCGCCGACTTATGCATGCTGGGCACATGCATTCCGGATTGACCGTCTGCTTATGTACCAAACCATGAATTATCCCTTTATCTGAATCAAATTTGGAGGCAATAATATCGAAGTAGCTCGTATCACTTGCATTGTAACGTCGAAATACGGCATATGCAACATGATCGGCAAGTTGAAGGGAACGTGAGACGCACGAGTCTACAAAAAGTGGGGTTTCGGCAAGATTGTGAATGATCCCCCATCGTGTGCCAAGAGTCCTGAATTGTCTTGCCATGCGCTGCAAAGTCGTCTCATGGGCACTTTCATCCAGAATCAGAATTCCGCGCTGTCGCTCTCCTTGTCCTCGCAACCGGTCGAGATAAAGATCGAAACGGCTACAAAGATCCTCAAAAGCCAATTCTATAGGATCACGTCCAGGAAATGATGCTTTGTGGACAGCACATGCAAATGCGCGCGCTGTCTCGTATGAGTCCTTAAGAATGTTAAGCACCGCCTTAATTACGCCTCGTGCTTCTCGTTGACTCATTCCATTCCATGGTTGCACTTTACGAGAGAATATCTTAGAAGCGTGAAATTCAACACTTTGAGGATCGGAGGGGTTAATCGTTGTTGCGAGTTTATCCAATTCTTGAGTTATCCAAGAAGTCTGGGCTTCAAAAACTGAAACCCCACCAAGAACCAGGTAATCTTCAGCGACATTACTGGCAGAACCTGAGTCGTCTAAATAAAGAAGGTGCATAAAAAACAAAAAGGCAGCCGGGTGAACCGTAGTTCAGCGGACCGCTTTCGCAGCCCTCCCAACCGCAAAAATATATTTACATAGATATAATTATTTGTCAAGTAAAATCGTCACTAAATTCAGAAATAATTACAGATAGTTACATTCTTATTAAAATTTTTACAGTTCTATGATCCTGTACAATCGCCGTCCTTACCGCAGCCTGAGGTAAATCTGTAAGCCCTTAATGAAGCACGGCAAAAAACGCCTCTTCCTTGAATTATCCAGTCCATATGATCATGCGAGTGAGGAGTTTAAGAGTTTAAGTGTCAGGTCTACACTTTTCACTCAAAATCATTTTCAACATAATAATTCTTCAAAAACAATTTTACCGAATTTTGTCAATAGTGTAGACCTGACACTTCTTATTCTTTCATTGTAATATACACAATTTTTAAAAATTAGGGAAGTGAAAGTTACAGGAAGGAAGTATTTGGGGTGAAGATAAAAATTTGATCTACCGGTGAAAGGCTCGTGAATAGAATTCACAATTAAAACCGGCTCTCAACTTCAACTAAAAGTCAGCACGAGATTGACTCGAGCGTTCTTGTTTTTTTGTAGCTGGGTCAATATGCCATCGTGACAATTGAAGGTGTTCAGGCGCACCCTTATATTCCCACTCGAATTTTTCCTTAAACATATTCATAAATCGAATCACTATTTTTATTTCCTTAGCAGGATATCCTTCCTCTCTGTAAAACTCAATGGTATCCCCAACGGCAATTATTTTGTATGTTTTTTGAAAAGGGTTATTTGGGCCAGTTTTGCCTGTCACAGCTTTTTTTTGAGCATTGTCGGGCAATGAGATTTTTTGTAACGATACATCGAATGCTGGGCCATAGCCCTTATTTGTTATATTAATTACGTCGTCATAGTAAGTAGCCCAATTGTGCCCAGCTCTTTCGATATCGAGGATTGGCAGCCTGCTATAGGCTATATTTCTTAGAGTTATTTCGTTTGTTCTTTGAGTCTCTTTCCAGTATTTAAAAATATAAATGGCCGTTACCACCAGAGCCACAAGGGTTCCAATGCTAATAATTTCTGAAACATACCCACGAAAGAAGGCTAATAGAATGGCGTTCAGCATAAGAATACAAACCCCAATAAATAGTGGTTCCTTATAAAACTGTTTTGTAAGCAATCCATTCTCTTTCATTGGGCTTTTCTCCCAGAGAGTGTAATCTTCTCAAAGAAAGAATACGAATTTAGAGCAAACGAAATGTTTCGACTGCCCTTAAGGATTACCGGTTAGAATATATACCTTTTTAAGCTTTGTTGAAATCCTCAGGATAAAGTCTTTTATCGAGCTGTCTATGTTGTGTACAACTGCTATAAACAAGACTTCTTTGAACTGATTATGGAAGCCTTTCGCCGTTACTATGTCGCCATAGTTGCGTTTCGTCATTGAATTCACTGTTTCACACTTGGTTCACTCGTGCAAATCTTTCTTTTTGAACCGCGCATTATGCGCCCTGTCAATTGGCTTGAACTTCCTATGTGGTATTAACGGCCTTGTTCCTCTGTCGCGCAGCTTGTCTCGAATTTCTTTTGCATCGTAGCCCTTGTCTCCGCATAGTGAATTGAGAAATTCTTCGAATTCCCCTTCGTACTGCTCCACAAGAGGAAGCACAATCTGCGAATCGTGCTTCCGAGACGCTGTGATATGCACAGCAAGTGTTTTCAGGTGCTTCTGGTGGATTAGGAACGTTACCTTTAGCGATTGTATCGTCAATCTACAGCGTTTTACGTAGTGTTTGCTGTTATGCCTGCGATCATAACCGGTAGAGTCTATCCCTCCTCTGCCGCTTCGCGGCAGCAGACATGCAGAGAGGTAAATCATGATGATAAGAACTTTTCTTTCGAATTTTGCATACTGCTTGCAGCTGGTTGTGAAATCTGGAAACTCCTTTAGCCTCAATGCCTCGCATATGTGAGGCGATTCCATCAGAAACTCTTCCACTTCGCGGTATTTCAGGCGCTTCTTCTTTTTGAGTACAGTATTGCCACATGCTGCGGCTGTGTAAAAGTCTTTTTGGAAAATTTGCTCGAATAAGGCCTTATTGCCCGCTTTGCTATGCCATAGGCAGCTCTGGTGAATTTAAGAATTTTCGTTTCCGAATACTTCATGGGGAACACCGTCCAACGTGTATATGACCACACAGTCTATACACGGGTATTCCCCATTTTTATAGGATTTCAACAGAGCCCCTTTTTACAGAATCTGTAAACTGATTAAACTAAAGGTATTAAATAGCTTTACATAATGAGACAATCTTTTGAGGTTTCCAATGTCGCTGTTGTTTTCGGATTGCACAAAAAATATCATTGATGGTCTCAAAGTATTTATCAGTTGTGGT
>Ga0315312_1001681_pt1 | contig 16628 bp, 22 predicted proteins | sample TDP7_MG_FD_203629 | JGI IMG/M metagenome (GOLD analysis project Ga0315312, IMG submission 203629) | Freshwater sediment microbial communities from Lake Towuti, South Sulawesi, Indonesia - TDP7 | ecosystem: Environmental > Aquatic > Freshwater > Lake > Sediment | place: Indonesia: South Sulawesi... | reverse complement strand
CTCAGCAACGGGGCCCGCAAATCTGGCGCTAGCCTTCTTGAAAAGCTCCGCCCATTCTTCTGGGTCGAATTTCTCCGCCTTGAAAAGGGGGATGAGGTCTTTGTAGCCGAATTTGGAAGGGTGACCGTATGTCTTCACGTGGTACTCATACTGCCTCGTTCCTTCCCTGTACATGTTGTGAGGGTACCAAGAACCGTTTGGGCCGCATGCAGGCACAGAATAGGCCCCCCAATGGGTGTAGATGCCAAACTTGCCCTCGTCAAGCCACATTGGGGTGGAATGAGCCTTAAGAGAGTTCCAGGACGGTCTGTAAATCTCACGCATTCGCTTTCCTCCCAAGCCAATCTTAATTGTAGACTGTTTGCTGTATTTTTAAGTTTCAGTGTTGTCTGCTTCTGTTCTCATCTCAGTTGAGTCAAAAAGTCTTAATAGGTGGAGTCTAGGAGAATATGGAGCCGAAGGGATGAGACAATATGAAAAAGAGCATAACCTATTTCGAGAAAACCGGGCCGGAAAACACTGAAGAGACACTCAAGATGGCCCTAGAAAGAGCGCTCGAACTGGGTATCCGGGACATTGTGGTTGCTTCTTCGCATGGCGGCACAGCCCTGAAGGTTGCTGAAGCCTTTGGGCCAGAGGCTAACATAGTTGCTGTGACAATCTGTGAAGGCTGGCGGAGCGAAGGCTGGACTATGACTGAAAAAGAACGGAAGAAGGTTCAGGCCAAGGGCATCAAAGTCTTGACGGGGATCCACGCGTTAGGCGACGACGTGGGCTCAGCCTTCACTGAGAAGTTTGGGGGACCAACAGTAGATGAGGCTGTCCGCGAGACTCTTTACCGTTTCTGCCAGGGCATGAAGGTTGCCGTCGAGATAGTCTTGATGGCGGCTGATGCTGGGCTGATCCCAGTTGACAGAGAGGTCATAGCCATAGCCGGAACAGACAGAGGAGCAGACACAGCCATCGTCGTTAAACCGTCTTACCCAAGAAAGTTCTTCGACATGAAAATCCTCGAAGTCATCGCCAAGCCAAGGGAAGGCTAGAAAGCGCAAGTGGATTTCTAGACGGGAAACAACAGCCAACCTGCCAATAGTTATGTGTAAACCAGTGTCTGCGCATAAGATGGAAGCATTTCCGCAACAACAATTAGATACCAAGAAAAGCGTTGATTGGGATTGATGGTTGAGGAGGTGATATTTTGGCTAGGGTGGAAAAGTCAATTGAAATCAAGGCTCCCCCTGAGAAAGTGTGGGAAATGCTTGCTCTGGACAGGTGGTCAGAGTGGAATTTAGGACATTTCCTTGATACGAAGAATATGAAGTTCACTTCAGAGGTGAACACTCCCGAAGACAAATATAGAGTGGGCGCATCTGCTTATCCATCTGCTCACCCAAAAGCTGATTTCAAGGTGACAGAGAGTCTCGAAAACGAGAAGATTACATATCTGCATGGCGGTGAAGCAACTATGACATATATCTTGGAGCCCGTAGAGGATGGAACTAAACTCACATATGTGGTGGAATATGAAATGCCTTGGGGGATTCTTGGCAAGTTCCTCTATAGATTTCTAAGGGGAATAGGCGAAAGGGATCTCGAAAAAGCGTTCGAGAAGTTGAAAAGCATTCTGGAGAAGTAGATGCTCACTAGAACGATAACCTGCTGAAATACGTAAATCCCGCTTCAAGTCCTGGTTTCACAGTTTGACCAGTGCGTTGGGTCACCCGCCGTATCAAAGAGGTCCTGTCTAAAAGCTTATCCTTAGGCTAAATTATCTCTTATTCTAGTGATTGCGAGATGGTCGATATCCAAACATACATCCAAACCGCATCCATTGTCATCACCATGCTGAGTATAGCCGCGGGTGTCTTAATGGGCATCATCCAATTCAGAAACCTAGTCAAGACGAGAAAGATTGAGTTCTATATGGACCTATATAATAGGATAATGGAGAAGGAGCTACATCGCGACTTGGTTGAGATACTCCTACTCTGGAAGTGGGAGGTTCCAAACGACTTCTTTGAGAAATACGGCCCTGAAAAGAATCTGGATGAATTCACGAAATTTACATTAGTTACCACCTATTTGGAGAACATGGGACTTTTCTTAAAAGAAAAAATGGTGGATGTCCACTTAGTGGCCAATCTGATTGGCACTACGATTTATAGCTTCTGGGAAAAATATGAACCAATCATTATCGAGATGAGGCATAGATACAACACTCCAAAAGTAATGCCTATGACAGAATACCTCTACGAACAGGTAAAGAGCGTACGCCCAAGGGGAAGTTGATGTTCCATGTCATTAGAAGAGAATAAGGCTATCGTGCGAAGGTGGATTGAAGAAATCAACAAGGGAAATCTAGGCATACTAGACGAGTTAGTAGCACCTGACTTTTTCCACCCCACTCATCAGTTGCGGGGTCCTGAAGGTATCAAACAATTCTATACCATGTTCCTCAATGTCTTTTCAGATATCCATGAGACCGTTAAGGACATAATTGCTGAAGGGGATAAGGTGTGGCATTATTTTGAATGTACGGGGACACACACAGGCGAATATCGTGGATTAGCTCCAACTGGCAAGAAGGTTGCATGGACGGGTGTCAACTTCTGGCGTATAGTTGATGGAAAGGTTGTAGAGAAGGCATCAGTCTACGACATGTTAGACCTCTACAAACAACTAGGTGTTATCGAATACAAAGGATTTCCTGACGAAGTCAAATAATTGCTTTGACTCAAAATACAGCAGATTGCGGCTTCTAGTCAGATAATCAGTCGGCTTCTTCAATCAGCCTAAAACTGAATTTCGGAAGATCCAAGAAAAAAGCCAGCGAGCTCCCTGACCTTCTTCTTTATTTGGCTGAAGACCTTTTCCGCGAATTCCTCAGGCATGTGATAGGGGTCTCGGATGTTCCAGACAACCGTCTTCAAAGCGCATCTGGGACACCTCGCCACGACGGCTTTTTTGTGCCTCTGCTCCATGGCCACGATGAGATCGTATCCATCAAGGTCTTTCCCGTCCAAGCTTTCCGGGCTGTCTTTAAGGAATTCCTGAGCGCCCTCCGCAGCCAAGTAACTCCAAGCAGATTCCGCCACCGGAATCACAGGGTTCACCCCTGCTGAATCCACATCCCAATCGGGCCTAAGACTCTTCAGCAAGGCTTCGGCCACAGGACTCCGGAAAGCATTGCCCGAACAGACGAAAAGCACCTTCATATCTGCTCATGTGTCCATATTAAAGATCCTTTTAAGCAAACGACTGTGCATGGCCTCGTCGTACATCACCGGGTCCAAGTCTTCTCTCGTGAGAAAGCCTTGTCATGTGCTTGAGGATTGCCTGTCTCGCAGGGGCCTAGCTCCGATATGCCTTTCTTAGAGAGTAGGCGCTTTTTCTTGGAATTTCCCGGTTTGACTTTGTTGTCCTGCTTACCCATGGCGACCTTCAAATGGAATCACCTTTCGCTATCACCGCAACCATGCACATAAATGTACCGGAGGTGAATAACCCAGATTCCTCCTGGATTCAAGAGTATCCTTTCCCAAAAAACATTGACCCAAAGTCTTCTATGTCAAACCGACAAGCATGATCGGGACGGCCAGTATCTCGCTGAAGATCTCTATATCTCTCTTCACATTGTAGAACTTCGGCTCCTTGAAGGCTGGGGTAACATAGACCAGCGCGTCAAGGTCACCATGCTTGTGCGCCAGCATCGCTCTGAGAAAATCCCTATGCACCGCATCAATCAGGCTTAGTTCTATGGACACGGCTACTTTCCTCTTGTAAGCGTCCCAGCTCCACGAAACCTCGGGAAACATCCTCTGTTCCGTCATCCACCCCTTACTGTCTAAGGCTTCTTGAATTTCTTTGTGATCGGTCCTTTTGATCCTTCGCAGGATTGATAGGATCTCCTGATACAAGCCCTTCTCTTCCAGTATCGTGTTTGCTTTCCGATATATGAAAAGCTCAAACTTAGCCAACGCTAACGCCTCGCAAGAAAGCCCAGTTTTCTTTAGATTGGAAAAGCCCCTAAACAACCTTCAATAGGTTGAAGGCTTATCTGTCTTTCTTTTGATGGCTTCCCAGAGTATCTGCTCAACAAACTCTGAGAAAGAGAGCCTCTCGTCCCTGTTCAAGCGTTTCTTGACTTCCTCGTACCATAGGTGGCTAAGCTTCCTGATCAAGACGTCTGAAAGCGAAAGCGACTTCGAACGCTTCTTAGGTAGACTCACTCCAGCCAAACCTCCACGGGCAGACGGCTGCTATAGTACGGTGGGTCATGTCGGACACAGACGTAAACAGTTTCGGTCGAAGCCTCATCCTTCTCCGCCAAGCCTAGAGGGTCCCAACCCCTGTCCTGCTCGTTTCTGTAGACATGGGGGCTCAGGTCAGGCGCATAGGGTTCCATAGGCTCTCCGCACAAGGGGCAGACCCTGTAACAGTCGCATGTCACAGCCATCGGAACCGGGCTGTCCCGGCGAATTTCTTTGCCACAGGCGCTGCAGACGCCTTGAACCAAACCCAAACCCAAGCCTCCTGAAGAATCTACTGCAACCCAAAAAATGGGGGAAACTTGCCGAGCATCCATAGGCTGCCAATGTGCTCAGCAGTTCACGATTCTGGCAACCGCATCCTTGCGAAGGGTTCCCAATCCATAGCGGATCGTGCAGATGACGCCTTGGCTCAGCCTCTCCTCGTAGGGCTGTGTAAGGATGTCTCTCCTCAGCAGCAACACAGCTGCCTTTGACGTGTCGATGAGGTGAACCTTGGCGGCAGTGCAGAGGTCGGTTTCGACGATCCTGAAGCCTAAGTAGGTCTCGCCCAGTAGACCGCGTCCAACGTCAACCCTCTCCCCGAAGTAGAAGCTGTGGATGAACTTGTCGTCGTTCCAGAGGTCGGCAACCTGATCTGAATGGACCATAGCCACATCGGGCTTATACCCAGCCTTCCTCACGGCGTTCCAAGCCTTCACAAGGTCTGCCCAAGCCAGAGTTCCAGCGGAAGTAGCAGATATCTCTCCACCTCCAGCCAAATCGCCTGCAGAGATCCCTTCGTACAGGGCGACCATGTCTCTTGTTAGCTGTTCCTCCAGAAGCTGGGCAGCGTCCTGAACCGCACCTTCGATCACGTTGAAGGGCACATCCTCAAGGTAGGCTTGGCTGAACAGGGCGTCGTAGCCGTACTCATAGTTGACATTGACATCCACGGCGTCGAAATGTTCAGGGGTTTGCATCGGAGGGCCTTCGCTGATACGCCAAACTGCCCCACGCTTGCTCAGGTAGAACCGAACCTTCGGATTTGCCGTTGCCACCACCCGTATGAGGTCCCTGCCCACAGCCCTCTTCTTCGCAGCTTCGACAGCCAAGTCGTAAACCTTGCCCAATGCCTGTGAGACATCGCTGAGCACGTACTCTTTCATGGTTCTCTGGAACAGAACGTTCCCTCGAGCTTTCCCGACGAAAGAGTCCTTCCACGCCTGCTCGCCTAGGTCGGGATCTCTCACAACAGCCTCCATCAAGACGTTCCTATATTCCGAAGTGTCCCTTTTCATGTATCTCCACCTCTGGCATTTTAGACGCCCGAGCCATGACCGTCCGGGCAGACGAGCACGATGAACTGGTCATCAGCCTCTCCAGCGCTCATAAGGGCACGCCCACCTGAGATGGCTTCGTCGGCTGCAAGGGCTGCAACCGCTCTGCCCTCATTGTCTGTTTTGACGCCTGCTCCGGCAGCCACTGCTCCGCCTGCGTACATCTTGACGATGCCGTAGATGCAGATGGGGATATATTCAGCATTGTTCCCGGTTTTGAGAGCTATGCCAAACACCTTCTCCGTCGAATCCGCCTCGTGGACCAGCGGAGGCCAGTTCTCACCAACCGTAACTGTAACGAAACGGCCCTTCCGCACATTGTCCTCGTCGCACTTGCAGGTCAAGATCAAAGCATTCGCAGACAGCACCTCTCCAAGCACTGCTTGGGGAACCAGATCCTCAGCAACCATTGTCTCCTAGTTCCTCCTTCTTTCCCTCATTTTTCTTACTTTCACCGTTCCATCGCGGCGAAAGCCGTCACAAACGTGACCATGACCAAAGACCATACTTCCCACTCCCTAAGATTCGGGTAAGCCTACCTCCGAGACTGCTCGCCTTCCTCTAAACGTCTTATGAGATCCTTCAGCCTGATGTTCTGGCGGTAGGCACCGTAGCTCCAATGCTTCGGAACCCGCTCATAGCAGGCTCGCTTCAGCTCGGCTAAGATTTCGGCTCTGCTGACCAGCTCCTTCTCATTCGTCGCCGCTGGGTCGATGATAGCCTCACCCGAAGCGCTTCCTAAATCCAAAAGCCTCTCCAAGGCTTCTACACGCGTCTTGAGGATCCGGTAGTTCCTATCCATCCTGACATTGAGCTCGGTGAGAGCTGAATTTACAGCCTCTAAAGCATCTTCGACAGCCAGAGGCTCTTCACCGTGGCCTGTCGGGGACGATTCGGCGGCTTCTCTGAGCCGTTTGACTATGGCTTCCCAAACCTCGACTGTTGTCTTCATGTCTCCGGGTTCATATTCCTTCAGTAGCGACAGGCCTGTGAAGGTTATGCCTCTAGGTGCGACGCCGTCGACTCTTTCCAAGTTGTCCCATTCGTACTCGACGCTGCAATGGCTGATCGTTCCATCCCTAACCAAGCCCAGAACCTCTTCATTCCTTAGCTCGGCTACATACTCGACCGCGCCGTCCACGTAGCTCGCCTCCAAAACTTCACCGTCCAAGGGATGTGCGTGATCCAAGAGAAGCGGAGCGCCAATCAAGGAACCTGCAGCCTTCATCAGCTCCTCCTCCAAGTATACGCGGACACCTGGCCACTCTTCCGGATGAAAGGTCTTTATGGGATGAATAGCCTTCCCCCTGACCAAGTTGCCCCTTTGAGGCGTCACATCGCCCTCCCAGTGGAAAAACCGGTCTGCGCTCTCTTCTTCAAGCCGGGCTTTGAGGGCGCCGCAGATCCGCTTCGCACGTTCTTCGGATTTTCCTTTCGAGACAAAGTCCCTGACACAGTCCTCGAAGCTACTCCACTTTCCAAAGGGCATAAGACATCAGGAAACTCTGAAAACATCTGAAAATAAAAGTCCTATTATAGGAATGAGACAAATTCAACTTCTTACAGACATTTGATCTTGATATTAGGGCTCAAGGGCAGAAAGATTGGACTTCTTTAATCATCTGGGTTGCGTCACGCCAGGATTCGGTTCTGTTTGCGTCCCCATATATTTGGAGAAAGGCTTATGTGTTACAATGTAGTCTCACCTACTCGTGAGGCTTATGGTTGAAAAGAGCGCCGTGGTTACTCTCCGTCTTTCTCGTCAAGACCTGAAGCGGCTAGAGGCTGTGAAAGCCTTCGAGAACGTTGACAGAACGACTCTGCTTAAGGACTTCATCGAAGATGGACTGCGTCGCCGAGTTGTCCACATCTACAAAGACGGCAAACTGACCGCGTCAAGAGCCGCAGAGATACTGCAGATACCGCTAAGAGAGTTTCTGGAGATGCTGGAGAGGGAAGGTGTCCCGGTAAACTGGGGTTCTGAGGTAGTCAAGGACTATATGAAGGCTAGGTATGGAGAATAAGCCGTTGCTTTCAGCGGTCTCAGATGCCGGACCACTGATACATCTGGCTCAGACAAGCAAACTTATCATTCTTAGGAAGCTCTTCGGAAGGGTGCTCATCACTTCCATGGTCGAACGGGAGATTGTTGACAAGGGAATCCGACTTGGCCATCAAGACGCTCTGATCATCAAGCAAGCGATAGATAAGGGTTGGGTAAGGGTCAAAGATATCGCTCATGCCTCGGCTAAGGATGCAGAGAGGCTTGCTGAAAGCGAGAGAATATCGAAGTCAGACGCTGAGATGCTCCTGCTTGCGAGGGAAACAGGTGCTGAAGTCGTGCTGATCGACGAAAAGATTCTCTCAGACCTTGCTAGGATGTTTGGGCTTAGGGTCTGGAACACGTGGGCACTTCTGCTCGAAGCCCTGAGCCAAGGTTTCATCAGCATTTCCGAAGTGGAATCGGCGATAGAGGAGCTTGGAGCGAGGAGACACAAACTGAAACCTGAACAAGCCGCAGAGATACTGGAAGCCGCGAAACACATAGCATCTACAAGACGAGCAAGAGACTAGAGACGAAAGACCAGAAGAAACGCCTTTAGGAACAAGGACACCGCCCTGAGAGCAGGAGAAGATTCTGGATCGGAAGTGCTATAAAAGGGGAGGCTTATCTATCGTCGAGAGTGGTGAGACATGTACACGAGGCAGGATATTCGGATCTTATATGATGTAATCCAAAGGGCTCTCCGCGAGGTCCAAGGCAGCAAGGCATACTTCAGCCTGAAGATGGGTCTCGAGTATCCCTTCGTCAAGAATTCGGAGCCCGATGTCCTTCTCAGCTGGGAGAGGGTGACCCAGATTACGCTTGAGAAGCTTGAGATTCTTCTCGGCGCGGTTGATTATGGACCTGACAAAGATGACGCCTTGAACCTTGTTGACCAGATGCATCCGCCCTTCAAGTACAAGGAAACCGAAGGCTGACAAAGGATTCTGGAGAACGAGGTTTGGTCACGGTCTTCTGGGACTTGAAGAAACCGCTTCCTGAACGAAAAGTGAACGAAAGGGTTGCCGTAAAGCCTGTTGCCAAGGATCACTTGAGAGAGGTAGGCAAAATCCTGACCGTGACGTGGGCAGGTTTCATCAAAGATCCAGAGGTCACAGAGCGACGCGTAGGACCGTATATGGAAGCTGGCTTGGAGCAGCCGTTCATCGCGTTTCTGGGAGCCAAATCCGTGGGATGCGTCTGCCCGAGGCTGGATCCGGAGTCGAAGGTCGGAGTCTTGGATGGAGGGGTACACGTTCTTCCGGAATATCGGAGGCAACGGATTGGAACCACCCTTCTCCTGACAGCGTTGAAGTGGCTTAAAGATCGAGGCATGGAAAAGGCCAAGGTGAACCCGTTCAACCCCGAAGGCGAAGAAGCAACCCAAAGAGCCATCGCCTTTTATGTTTCAACAGGCGGGAAGCAGGTTAGCAACCTGCCCTGAAAATGATGCTTGCTTTTGTCGCAGACCATATTGCGTTGTGAGGAAACAGTCCGGATTATGGTTTCCTGGTAGATCGGCTTGGCTGGAACGACGTCAGTAACCACAAGTTCCATACGGCGCGATCACGGTTCTCGAAAATCTTATTAGCTTGGCTGAATAATAAAAGGACTGCGGAGACTGGTGGAAGAAATGGTAATCTCTGCCTAGATCAGAAAGGCTTGCCTTTATCTTTTCATCCACCGTTTACGAGAGGGTTCCTGAATGGTTTCTAAACTCAAATATGACTTCCAACTCATCCTTCGTGATGCCCTGTTACTCGTGGTTAGGTGTCTGAAGTCGAGTTCCCAAGACCTGCTTGCTTGCTAGGAGGCAGAAGGAGGGAGAAAATGGGACGAAAGAAGAGGTGTCCTAAATGCGGTTCGAAGAAGGTTGACATCTATACGGTCCCGCACAGATGCAGAGTCTGCGGACACACATGGACCGGAGCCGGAAGAAAAAAAGCCCCAAGGAAAGAAAAAGTCCGATTCTGACTCAACAGAGATGAAGCCGGCTTGGCTTCGGCCACTCTGGAGCCTACGTGAATTCGCCGTACATCTGGTCAGGAACCAATTCATCAGGGTACTTTTCCCGGAGTAAGCAACGCGCGGCGTAACATAAGTGGCATGCGTCTGCATAGGATTCGCCGTGGGGCAGGTTTAACCTTTCAACCAGGGCTACTGGACCTCCACGGATCAAGGGTTCCAGAACAGGACTGTCAAAGGGGCGGTATTCTTTGACTATCTTTGAGAATGGTTTTTGCCACGTATTGCCTATGGATAAACCTTGACAGACGTGGACATACCCGAATGGGTCAACATGGACTCTTCCTGGGTCGGCGAGATTCTCATAGGGGCACTTGTTGAATTCCTGCCAAGGCTTCTTGTCTGCTTCCTGCGCCAGTTTTTGAGCCGCTCTGCCACGGTACATCAATCCGCCCAAACTGACCTTTGCTCCTTCAGCCTCGTCAGGGCATGGTGTCTCGGCGTCTGAGCATTTCACAGCGAGCACGCTTGCTTTCATGTTCAGGGCGTGAGCAGCTTTCAACGCATTTCTCAGCTCGTCACTTATCCATTTATCTCCATGGTAGAGGTCGCTGCTCAGGCTCAGTCTAACGTCTCCGGTCTCAGCGATCGGTCGAAGCCACTCGACAGCATCTTCTGGAGAGCTCGCCCAGTAACAGTTCGAGAGGACTTCCACATGAAACCCGAGCGCCGCGGCTTCCTTGACAGCTTTCACCATGATTGGATAGTAGAGGAAGGCCTCTCCACCCTCGAGTGAGACGTAGGTTACGGTTCCAAGATTCTTAGCTTCAGTCAATATGTTCCTTATGCCTTCAATTGTGAAGACCCCTTTAGATTTTGGGCTTCCCCAGACGAAGCAATGGTCGCATTCCGAATCGCACCTGTAAGTGAGAAGGAAGTGTACGCCTTTCAACTCCATATCGAACTACCACCTAGACGCTGTATCTCTCCAAAACCTCTCCTGTCGCCGCGATATGGTCTAATAGAGCAGGGCGGCATTAATGAATGTTGGGTTCATGAGGGAGGTTCGGAATTGGATGAGCTTTTTCCTAGGCTAAGCAGTTGACTATCTGAGCAATGTGATTTTGACTCTGTCTTCTCTGATAACGACTATCCTGTTTTCCACAGGGATATCCTTGGTCAGTATATACTCAATCCTTTCGGCTACATGTTCCGGAGAGATTGGAGCAAACCTCAAGAGGATTAGACCCTTCACCTTTAACCTCTTTCTGAATACGAGTTCGCCGAAGTCCTTGTCGAAAGTAACTATGGCGCGGTTTTCCCTGTTCGCAATCTCGGCAACAGCCAGATCCTTCAGGCCCGGCGACAAATCTTACAGCGACCTTATGTCTACGCCTTTTCGCTTCAAAACTTGTACGGTTTTGAGGGGTATATTCTCGTCCGCTAGAAGCTTGGTCAAGGAAGAGGGTACACCGTCTCTTCTTTCAAGACTTCTGTTGCATATCTAAGGGCTGCTTGTAGGTCTTCCTTCTTGAGCTGAGGATAGTTCTTGATTACGGCTTTCTCTGTCCACCCGTTGGCCAGAAGGTCCAGGATGAATTCGACTGATATCCTTGTACCCTTTATGATCGGCTTGCCACCTAGGACTTCAGGGTCAATGGTGATTCGGCTTCTCCAATCCGTGGTCATCTAGACCCCAGAAGGTAAGAGGTGGAGAAGGCGTATAAATACCTTCCCGGAGTGAGTGGTCTGCGGTGGCAATCCATGAGTTGACGGAATGTCGACCCGAGATTGAAGAAACGCTAAGTCTGAGATGCGTCGGCAACGTTTTCCTGACGAATCCCACTCATAAGCTCTTTTGTCATCATAATATGGTCTATGAACTTGCCGCCCTTGTAGATCTCCTTGGGAATCCGTCCGGTCTCTTTGAACCCAGCCTTCTCGTAAACGTGCTTAGCTTTGGCATTCGTCGAGAAGACGCCGAGAGTCAGTATCTTGAGCCCCATCTTCTCCGCCTGAACGATCAAAGCTCTGAGCATCTCTGTGCCGATTCCCACCTCACGGTAGCCTTGGCGAATAGCGATTCCTATCTCTCCGACGTGGCTTGAGTAGCCCTTTTTTATGCCTATCTCTGAGTTTGCGACCACTTTCCCGTCGACCTCGGCAACCATCATGAAAACCTTATCATTCTCAAGGTCTGCCAGATGATGTCCAAGCCATTCTGCCTCTTGTTCCCTTGTAATCTTATCTGGGAGCGCGATGTCGGCACCCTCATCGACAAGCGAGTTTATGAACTCCGTGAGGTCATCAAGGTCCTCCCACCTCGGCGTCCTCAAAACGACTTCTCTACCGTCTTTGGCAGTAAATCGGCGCATGATTTGACCTGTCTTCATAGATGTCCCGTAGTTTTATATCTGGTAGGGAAGAAATAGTTTTCTGGCATACTCTTCACTGTATGATTTTTCAGGTTTGGTTCAGAGTAAGCGAGATGATGCTACTGGCAATCAAAAATTTTATATCAAAAAATTTATAAAAAAGGCACGCCTAACAACGTAACATGTCGTCAGTAAAAAGTGATATCTTTCGGTTCACTACACAAAGGTCAGTCCAACGTATCGCTGACGAAATTTTGAGTAGCAGATTGGTTCGCATCGATGCGCCTTCTATTGACTACTCCGCCCCCGCTACCACGCGTAGAGGAGCAAGCAGGTTGGAAATTCCACCTGCTCTAACATGGGCGATGAGCTTCATCTCATCATCAGACTTTGTTTCAGACTTCAGTAAGCTGGAGACCCCTGTCGCATCCTTGGACCAATGGTTGCTCAAAGAAGGCAATCGACCAACGCCGACCCTCTTGGTTAAACACGTCAAACAATTAACAGGAAAGAGCCCGGGAGAACTCATTAGTAGCTCGCTTTATGAGACTGAACGGCGACGTATCTCTTTTAGTCTAGCAGCGCTTACACTTTTCCCCAGTGGGAAGGAGAAACTGCGTAACGAACTACTACGCGCAATGTACATCTTCGGATTGCTGGAACGTCTTGCAGCACAAACGCCTGCGCTTAAAACAGCGGACGATGTTCATGATTTTCTCATCAATGGTATCATCTTGTTACCTTCCAACTTCCCAAGGCCTGAAGAGTCTCTCGCCCGAAGACCGGCTGTCGCCGATCTTAAGGTGGTGCGTCAGGAATTGCTGCGCTACGAAATGGGAGAAGCTGCCCATATAGAGAATGTCCTAAAGGGTGAGTCAAAGGAGCGTATCCACAGGCGCACTTCTACACGTGAAGAGGTAATAACCTTAGAAGCTGAGAAGAGAGAGGAAAGGGAGCAGGATCTTCAGTCCACGGAACGCTTCGAACTGCAGAAGGAGGCAGCCAAAACAATATCTGAAGACATCAGCTTACAAGCCGGTGTCACAGTCACAGGATCCTATGGGCCTTCAGTTTCAGTAACTGCTAATGCAGGTTTTGCCTACAACTTTTCTAAAGAGGAGTCGTCTCGAGAGGCTTCAAATTACGCGCGTGACGTGACTGAACGGTCAGCAATTCGCGTACAAGAGAGGATACGTGAACAACGCGTAACCAGAATTCTCACCGAAGTTGAAGAGACGAATAAGCACGGCCTAAACAACGTGAACGGAACCGATCATGTGATTGGTATCTATCGATGGGTTGACAAGGTCTATCGGGCGCAAGTGTTCAATTACGGTAGAAGGCTCATCTTAGAGTTCATCGTCCCAGAACCAGCTGCCTTCTTTTTGCATTCCCAGGCAGGGCAGAGGCTTGAGGGTGTTACTATGAAAGAGCCTGAGCCGCCGGTTATTGGGGAAAACCCTCCAGTGCCTCTTTCACCCTTTATGATAGATGAGAGAAACTATCTCACTTATGTTGGAAAGTACAGTGTGGCGAACGTGAATCCACCCCCTCCAGAAGAGATTATTGTTAGCCAGACGTGGGAAGAACCAGCCAAAGAACCGCCGCGCGGTGCAAATCGGGACTTCTACAAGGCATTGAAAGGCGTCGCTATTCCAGACGGTTACAAAGCTGACGAGTTCACAGTCGCCGTGTACTCCAAAAGTTGGAATTCCGACGTATATGTTTCAGTGGGCAAAGTCAATTTATGGGGATCGACTACGCATGTTGGTGTGGAAAGTGGCGAGTCCATGCCTTTCCAGACAACTGGAAGGCTTGCCGGTGAGACAGGACAGCTTCCAGTAAGCTTAGTCATCATGGACTCTTGGGGTTACGCCATGTCGCTTGAGGTTAAGTGCAGACGCATGAATGAGACCTTCGCCCAGTGGCAACTAAAAACATACGAGGACATAATGCGCGCTTACTACGAACTGAAAGCTCAGTACGATGAGCAAGTGTCGGCAGCCAGGGTCAGACAAGGGGTCACCATTGCTGGGCGCAACCCCATAGAGAACCGAAGCATCGAGCGTACGGAGCTAAAGAAGAACGCGATCTCGTTGCTAAGAAAGGATCACTTCATTAGGGGTCCTGATACTGATCCAATAAAGAAGTACCCTCCAGAGAGCTACCCTGAAGTCGACTTTGATGTCGCAGGGAAAGAGAGAGATGTAATTCAGTTCTTCGAGCAGGCTTTTGAATGGCAAAACATCACGTACGTGTTCTATCCATACTACTGGGGTCGCAAGCCCAATTGGGTCTCAGCATCGCAGCTCAGTGACCCTGACCCGATATTCACTTCGTTTCTGAGAGCCGGTGCTGCACGGGTAGCGGTGCCAGTGCGTCCCGGTTTCGAGCAGGCCATTTCTCTCTATCTGGGGACAGGAATGATATGGAATGGAAGTCAAGTTCCCCAGATTGGAGACCCGTTGTATGTTTCGCTCATCAATGAGATCCAAGAACAACAGGACATGAAAGCAGGTGGTACCTCCGAAGGCGACCCATGGGAAGTACGACTCCCCACCACTCTCGTGATACTGCAAAAGGACGCAAACCTTCCAGTCTATGTCCCGTGACAGTGCAAGCTAAGAGTTCCATTACGAATATCCACGGATGCGAGCAACATGCTTGACGACGACATCCCTGAGAAGGAAAAGCCAGAACAAGCCGACATCGAGGAAGCCGTCTCCTTGATACGTCTATCGGCTACAGCAGTACTCGAGCGTGTTCAAGCTATCCTAGACGGAGCAACCCTAGCTGTTCATCAAGTACAGGAGACCCGCTTTGAGCTTCTGAGGAAGCAACTCGAAGCGACCGCTTCAGATGTCTTGTTGAGTGGGTTTATTATGTTGTGCCTAGATGCGAATGTCGCAGGTAGGGTTCTAGCCTATGTTACAAGTAGGATCGTTGGACATATGCTTCGTACAAACACACTTTTTCAGGCCTTCCCAAGTAGTAGACATCGCGCAGATGTTGCTGTTTTCATAAGGTACCTACGCAGAACCGGGGCAAGCTTGGCTGTTCGAAGAGAACTCGTGAGAATAGAGGAACCTCAAGTTAATCAGTTTCGTAGGTATGCAGCAGCCCTAGCACGCAAGTCATCAGTCCCCGCCGACACTCTCGCACAAGTAATGCGGTCAACATGGAAAGAGGCTGCGAAAGCAACAGAACAGACTATGCGTCCTTCGGATCTAGACAATACGGACAGGATTGGTGTTGGGGTTCTTGCGGCTGTGCAAATCTTCGCCAGCAACCACCGCATAGCTATCGCCCAAACGCATGTAGAGCTGGAAAAGATGATTAGGTCGGCTAAGATTACAAAAGACGAACTGAAGACCATTCTGGAAGAAGTAAGCTGGGAAAAACTAGAAGAGGATCTGAACTTGATACGAAGACGTTTTATGCTCTTGTTTGAGGCTGTCATATGGGCAAAACTTTATCACTTTGATAGCGGGTTAAGGTTCAAGCTCGCTCGAACCGCACCGCTCGGGTTGGAAGCACCGCTAAGGGGAGTCGAACGCAAAATGTTTGACTACTGGTGTAAGAGGTTTGCAGAGAGTATCGAAGAATGGTATCCAGAGGCAGCAAAAAGTCCCAAGATGGACATTCCGTACGAGGGCTTTCTGGGAATGACCGAAACTGCCCGGGCTATAGTCATAGACCAGTACTTCAGCGCAATCGGCCAAGCTCTTCCAGAAGATCTAAGATCTTTCGTTTCAGCGTGAAGCCTTTTAGCTGTTCTGCATTTTGAACCGCAGGATGGCGGCTATTCCGCCGAAGGCATTCTTGAGCATATGGCCCTCTTCAGTCTCGCCAGACACTATCTCCACATCAGTGTTGGCGTACTCTGCCAACTGCGCGAGATCGTCGATTATTTCCTACTTTTCTACTATTGCAGGTGATGGTGCCCAGCATTTTGGCGCATGATTGGTCTGTCTTCATAGATGTCCCGTACGTTTTGTATTTGGTAGGGAAGAAATAGATTTCCAAACACATGGGTGAACTCGACGGCTTGGCATCAAGGTAAGGCGTGAGTCATCTTGTTGGGAGAATTCGTGGGATGAGATCAGATGTTGGAACAACCTCGATCGATAAACGCGGATTAGTGATTCGGAAGAGATGAGGTACATGGCTACCTCCTCGCATTTCATGTCCTCCAGTCATCTTCGCTTTTTTTAGTGTTCCATGTGGGTTAGGAGTTCCGCGAACAGCCTCTTGCAGAGGTCAAAGGTCTTCTGGGCTCTCGCTGTTGCGTCTTCGGCGTCATCTTCACTGATGATGTCCTCCGGAGAAAGGAATGCTTCTTCCCCGCCGTAGAGGCTTGGCTCCCTCTTCTTGACCAGGATTCTCGAGGATTCGGACAGAAAGTCGATCTCTGCTTGAAACCAGCCTGGAAATCGGGACTTAACTTCCACTAGGACATCTGAGACGTCGTGAACCTTCGGATACTCTATGCCCACCGCCTTCAGAACAGCCTTCAAGCTCAGCTCAACGCATTCTTGGCTCAGCCTCACCGCGTAGGGATGATTCTTCTCCGCGTGGGCTTCTTCAGCGTTCCTAAGCCTTGCCTCGGCTTGACGGAGATAGGACTCTGCTAGCTTGACCAGCCTCAGACCGAGAT
>Ga0315312_1001680_pt1 | contig 16630 bp, 12 predicted proteins | sample TDP7_MG_FD_203629 | JGI IMG/M metagenome (GOLD analysis project Ga0315312, IMG submission 203629) | Freshwater sediment microbial communities from Lake Towuti, South Sulawesi, Indonesia - TDP7 | ecosystem: Environmental > Aquatic > Freshwater > Lake > Sediment | place: Indonesia: South Sulawesi... | reverse complement strand
AGCGATTGGCGGGGCGAAAAAAAATTGCTCTCATCCGGCGACCCTGTTAGAATCTGTTAAATCTTGATTCTGTACTTGGCATTGAGACCCCGCCTGCCGGACGGGCAGGGAGCCGCGTAACCGCAACCGATTCGTCTTTCGTTTATCGGCCCGCCTGCCGGACGGGCAGGTTGCGCTGCTCGTAAGCAGGTATATGACCGTGAACGATTGTACCCGTCGTACTTTTATGAAAACCTCGCTGGCTACTGTTGGTAGTGTCGCAATGGTGTCCCGTGCGTGGTCCCGGCGAAGCGGTTCCAACGATGACATTCGCGTAGCAGTCGTAGGTGTTCGAAAGAAAGGCAAGGAACACATTGTGGACTTTGGCAAGCTGCCAGGCGTGCGGGTAGTGGCGATATGCGATGTGGATACGCAATGGCTGGATGACGAAGTTAAGAATTTCAAAGACCGCAACGAAAAGGTCGACACCTACGTTGACTACCGAAAGCTGCTTCAGAACAAGAACGTGGACGCAGTCGTCCTGTCCGTTCCCGATCATTGGCATGCCCTGATGACGGTCTGGGCGTGCCAGGCGGGCAAGGACGTGTATGTCGAAAAGCCGGCTTCGCACAACATCTGGGAAGGCCGGAAAATGGTCGAGGCGGCTCGCAAGTACAAACGCATCGTGCAGGTCGGCTCACAGGACCGCTCGGATGTAGGACTGCTGGGCCTCGCAGAGCACATAAAGCAAGGCAGCTTGGGCAAAGTTCAGCTCGTAAGAGGCATTACCTACAATGCGCGACTGAGCATCGGTAAGGTTAGTGGTCCCCAACCAATCCCAGCGACATGCGACTACAATTTGTTCCAGGGTCCGGCTCCGCTGGTTCCGCTGATGCGCGAGAACCTGCATTATGACTGGCACTGGTGCTGGCCCACCGGCACCGGCGAGCTGGGTAATCTCGGTGGCCACGTTTTGGACGACTGTCGCTGGACAACCGGCGTAACGACAATTGCGCCGCGGGTGATTAGCCTTGGTGGCCGGTTCGGCTATGATGATGACGGCCAGACGCCCAACACGCTAATTACGTTGTTTGACTACAAAGCCTTTCCAGTAATCTACGAAATCCGTGCCCTGCCGCAAAGCAAAGGTGAAAGGGTGGACAGCTATCAAGGTATTACAACACGAGGGATGGACCATTATCGGGGTGTTCGCTTCGGCATGGTGATTCAATGCGAGCATGGTTACTTTGCCGGCGGTCGAGGTGGTGGCTGGACTTATGACAACGACGGCAAAAAGATTAAGCAGTTCGTAGGCGACGGTGGCGGCGGACACATGGCGAATTTCATCGAGGCGATGCGCAGCCGTAAAGTCGGCGACTTGAAGGCCGACGTCCTTGAAGGGCATATCACTGCCGGTCTGATTCACATGGGCGATATTTCCTATCGACTGGGGCACAGAAAACCTGTCGAAGAAATCAAGAAAACAATCGAAGGCACCCCGCTCCGCGGGAACCAAGGCAACGACATCTTAATTGAGGCCTTTGAGCGCCTCTTGAGCCATCTGAAAGCGAACGAAATCGATCTGGACAAGAATCCCCTGACTATCGGCCCAATGCTGACGTTTGACACTGAGAATGAGAGATTCGTGGGTGAGCATAGCTACTACGCGAATATGTTCTTGAGCCGGGACTACCGTGAGCCGTTTGTAGTACCTGAGACTCTGACATGAAACAGGACTATTTGCGCTGGGTAATAGACAATACTAAGACCAGATGGTGGCATGACTCTGCGGAACCAAGTGAACTGGCCACCGGGATCCAGCGCGGGGCTGTTGGAGCCACCACGAATCCATTTTTGTCACACCTGGCTCTTTCAAGAAATGCAACTGCGTGGTCAGAAGAGATCAACGCGGTCCTTGCGCAGGATGTGGAGCACGAAGAGCGGGCCGAGGCTCTGATGAGCATTGTGATCAGGCATGCGGCCGAACAGCTCACACCTGTATACCAGAGGAGCGAAAAGCGCATGGGCTATGTTTGTGCGCAGGTTAATCCAGCGCGTGCGGGAGATAGGGGTGCTATGCTAAGGATGGCCCGACGATTCAGCCAGTGGGCCCCGAATATCGCGGTCAAGCTACCCGCCACCGCAGCGGGGCTTGATGTGCTCGAGGACTGTACCGCCGAGGGGATCACCTGTACATTGACAATAAGTTACACGGTGCCCCAGGTCATTGCCATCGCAGAGAGATACCGCAGTGGTATCCAGCGGGCCAGGTCCAACGCAACGGAGCCCGGCAGGTGCTTCGCTGTTATCATGATTGGACGGCTGGATGATTACTTACGCGATGTGGCGCACGACGCCAAGGCCAAAGTTAGCGAATCAGATATTCGGCAGGCGGGGCTGGCCGTGACCAAACGCGCGTATTCGATCTTTAGACAGCACGATTACGAGGCCGTTCTGATTGTTGCGGCGCTGCGGGGTACATACCACATGACGGAATTGGCAGGGGCCGAGCTTATAATGTCGATCGCGCCACCCTATCAGGAGATGTTGATCTGCCGTGATTTGCCGAGGGAGGCGCGGATAGATATCAAGGTCCCTGCGGATGTGATTCGAAGGCTCTGCAAGCTTTCGGAATTCGTGCGGGCCTACGAGCCGCAAGGCATGAAACCGAGCGACTTCATTACATACGGTCTGACCCAAAGAACACTAACACAATTTCACGAAGCCGGCTGGAAGCTTCTGGAGAATTTCCGGGCTTGATTCTGTTTGACGGCCCCGCCCAATGTCGATTGACGATTGTCGATTGACGATTGTAAATCGAAAATCGCAAATTGTAAATCGTAAATAAATAATTACCAATTTATGCCATGGGCATCAGGTATGCCAACAGCAAGGTGAATCCCAAGCCGATGACTCCCAGCGCTGCCGTAAGGATCGTCCAGGATTTGAGGCATTCTGTTTCTGTTAAGACACTCATCCTGGCAAAAACCCAGAAACCGCCGTTGTTCATCCAGTCGCCTACAAGCGAGCCGCTTCCGATCGCCATCGCAAGATATACAGGATTGAAGCCCAAAATATCTTTGGTCAGGCCCAACGCAGCAAACATTGACGATGTGGTCATCATCGAGATAGTGCCCGAGCCCTGGGCAAATTTCATCATCGAGGCAACAGCAAAGCCCATCAGAAGGATTGTCAGTCCAAGTCCATGTCCCCCTGAGCCGACCCAGCCCTTAATTGTGCCCTCGATGCCCGACAAGCGGAGCATTGCCCCAAATGCGCCGCCGCTTGCGGTAATAAGGATCATGCTGCCGCCAACCATCAAAGATTTATGCACCGTATCGCCAAGCTCCTTGAGAGATAATTTCCGCTTGCTGGCCAAGACGTACATAGAGATGACAGCCGAGATTAACAAGGCCATGTTGGGGTCACCCAATACTGCTGTGACGGCGGCGACCTTTCCCGATCCCCGATCCCCGATCCCCGATCCCCGACCACTAACCGCGGAAGTTTTGACAAAGGCTTCGGCAATCGAGTTCATCGAGATAAGAATTACAGGCAGAATAACCGGCAGCACTGCAAGCCATAACGGTGGAAGGTGCGCCTCTGCCAGCGGCTCCGGCTCCGGCTCACCGCTGTACGGCCGCATAGGTAAATCCCGGTAACGGTTAATAACCTTGCAGACAAACATGGCAAGAACAGATGTAGGCAGCCCGATTAAGATTCCCATCCATATCATCAGGCCAAGGTCGATCTTAAACTCATTGGCCATATATAGAGGTCCTGGTGTCGGCGGAACGAGCGTATGCGTAACGCCCGCGCCGGCAACAATGGCTAAAATGTACAGCATGTAGTTTTTGCGAGTCTGTCTCCACATCGACCTTGCCAGAGGAACAAGCAGGTAAAAAACGGTATCGAAAAAGACGGGGATGGAAAGGATAAACCCGCTTCCCATTAACGCCCAAGCCACCCTCTTCTGGCCTAATACCTTCGTGAACGAACGTATAATCCGGTCGGCTGAACCGCTGTCCATCAGGCACTTGCCCATGACGGAAGCCAGCGCGATAACAATTCCAATCTTGCCCATAGCCGTGCCGAATGCTCCAGCTACGCGAGATACCTTCTCAGCCAGGTTTCCGGGCGAAAGTAGGCTCACAATTATTGCCGTTGCAATCAACGCTATAAAGGCGTTGAGCCGCAGCACAATGATCATAATCAGCAGTGCCGCGATACCGATAAGCAAGATAATCACAGGGTTTATCATAGCAAGTCTCCAAACGGGTTCTTTCTCTCGATACTAGATACTCGACGAGAATCGAGCATCGAGCGCTGGCCCGCCCAGCGCTGGGCAGGGTCTCGCTTGTGTCGAGGGGGTCACCCAAAGTTCTTTTCAAAACAGCGCTCGAGACTCGTTTTTCGGGCCTCGAGCTTCATGTCGAGTCTCGTTAGACGTTGACGACTCTCGTAACTCGCCCGCCAGACGTCAGGCGGACGAGTCTCGATGCACGTTAAACGAGTCTCGACGTCCAGCACGTCCTCAGCCGACTATCATATGTGGTGGCGTTATCACCAGTTCGGGCACAACGGCGCGAGCTGGCCCGCCTTACGACTGGCGGGCTGGCAGCTTGGCGATCATAACGACACAGGCCGCGATATCTTCGGGCTGCAGCATCTGGGCACGTTTCTCCGGCGACGGCGGAATTGGGCGCTTGTTGATGATCGGTGTATTGGTCTCGCCGGGATAGATGTTTGTCACTTTGATTCCATTCGCCGCCTCCTCCAAGTTAATGAATGTCCCGAGCGCAGCGGTTGCAAATTTGGATACGCAGTATGGTAACCCAGCCAGAAGCATCACGCGCAAACCGGCCAACGAGACGATATTCACGATGAGTCCGGAGCATTTCTTACGCATTATCGGCACTGCTGCGTGGATGCAGTTAAAAGTTCCTGTCGTGTTGATCTGCAAAACTCGGTCGAAGTCCGGCGGGTCGATGTTGGCCATCATCCTGTTTCCGACGTTGATGCCCGCGCTATTAACAAGGATGTCAATGGAACCAACTTCCTGGCTCAGCCATTCAAAGAGTTCTGCCACCTGCTTACGTTTCGTGACATCGCAAGCTCGCGTGTGCCACTGAGATATTGTGCCCCCGGCCTTGGCGGCGTCTTGTAATGCCTCTTCGTTGCAGTCCGCCACCGCCACCTTGCAACCCTCTGATGCCAGCGCTTTGGCAATACCCAGCCCAATTCCACCCCCTCCACCGACGACCAACGCGACCTTGCCATTCAAATCCATCTTTCCGTTCCCCCTTCTGGGAAGCAGTGTCCCAATGTCGATTGACGATTGTAAATCGAAAATCGCAAATTGTAAATAAATCCCCCGTGTCTTCTGTCAAAGACAGGAACGGGGGCAGACTCTTTTTTCAACAGGATTTTGATGCAATGACAACGGAAATTCTAAACACTTGGCCCAACAAGTCAAGCTTTTATATCGAAGGCATTGGGCATAAATTATTTTGCTATCGATTGGCTAAAATGTCTAAAGTGACACTTATGTGTCATCCTGAGGCGGAGCCGAAGGATCTGGCCAACGAAAAGGAGCTTCTTCCCCTTCGTTTTACTCAGGGCTTCGGCTCGCTCGCTCAGACGCCGTCCTGAGCGTAGCGAAGGAATGACAGCTTTGCTGTCATTTTAGGCACTTTAGCGGAGCAACCTCAAATCTACGCTTGAGAAGAAAGAGTTTTTATATTGCATTTTGAGATGTGTAAGCTATAAAATGATTGGCGTATTACAAAGCTGGCCCGCCTTACGACTGGCGGGCTGGGAGAGACTTCGAGCAACTTATACTTGTGGTGAGCTTGCCCGCCTGAAGTATGGCGGGCTTGTCGAATCTATCTGAAAGTAGGAGAGCATTCACTGTGTCATCCATGAGAAACCTTGCGGTGCGATTGACGGGTTTTCTGCTGATTTTGCCGGCATTTGTCAGTGCAGCCGAGACCGACGTGTATGTAGTTCCTTTCTCGCATTTCGACTTGTTCTGGGCCGGAACAAAGCAGGAGTGCCTTAGCCGTGGCAACCGCATTATTACCAAGGCGGTACAGTTGGCCACGCAGTATCCAGAGTTTCGTTTCCTGGTGGAGGATGAGGTCTGGATGGCGAACTACTTAGAGTCCCACCGCGGCCGAGAATTCGCAAAAAGCAAGATGGGACCCCGCTCCGCGGGAACCCAGAAGAAATGTTCCGTAAATTTGGCCCCAAATGGTCGATGCAATACGCCAGTGCAGAAGAAGCTGGCGTAGAAAAATTCGATTTACGGGAAATAAAATAGCAAGCCACTACGCTCCGGCGTGCACGTGATTCTGCATCGTCGCTCATATTCATCCTTCGTAGTAGGACTACGAAGGATGCCGGACATATCCTGGAATCTCAGACCGTCTTTTTCACTTGGTTTTACGGGCGATCGAGGTTGAGCTTGATCGTCTTAATTGCATAGGGGCCGACACGAAGCTCTTTCTGCGATGTCCCGTCGATGTCCTCTTCCAGGAGATTGACCTCGCTGAAGGTAGACCGGCGGCCGAGAAATTCCACCGGCGTTTCAACCTGAGAGCCTTCGATCTCGTATACACGCAGCAGAATCGATGGCCCCAAGTCAGCCTTTTTCAACGCGCTGAGAACAAGACTGTCTTGGGACCCCGCCTTGGGACCCCGCTCCGCGGGAACCCTGCGGGAACCCTGTTTTAATGTGCAGAAGGACTGTGTGGGCGGCAATGATTTTCCAGTGATTTCATCAGCAACACTGACCGGAATCAGCGGGTTGTTCCAGTTGATACCTGTGCGATACGCCTTGGACGTCTTCCAGTCTCCAGGCGCCGAGGAGAGCGAATAACGGAACACATAAGTGCCCTTGGGCGGATAATTCATTGAGGTAAGCTCATCGCCTCGCCCGACTTTCACCGAAACGAACCGGGTACCCCGAACCATCTCGGCGCAAATAACATCGTCTTCCAAACGAATTTGCTGATGGTCGGTAGCGATTGTAAGGCCACCATCGGTTGAGCCGGCGTGAATCCAGTCGTGGATATGGCGGGAACGCCTCCAAGACTCGTTTGTGATCTCGTCGCCTCTTATCGTCTCGGCCTTGGGCATGATGTTTTCCGCTGCGTTCGCGCCGAAGGGAATCCCGTAATGGAGCGCTGCGTTCGGCGATACAACCGGAAACAATTGGCGGACGCGGACGAAACGGGGCCTCTGCGTCCTCCATTCGATGGTATTCTCGATGTCGAGACGCTTGAGACCATGATATAGTGTCAGGCGTTGCGTAATCGGAATATCAGCAATCCGGCTGTTGATACGCACGACCGCGCGGACAGGATTATTCTCCTCCACCACTACGCTATCGACCGTGCTGACGATAGTCCGGCCGCTGGGCGGTTCTATCCCGATGTAGTTGCCGCCGCGCTCCTCAAGTGCAACCACCTCCATGTCCCGGCAGACATCACGATTAAGAGCCTTGTCGAACAACGTAACTCTGCCGGTGGCCAGGTCGATAGAGAGGCGATAGAACGAGTTTTCAAGCACATCACTGCCCAGTGGACGGCGAGGCTCTCGCCGGTCCTTGTCGGAATCGAGCTTCACAGTAGCTGCCTGCGGGAACTCATCCGGCTTATCGGCGGCGATCAAGTAGTAGGTCTTGTAGCCAAGCGACGGAACCCCGCGAGCAACGAAGACAAGCCAAAGCGCTCGGGAGATGTTCTCACACCACTCCTGCACGAAGAAAGGTACTGAGTTACCCGCCTCGTCCAACAGTCGCATTCCTTTCCTGAAAGGGCCGATATCGTAAGGGCCGACATCACCGTACAGAGTCACGTGGGCCCAAACCACGTCATCCCGGTCCCAGCCGAGTGGGTTGAATACAACAATTGGAAAGCTGTCGGAAATCGGCACCTGCACGCGCTCAGCAATGTTGCGCAACATATCGCGCAGTATCTCGCCACCGTGGATAACAGCCAGCTGCCCATATTCAATCTTGCGGTTGTCACAGATCTCACCGCCCTGGCCGTCATGATTGTGGTCCATTGATTCAACCAGCTTTTTCCACATAAAATCGAACTCACGCTGCGGATATTCAGCGTAGCCAAGGGCGTAGTTGATAGTGGCAAACTTCTCGGCTGCAAGCAGGGTGTTCGTAGCGGGAATTATTCCGGGCCAGATATGGACCAGTGACGAAACGATATTCGGCCATGATGAGGGAATCTCGCCGGAAACATCAGGAATAGATGGGCTCTTTTCCAGGCGACGGAAAAAATCGGAGGGCGTTGAGATGGTCAGCTTCGCCGGTACCGACTTGAAGAACTCTTCCACTGTCTCCACCAGATCATCCGGGGGCGCCCAGAGGTCAACGCCCCAGTGCATCATGATCGGGCCGTCTGTCGTCTTCTGCACGTCGGCCAAGTCTTTCAAAAAACGCTCCCGTTTTAATTCCATGGATACGTTCTTTGAGGTGAGGAATGTGCCCCAGCCGTAGCCTTTCAGAGAGTTCCAGGCCAGCGTCTTGGAGCCATCCGGCGACGTCCAGAAAAAGACAGACTTGTCAGATGGTCCCATACGGGTTATCACGACGTAAGGCACTCGTGACAGCTTGAGGATTTGCGGGAATTGTGGTGTGTATCCGGGAAGATCGCCCAAGTGGGCCACCTGCGCATCTACGCCGAACACATCTTGGGCGTACCGCTTGCCAATCGCCATATTGCGGGCATGTACTTCTCCATCTGGCAGTCCCTGGAAAATCCCAACCCACTTCGGCGCGATCTCGATGCGTCCTTCTTTGACCAGCCGCTTCAGCTCTTCCACCTCCGGCTGCCCGCGGTGTGAGTCCATAAAATTGGCGACAAAAACATTGTCTTCAAGCAGAAAACGAAACTGGGGCGATTTTTTCGCCAGTCGGATGGCCTTTGAGATAATGCGGTTGCCGCGAGAAACACACTCCTCACGCGTGCCACCCCAAAAGAAGTCCAGGTGAGAGAAGGGTGTGAAGTAAATCTCCGCCTCCTGCGGCTCTTTCCCGTCAAGGCTCGGCACATTTGATAACGGAATCGCTTTCATTACGTGCCTTGCCCGCCTTGCGACTGGCGGGCTTGCCGAGACTGATGCAACGGCGGTGCCGTCTTGGCCAACTATTGACCACACAGCCAAGACAACGATTGGAATAAACCATTGGCGATATCGGATTTTGCTCATTGCTTGCTCTCCTTTACAGCCCAACTTCTATAGGGGCCTGTCGACAATCTGCCTTTATTACTATTGAAATGCAATACTGACTATGCTGCTTCTCCGACGAGGATATGGTTGTTTCTATGGCCTCACCGCTGTGCCGTCGCCTCTGCGCACGGGGTCCCAATAACCCGGATGCTCAGGCAGCGGAAATTTCGCGGCGAGATTCTCGTCTATGTCAACACCATACCCTGGAGCCTCGTTTACATACATGTAGCCGTCCTTGACAGTGGGACATCCGGGAAAGACATCCCTTGTCTTGCTGCTGAAGCGGACACTCTCCTGAATCCCAAAGTTTGAAATCGCCAAGTCGAGGTGTGCATTGGCCGCATGACCCACGGGAGAAACATCGCTAGGACCATGCCATGCTGTGCGCACATTGAACCATTCACACAAGGTTGCGATCTTTCTGGCTACGCTGAGGCCACCAATTTGCGAAATATGCACGCGTATAAAATCGATAAGTCTTTCCGACACAAGCCCTACCCATTCATGGGGATTATTATACAGCTCGCCCATAGCTATCGGCGTGCTTGTTTGCTGTCTGAGCATCCTGAAATACCCGTTGTCTTCAGGAGCGAACGGGTCTTCGATAAAGAACGGGTGGTATTGTTCCAGCTCCTTTACCAGGCGGATTGCCTGGATAGGCGGTATTCGTTCGTGGATGTCATGCAGCAATTCAATTTCATCACCGCAGGTCTTTCTGATATGCTCGAACATCTTGATAGTAGCCCGCACGTATGGTCCAGGGTTCATATGCGAATCCGATGGCAGGCCAAATTCAGCCTCTTTGAAATCGGGCTTTCCTGAGAGGTGCGGCGAGCCATAATGGCCGAGTTGTATCCGTACATGCCTGTAGCCTTCTTCCACAGCCCTGCGGACACTGTTTTCAAGCTGAGCAACATCCCGGCCGCTACAATGGCAATAACAGTCAACTGCAAACCGACATTTGCCACCCAGCAACTGATAGACCGGCATGTTGGCCCGCTTACCCTTTATGTCCCACAGGGCCTGATCCAAACCACTCAGAGCGTTGTTTAGAACGGGTCCGTTGCGCCAGTAAGAGCTGGTATAGGCGGTCTGCCACATATCCTCTATGTTGTCAGCGTCCCGGCCCTTTGCAAATGGATTCAGGTATTTATCAACAGCCACAGCTACCGGCAGAGGTCGCTGATTGAAGGTGGCGCATCCGAGACCGTACAAGCCCGCCTCGCTCGTCTCGACCTTGACTACGCAAAGGCGTTTGCCTTCGGGGGCGGTCAGAATGGCCTTGACGTTAATGATTTTCAAACGGGGCAGTCCATTGGTTGCTTTTGCATACGCACTTGCGATTGTGTCGTCGCTTCTTGAGGCAATTTTTAGGATGCTTGTGGCTACTCCAAGTCCCGCCCCCTTCATGAGATTACGTCTATCCATTTTTGCTCCCTTCTTCGGTTATCTGGACATGATGCTGCATATCAAGGTCCCTGCTCGCCGGTTTGCAAGTTCACATTGTCGGTATGTTCAACGCCTGGGCAATTCCTTTGATGTAGCCAATCGCGAGGATCTTTGCCTGCATTGCATAGCCTGGGCGTTGGTTGCTCTCACCTGCCAAAGTGGGTGCGTGGTCCGGGCGAATCGGCCCACGGAAGCCGACGTCATGATAGAGCTTGAGCATTTTGGCCATGTCCGTTGGTCCGTTGTCGTGAAAGGTCTCACGGAAATGCTCCCGCGTGCCCCGTACATCGCGGAAGTGGACAAAGAAGAGCTTGCCTTGTCCGGCGAACTCTTTGACCAGCTCCTCGATGTCTTCACCCATGAGCTTAAAGTTGGCTTGGCAGAAGGCGATGCCGTTAACCGGGCTCGGCACGATCTGAAGGACCCGACGAAACGCTTCGCCACTAGTCAAGATGCGTCCGATCCCGCGAAGCGGCGAGAGGGGCGGGTCATCCGGATGCAAGGCCATTCTCACGCCGGCCTTCTCAGCGACGGGAATGACTCGCTTCAAGAAGTAGGCCAGATTGTCCCAGACCTTCTCCTCGCTGATCTTGCCCCACCTGGTGAGCCCCTGCCTTTGCGCAACCTGATTATCGAATTCACTGGTCAGAGCACCTCCGCGCTCGGGGACATCGACCTTCGTGCGATACCAGCCAAGCCCCGCCATGAAGTTGTAGCAACACATCGGTATCCCAACTTTGCCCAAAGCCTCGATAATAGCACAATAGTTAGCTATCTCCTCATCACGACCGGGCAGCCCCAGCTTAATCTTTTCCGCAGCAACCGGATGGCTTTCCACGCCGGCTATCGTAAGTCCAGCCGCCTCGTAGGCCGATTTGAGCTTCACCAGCGTATCAAGGTACTTCTTCCGCGCGATTTTGTCCAAGATTCTACTCAATGGCACGATCGCGTGATTGACGCCTATCTGACGTGCCAGTACCCATCGTTCTCGATTTTCCGGGCGGAGCATCAGGGCCAATTTCATGCCCTGGTCTGGTGCACGGCAGCGGTCGCCTTGCGTCTGCTTGTCTAATGGAGGCTGCTTATCGGCCGCCCGCGCAATTGACGACAGAACCCGTGGCCCGCCCAGAACGCCCGCCAAAAAAGCCTTGCCAAAGGCACGTCGGTCAGGCCTCAGTGGTCTTTCCAGAGCGCCTCTTGCCACCTTGTTATTCGCCATGGCTCTGCTCCTTACTTTGCTAATCCGTTTGTTTTTTTCCTACTGACTTCCGCATCCGGCTGGCCCCGCCCCAATTGTCCTGTTATGTGAGAAACGTCCTTCCAAACGAGTCGCGCAACCGCAACCGTTCACCGAACCGTCCTTCGTCAAACGGTTGTGCCGCTCGTTGGGGTTCAATTGGGGCGGGGGGGTTTTTCGGCGCCACCAAGTGGCTAGGACAGACCCGGACACATTCATCCAGGGACCGAAGATGGCCGGCGCCAAGGCTGCCGGTGCGCTCTTGAGCACATTCATAGCAAGGCCGGAGGCCATTCCGCCATTTTGCATGCCGACCTCAATTGCTATTGTTCGGCACCTAATCTCGTCCAAACGAACGGCCCGGGCGAGCCAGTAGCCCAGAATATATCCGACCAGGTTGTGGGTAATCGCGGCCCCAATCAAATATGGCCCAACCGTCAGAAGATCCTCCCTGGAGCGGGCCGTAATGATGGCGATGATAAAGCAAATCCCTGCCATAGATACGATAGGCAGAGTCTTGTCCATCCAGTTCTCTGGTCCCTTTAGCAGTACACTAACGACAAGCTTGGCCGTAGCAACCACGCCAATCAGTAACAGTCCGATAACAAAACCATCTTTCGCAAGGCCGCCGACAGTCCCCATGAACAGTCCCACTGCTACGGCCAATGCGATTGCGGCTACTGTTATAAGAGTGAGCGAACCAATGCGATTGAATAGCTTTCCTTTGCCATACAAGATGCGGTTGGCTACCAGCCCAGCAACGATGGGGACGATGATCATATTGATAATCGAAAACATCATATCGAGGAAGTTAACCGGCACATATTGACTGGCTAAGACCTTCATCCAAAACGGTGTCATGACCGGCGAGGCCAACGTCGAGCAGGATGTCATCGTCACCGACAGGGGCACATCACCACCGGCCAAATAGGTTATCACGTTGGAGGCCACGCCCCCAGGAACCGAGCCTATTAAAACCACGCCCGCAGCGACCTGGGCGTCAAAGCCGAACGCCTTGGCGATGGCAAGGCCGACCAGAGGCATGACTGAGTACTGCAGAACGAATCCGACGAAGACCGGCCAGGGCATCTTGAATACCCGGGCAAAGTCGGCCATACTCAGGGTCGTCCCCATGCCAAACATGATGATCTGAATCAATGGGACGATCAGGGCACCCAAATCGAACCCCAACCAACTCATGAAGGCCCCCGGGTAGACCATCGAGGCAACCACAAATGCAAAAACCCATACTGTAAAGGCAAAGCTCCTCAGGATCGGATGGCTCATGAAATACAGAGCCAATGAACCGAACAAAGCGATCAGCAGCGGCCCCAGCCAAGCACGACGGTTGGCCGCCAGCATGATGACCATCGCTGCCAAGCAGATCACGAATACGAACTTGAAGTATCTTAATAATGAAGTCTTAGTTTCCATAGTTCTGCCGTACAAAAAGCTGCTGTGGGTCGGCAGTCCTTACCGCCATAGCTTGTCATCAGAGCGAACTCTGTTCCATTCGTCGGTAGGGCTGAAGAGTTCTTGACCTGGCGCGAGGTGCTCCTTAACGACATCGAGGTTCAGATCAATGCCCAGGCCGGGCCCTTCCGGGACGCGGGCGAAACCGTCCACGTGGAGTGGCTTCTCGATACCTGTCACCAGGTCCTCCCACCAGTCAATGTCGACCGAGTGGTGCTCCAGAGCAATAAAGTTCTCTGTGGCTGCTGCGCAGTGCACATTGGCCGTGAAGGATACAGGAGTACCGGCGAAGTGCATGGCCATGGCGATGCCGTGCTGCTCTGCGTAATCGCCAATCTTCTTGGTTTCCAGGATACCGCCGGCCGTGGCCAGGTCGGGATGCACCATATCCACAGCGCGCTCATCGATCAGCGGCTTGAAGCCATCGAGCAAGTAGATGTCTTCTCCTGTCAAAAGCGGGACATCAATTGCATTCTTGATCTCTTTCAGCATGTCTGTATACTCCCATGGAACCATATCTTCCAGCCAGGCGAGCTGATAGGGCTGTACGGCCTTGCCCAGTTTGATGCAGCTATTGACATCGATATTGCCGAAGTGGTCCGCGGCGATCGGGATCTGCCAGCCGACGGCTTCTCGCGCCTCGGCGAAATACTCAGCCAGCAACGCGGCTCCTTTATCTGATAACTGAATGCCTGTAAAAGGATGTTTGCCTCGCCAGTTCGTGTCTCTGGCCGGGTAGCTCAGCGCCCCAGGCACGTCGAAGACTCTCGATATCCCGCAATCCATTTTCAGAAAAGTAAATCCCTGCTCGATTCTTTTCTTCAGGCCAGCCACGTCGCCGTTGGGCGTGTCGGCATATAAACGAACCCGGTCCCGGTATCGGCCGCCGAGCATTTGATAGACAGGGACACCGTAGGCCTTGCCCGCCAGGTCCCATAGGGCCATCTCCACGCCCGAGACACCGCCTCCCTGTCGGCCGTGAAATCCAAACTGCTTGATCCGTTTGAACATCCGCTCGACGTTGCAGGGATTCTGACGCAGAAGTCTGCTCTTGAGCATGAGGGCGTAGCGCTCGCTGGCACCGTCGCGAGCTTCTCCGTAGCCGCAGATGTCCTGATTCGTGTCAATACGAATCAGGGGACAGCGGAAAGGCGCTCCTGTAACCACCGTTATGCGCAGATCCGTAATTCTCAGTTGCGAGGGACTAGAGCTCCGCTTTACATTCTGTGTGGCATAGGCTATCTGCTCTTCGATAGGAGTATCTATCATGCTTGCGAGGCTCAGGCCCGCAAAGCTCGCGCCAACACCTTTCAGCAGCGAACGCCTGGAACATGCTGTTTGTTTCTGCTGGTCTTGAGGCTTATTCTTCATAGTCATTTACCAATTCCTTGTTTTTGGATTCAGCATATCTTCAATAACTTCTTTTGGCACAGACAGCTTGTCGATGTTTTCTTTCAGCCAGCTTCGAAAATCATTTTGAATCTCAGGCGACCATTTCCTGTCGATTTGCCCCGGCGTGTATTTACCTTCCCGCAGGCGTTGGTGTCCGAACATATCCCGCAGCATGATAGCTTCGGATTCCACGACAACTTTTTCAGCCAGATGGGCAGGGATGAAAACGATGCCCTCGCGCTTGGCCAGCACAACGTCACCAGGGCATGCTACAGCTTTGCCAATACGAATCGGGACGTTGATTGCGGTCATCATCACTTCACGAAGGAAGCTTGGGTCGGCGCCTTTGTACCATGCGTTAAATCCTTTAATCTCTTCAAGACCCTCCAGGTCACGGACACCGGCGTCAAAGATAACTCCGTTGCCGGAGTTCGCGTAGATGGCATTGCCCAGATTGTCACCTATCAGAGTCCCGTCGAGCACCTTTCCAAAGCAGTCTGCAACATAAACGTCCCCCTTCTTCAGCATATCAATCGGCCACGAATTAGAGCCCGCCTGCCGGACGGGCAGGTTGCCGATCCGGCCTTCGGCGCGTCCCTGAAGCATGATCAATCGGTTGTAGTCCGGGTGAGAGGGCATGTATTGGGCGGTTAGCACGCGGCCGACAATAGCTTCATCCGGATACATGACCGACCAGCCGGCAGCGTTCTCGTAACAGTTAAGGTAGCCTGCATCTCTAACAATGCCCCAGGCCTGTGTGACCGATACGTTCTTCATTCTTTTCAGAATGTCATCCGAAACATACGGCCGGCCGTCTTCCATCCGCGGGCCGGTCCAGCCTGGTGTGCATTGCATCACCCGCACCCGGCTGGAAATCACAGGCGGTTCAACGCCTTCATCCTCTGCCTGTATGCGGATATTACGCCAACGCACCTGGTAGGCTCCTGTCTCCTTGCCCACACCATGGACCTGCAGCCCAATGATACCCCGCCCTGTCATGCCGTCCCTCAAATCACTGCAGGGGATATCATTGACCCACGTTTTAATCCTGTCGCCTTTGCATTCTATACGGAACTTGTTCCATTGACCGTCTTTGAAAGCCTTGCTGGCATTGGGATCGGACCTTGTGCTGAAAAGCATGAAGGCGCGCCGAGCTTCGTCGTAAATGCTTCCAGAGGAACCGGCTTTCTCGGTAGCAATTTCCACCTGGTACCCGTAGACACGATCCGGCGGTATCACCCGCCTCTGAGGCTCGCCGTTTTGCCCGCTGAAAACGAACACCGTCTCGGCCTCGGCGATCTGGCTGCGTATTTGCACGCCCGAGTTCAGTTTGGGGTCAAGATGAACCTCAAACTCCAATTTGAAATCAGCATATTCTCGGTCCGTGCAGAGGAATGTGTTGGGACTGCCCGCAACGGCCGTACCGACAATGGTGCCGTCCTCAACATGGTATTTGGCGAAACCACTATGGACGGACCAGCCATTCAGGGTCTTGCCATCAAATAGAGACACCCACTCGTCCCTCTGTTGTTCCCCGGCGAAGCTGAAGCTCGCCAAGATAAACAACAAAGCAATCAAACAGCGAATCTTTGTGTGGTTCATAAGATGCTCCTTTCATCAATAAACGCAAATCGCTAATCGCGCACGAAAAAGTAAAGTGCCTAAAGTGAGCTAAAGTGACAGCAAAGCTGTCATTCTGAGCGAAGCGAAGAATCTCCTTTACATTGGCCAGATCCTTTGGCTCCGCCTCAGAGCCTGCCCTGAGCGAAGCGTGAGGGATGACACATAAGTGTCATTTTAGGCACTTTAGGCATTTCAAACTTTAGCTCACTTATTTTGTTTTGGATC
>Ga0315312_1001679_pt1 | contig 16633 bp, 14 predicted proteins | sample TDP7_MG_FD_203629 | JGI IMG/M metagenome (GOLD analysis project Ga0315312, IMG submission 203629) | Freshwater sediment microbial communities from Lake Towuti, South Sulawesi, Indonesia - TDP7 | ecosystem: Environmental > Aquatic > Freshwater > Lake > Sediment | place: Indonesia: South Sulawesi... | reverse complement strand
CAGCAGAGCCTGCCCCGCACTTGATGCGGGGAATCCACAATCTTGGATATGGTTCCCTGCTTCCGCAGGGACGGAGTCTGGATTCCCGCCTGCGCGGGAATGACGGATCCACAACTTTTCCCAAACCGTAATTTGGACAAGACTGGTTTTTTATAGTAGTTTTGATAGTGCCTAGGGGGTGAAAAAATGTCAAGATTTAAAAAAAGAAAAAAGAGTTTAAGCGAGGTGGCAGGCGGCCCAGTGGTCTTCGCCGATCTGGCGAAGGGAGGGAACTTCTTTCTGACAAAGCTCTATACGATTGGGGCAGCGGGGATGAAAGTTGCATCCGGGGGGGAGGGCGATGGGGCTGGGGATCTCTCCTTTCAGGATGATTCGATCACGGGTGGCTTCCACCCGTGGGTCTGGAATTGGCACAGCGGAGAGTAGGGCGATGGTATAGGGATGCTTGGCAAAACGGTAGAGGTCATCCCGCTTGGCAATCTCCACAATCTTCCCCAGATACATGACGGCAACCCGATGGCTGATGTGGCGGACCACGGAGAGATCATGGGCGATGAATAAATAGGTGAGGTCAAACTCTTTCTGGAGGTCTTCCAGAAGGTTGATGATCTGGGCCTGAATGGAGACATCGAGGGCAGAAATTGGCTCATCGCAGACGATAAATTTGGGTCGGATGGAGAGCGCGCGGGCAATACCCAATCTCTGGCGTTGCCCGCCGCTGAATTCATGGGGGTAGCGGATGGCCATGGAGGAATCCAACCCGACGACCTGTAAGAGCTCAGCGATCTTGTCCCTCAGTCCTTTCCCCCTCATACGCGTATGGACTCGCAGTGGTTCGGCAACAATCTCTGCCGCAGTCATTCGCGGATCGAGAGAATCGAAGGGATCCTGGAAGATGAACTGCATCTTCTGCCTCAGAGAGCGGAGTTGCTCTTCCGGAATTTGGCATAAATTCACACCCTCAAAAAAAACCTCCCCTGAAGTAGGATGAATCAACCGGGTAAGGCATCTGCCCAGGGTCGTCTTTCCACACCCGCTCTCTCCCACCAATCCAAGGGTCTCTCCCTTGCGGATGAAAAAATTTACCCCATCTACGGCCCTGATCTCCGCGACCTTGCGCTGGCGGATGATCCCTTTCGTGACCGGGAAAAACATGGTTAATTTTTGGGCTTCGATCAGAATATTGTCGGTCATCTTGAATCCGCTATGTCTGCAAAACAGGCAGCGTAATGGTCTATACCTACCGGCCTTAGTTCTGGCCTTTCGTGGGAGCATTTTTCCAGTGGACAAGAACACCTCGGGAAAAAGGAGCAGCCGGCGGGAAGACAGGTGAGGTCTGGGGGTTGTCCGTCGATGGGTACCAGCCGTTCCTTGCGGGGTTGATCGAGCCTGGGCACAGAGGCTAACAAACCGATGGTATAGGGATGCCGGGGATGGCCATATACCTCGACGGCTGGACCCGATTCCACAATTCGTCCTGCATACATGACGGCCATCCGATTGACATATCGGGCTACCACACCTAAATTGTGGGTGATCAGAATGACTGCTGTGCCCAGCCGGGAGGTCAATTCCTTGATGATCTCTAAAAGTTGGGCTTGAATGGTCACATCCACGGCTGTCGTAGGCTCGTCGGCAATGAGAAGTTTTGGGTTGCAGCTGAGGGCCATGGCGATCATCACCCTCTGGCGCATCCCTCCGCTGAACTGGTGGGGATAATCATCGGTTCGCCTTTCAGCATCGGGAATTCCTACCATTTTCAAAAGCCGCAGAACTTCCTCCCTGGCCTCCTTTCTGTCGAGGCCCCGGTGGAGTTCGAGAGCCTCTCCGATCTGGAGCCCGATGGTCAGAACGGGGTTGAGAGAGGTCATGGGTTCTTGAAAAATCATGGCAATTCGATTTCCGCGGATGTCCTGGATTTCGTCTTCAGTCATCTTGAGGAGGTCTCTTCCCTCAAATAACACGTCTCCCCCAATAATCCTTCCGGGAGGATTAGGGATGAGGCGCAGGATGGAAAGGGCGCTAACGCTTTTTCCACAGCCGCTCTCTCCCACGAGCCCCAAAGTCTCGCCTTCCTTGAGCTCATAGGAGATCCCGTCGACCGCTTTGACCACTGCGGCTTCCGTGTAAAAGTAGGTCTTGAGGTCTCTGACTTGCAGAAGGGGATTCATTTAGGTCTTCAACCTCGGGTCCAGAGCGTCCCTCAGCCCATCCCCCAATAGATTGAACCCCAGAACAGTAACAAAGATCATCATCCCGGGAAATGTCGCTACATGCGAGGCCACCCGAATGTAAAGTCTTCCTCCGTTGAGCATGGCTCCCCACTCGGGGGTAGGCGGGTTAACTCCCAATCCAAGAAACCCTAAGCCGGCCGCCCAAAGGATGGCCGTGGCCATATGGAGGGTCGATTGGACGATAATCGGGGAAAGGCTGTTGGGGAGGAGATGCTGGCGGATGATCTTAAAATCGCTGGCCCCGATCGACCTGGAAGCCTCCACGAATTGTCTCGCCTTGATCGCCAGTACCGCACTCCGGGCCAAGCGGGCATAGATCGGAATGGTGGAGATCCCCACAGCGATCATCACATTATGGAGTCCTATGCCCAGCATGGCAATGAGCGTCAACGCCAGCAGGATGCCGGGAAAAGCAAGCATGGTGTCAACGAACCTTTGGGCGATAAAATCCACCTTCCCACCATAGTATGCGGATACTACCCCCAGAGGAACACCCACCAGCACGCCGATGGAGATCACCATGATCCCGATGAGCAAAGAAATGCGGGCGCCGTAAATGATCCGGCTCAGTATGCAACGGCCCAATTCATCCCTTCCGAGGGGATAATCCCAGGACGGCTTGGCCAGCATATGTCCCAGACTGTGTTCGATGGGGTCATGGGGTGCAAGGAGGGGGGCCAGGAGAGCGGAGATAAGAAAAGCCAGCACGATGATCAGGCCGATCAAGGCGGTGATCCTCTTGGAGAGGCGACGAAATACCTGCCAGAGAGGACTATATTCTTTTGCTTCCGGATTTTTCAAGGTCTCATTCACCACGGTTTGCTGGCATTAGCAATACCCGGATATTGGAAATCCGAAATCCGAAACAAATCCTAAATTCAAATTTTCAAATTTCCAAAACATAAAAGGTTTTGAATCTTGTACTTTGGTCATTGGAATTTGTTTCGTCCCGCGTTTCGCGGGATCGTGCTTCGAATTTAAAACCCCTGTCTCTTGGGCATTTACTGGTAGCGGATCCGCGGGTCAAGGTAGGCATAAAGAATGTCTACAATCAGGTTGACGAAGATGAACATCGAGGCCACTACCAATACCACTCCCTGGACCACTGGATAATCGCGGGCCAGAATCGCTTCCACCAGAAGTCGCCCGATCCCTGGCCAGGCAAAGACAATTTCTGTGAGAACGGCTCCACCCAGTAATATCCCCGTCTGCAGGCCAATGACCGTTACCACAGGAATGAGGGCATTTTTCAAGGCGTGTCGCGATATCACCGTATTTTCTTTCAATCCTTTGGCCCTGGCAGTGCGGATGTAGTCGAGCCGGATCACTTCGAGCATGCTGGAACGGGTCATGCGGGCAATAATCGCCATAGAATTGGCTCCCAGGGTGATCGCTGGCAGAATCAGATGTTTAAAACTCTCCGCTCCCACAGCAGGCAACCATTCCAGTTTGATGGAGAAAAGAAGCATCAGCATCAAACCCAGCCAGAAGACCGGCATGGACAATCCAAACAAGGCAACGAGCATACTTAGGTAGTCGAACTTGGAATTCTGTCTCACTCCAGCAATGATCCCAGCCAGCACTCCCAATACCGTGGCGATTAGGATACTGGCTAAGGCTAACAAGAGAGTATTGGGAAGCCGGGCCATGATTTCATGGGTTACCGGAAGGGCTGTTCGAGTAGAGGTCCCTAAATCTCCCTGGAAAATATTACGCATAAAAATTAAGTATTGCGTCACGGGATGTTTGTCCAGTCCGAGCTGGGCGCGAATCTGTTCTACCTGGTCTTTGGTGGCATGCGGGCCGGCCATGACCATTCCCGGATCCCCCGGGATGATGCGAATCATGGTGAAGATGATCAGTGAAACCCCGAGAAGAACAGGGAGCATGATCAGGAGTCTGCGGATGATATACTGTCCAGTCATTTTCTATAAATTGCTCAACATATTAAGGGTCTCATAATAGTCCAGACATTTCTTAGTCGTCATTCCGGCAGGTTGTAAGCCGGAATCCAGTCCCGCTCTAAGCGGGATTAAAGGCACTGGATGCCGGATTAAGGATCTCCGGCATGACGGATAAGAACAACATGTGAATACTATTTTGAACCTGTTAATAATAGAAGGGGTCAACTCTCCAAGTCGACCCCTTCTATGACCTATCTTAGGTTGGGGATCTTTATTCTATCCATGCTGCTTTGGAAATGACCCGCTCTGTTGGATGTACCACCAAGCCCTTCACCTTGGCATTGACCCCAGTAATCTGAACCTCGCTGTGGAGGAAGAGCCAGGGGGCATCATCCATGATGATTTCCATGGCCTCTTTGTAAATTTTTTTCCGCTGTTCGGTATCGGCAGTCTTTCTCCCTGCTTCCAGTAACTCATCGACCTTCTCGTTCTTGTAAAAGGAAGCGGCCATCCCTTTCTTGGGCCATTCCCCAGAATGAAAGAGGGAAAGGAGGCCATAATCGGCATCCCCGGTCACGGTGCCCCATCCCAGAACATACAGTTTGTGTTCCACGACCTCTTTATCCCGGAGGATAAAGGGAAGATACGTGGCCCAATCCATCATCTTGATCTCTGCTTTGACACCTACTTTCAGCAGGTCTGCCGCCACCGCGGTGGCTGCGGAGACATCCATGTAATACCGACCGACAGCAGGGTGGAGGGTGGTCTCAAATCCCTTGGGGAAACCTGCTTCCGCCAAGAGGGCCTTGGCTTTTTCCACACTGTATTCGTAAGTTTTAATGGAGGTGTAGCCAAAGACGCCAGGGCTGATCGGGGCATCGGAAACACGTCCCACTCCGCCCAGAATGTGCTTCACGATGGCCTGCTTGTTCACGGCATGGTTCAGGGCCTGTCTTACTCTTTTGTCTGAGAAAGGTTCCTTCAAACAGTTGAAACCCATGTAGATCGTCCGGACGCTGGGAGTTTCCACGATGGTGAGTTTGCGGTTGGCCTTGATTCGGGGAATATCGAAGGGAGGAATCCGAACGGCCACATGAACCTCACCTGTTTCGAGAGCCACCACTCTGGAGGCATCATCCGGGATCACTTTGTATGTTACTTCAGAAAGGGTCGCTTTCTTACCCCAATAGGGATCGTTTCGGACCATGACCAGTCTGTTTCCGGGGACCCATTCTTTAAAGAGGAAAGGACCGGTTCCCACCGGCTGGGTCAGGGGCTTATCCCAGGATTTTTTTAAGGCCGCGGGGCTCTGGATGCCGTTGGTGCTGTGGGTCAGGTTTCTCAGCATGGGGGCAAAGGGAGCCTTGGCTTTAATCTTCACGGTATATTCATCTACAACCGTAACCGAGGCGATCTGGGCTACCAAGAAGCCAAATTTTGTCGCAGCCTTGGGGTCGAGCCGGCGGTCGAAATTGACCTTCACAGCCTCAGCGTTCAAAGGTTCACCATCATGAAATTTGACTCCCTTCCTCAATTTTAAAGTGTATTCTGTGGCGTCGGATGAGGCTTCCCACTTCTCCACCAGTTTCGGAACGATCTCCCCCTTGGGAGTGAGTTCAAGTAGGGGCTCCACCATATGTTCCATGATGGAGGCTGTGGGAGAATCGATCACATGATGGGCATCCATGGTTAGGGCATCCGTTCCCTGGGCAATGATCAGTTTCTGGGGTGCTGCAGGCTTGGGCTTGGCCGCTGGCTTTTTCTGCGCCCATGAGTTCTCCAGCAGAGCCACGGTGAAAAAGAAGAGACTAAAGAGAAATAAAACGCCATAAATCAGAAATCTTTTCCTCTGGATTTTCTTCATCTTTCCCCCTCCCTTCTAAATTTTTGCTTAATATTTTTGGCAATTTTCCCCTCTTCATTTTCCTTTCTCGTTTTTCGTTCTTAACTCCTGACTCCTAACTCTTTCTTCCCCCTCCTTTCTTTTCTAAATCGAGGCAGTCGTCACTTTCTTGCCAAACAAAGCAGAGAGGTTCTAATTTATCGAAATTGCGATTCGCCGTCAAGAGCCTATAATGTCAGCCGTTTGGTCGATTTTGATCAGATGAAAATGAATCAGTAATCTGAAACCCGAAACTTGAAACTAGGGCAAAAGCAGTAAGGATCTTCGACAATAGACTCCCTCTCCCGCTCCCATTCGATAAGCTTCCCCTTTATCCAGATCCTAAGGTTTTGAGGATTCGGGGAAAGAGCTCAAAGAGACTGCCTGATGGGGGGAGGATAGGGGATAGGCGAGAAAGTCAGAAAGCCTAAAATCGGCAAAACGAAGATGATCTGTAAGGTGAAAGGCACTCCCCAGTGGTCGGCCACCCATCCCAAAACTGTTATGGCGATTCCTCCAATACCCATCGCCAGACCCAGAACCAATCCGGAGGCCATTCCCAGGTTCCGGGGCATGAAGCTCTGTCCCATAGCCATGGTCACAGAATTGGAGGAAATGATGAGTAAACCAGCGATGGAAAAGAAGATCAGAGAAATCGTTCCGCTGGTGAAAAAGAATAGATACAAGAAAAGAGAAGACAACCCCAGGGTGGAGAGGACAGTTTTTTTGTAGCCATACCGATCGGCCAGAGGGCCCCCCGCTACGACGCCAATTGTTCCGGCTAATAGAAACGTCGAGAGATACTTTCCGGCGGTCAATGGGTCGCGGTGCAAAATGTTAATGAAATAGAAAGGAACAAAGGTCAGGAGGCCCAGCCGCGTGGCCGCCCTGAGCACCACGGTTGTTAAAAGCAGGGCCATGGGCATAAAGCTTTCCCCGGGTGAAGGGGATCTCTTTGCCCCCCTGGCTTGGCTGGTGGCGAAGCTTTCCTTGATCTTCCAGTGTGGTATGGCGAGGAAAATAACCATCATGGCCATCCCGGGAAGAAAGAACCAGAGAGAACCTTTCATGCCAAAGTGCGTAAAGAATAATGTGGCCATGATGGGTCCTAAGGCAAACCCCAAGTTCCCCCCGAAATGAAAGAGGGATATGGTTGTAGCTTTATTCCTTTCGCTCAAAAAGTTTACCGTTTTGAACCCTTCAGGGTGGTAACTGGCCTGTCCGATGCCGCTTAGGGCTGCGAAGGACAGAATCCAGGCGTAAGATGGGCCAATGCCCAAAAGAGCCATGCCTAAAGAGGCAATGAGGGCTCCGGTGGGAAGGAGCCATTTGGCAGACCAGCGGTCGGAAAAATAGCCAAAAGCGGGCTGGATGACCGAAGAAGTTACATTAAAAAACAAGATGATCGAGGCGGTCATGGCATAGGAGAGGCTGAGGGAATCTTTAATAAAGGGAAGAAAGGCAGGCAGTGCGCCAGTGTTGATGTCCGTAACAAAATGTCCAGCGGTCAAGATAAGGAGAGCCTTCAAGTTCATCATAAAATACTAACCTTCTCTGAGCCATAAAAGTCAAGATAAATCTGTTGAAAGAAAAGTCTCAATTCTCACCCCTATCTACTGAGCAAGCCCCAATCTCGCCGTTTTTCCTAATCTTCTTTAATTTATTGGCGAAAACCTCCCGCCCTCTTAGGTCGTCTAAAATAAAAAAGGTAAATAAGGAGTAAATTTTGCCGATAGTTATAGTGTGAAAAAGTGGTTAATTTTCGCTGAAGTATTTTTGTTATCCTTGCTCCTATCCACCGAGGTAAAAGCATCCATACCCATTCTCCTTTATCATCGCCTTGGACCTGAAGTTGCCGATGGCATGACGGTCACCACGACCGTTTTCGAATCGCATATCAAATATCTTCAAGACAACAGCATCACCGTAATCCCTCTCAAGGATTTGGTAAATCATTATCTCAGGAGAAGCCTTACACCAGCTACCCAACTGGTAGCGATCTGTGCTGATGATGGCCATAAATCGGTTTATACCGACCTATTCCCCCTGGTGAAGAAATATCGTATTCATGTAACGCTTTTCCTGTATCCTTCCGCCATATCCAATGCCCCGTATGCAATGACCTGGGATCAACTCCGGGAGCTAAAAAAAACGGGGTTCTTCGATTTCCAGTCTCACTCGTACTGGCATCCGAACTTCAAGAAAGACAAAGAGAGGCTGAAACCGACGGAATATGAAAGGTTTGTGGAGATGCAGCTCAACAAATCAAGAAAGATATTGGAGAAAGAGCTTAAAGGCAAAGTGGATATGCTGGCCTGGCCCTTTGGCATCTACGATGACTGGCTTATAAAGAAAGCGGTGGAGGCGGGATATGCCGCGGCGTTTACCATCGAACGGCAGCATACTGGTCCATCGGACCCTATTATGGCCCTTCCACGCTTTCTAATGACCGATTTCGATAGGGGGAAGGCTTTTGAGAGAATAATTCGGTGCAACTCCAGGGGAAAATGAGATGCTTTTGAATCAGTGGTATAGAGAATTTAAAATGATCTTGTTTATGATGCTTTTCTTGCTAGCCCCGGCGCAGGCAGCGGGATATGCGACTATAAGAGTCGTTGATTTTTTCACCGGGGAACCGATAAAGGGGGCTTTAGTTACTTTGAACAATGGAATTGTACCGGCCAATGGCCATAACACATTTATCGAGCCATCAACCGGGGGTAAATTAAGGGTGAGGGCGCATGGATACATGATAACAGAGCAAATCATCGCTGCTCCACGTATTCCCACACTTCGCTCAATAAGGCTGATCCCTTTCAATCCTAAAGCCCTTTATCTGTCCTTCTATGGCATAGGGGAGAGGTCCCTGCGAGAGCCTGCCCTTAGGCTCATCCAAGAAACTGAGCTCAACGCCTTGGTCATAGATGTCAAAGGGGATAGAGGCATGATTTCCTATAGAAGCTCCATCCCCTTTGCTTCAGAAATTGGCGCCCAACGAATCATCACAGTAAGAGACATAGAGGGTCTGATAAAATCCTTGAAAGGAAAGGGCATATATACTATTGCCAGGATCGTGGTGTTTAAAGACAACCTCCTGGCTCTCGCCAAGCCCGAATTAGCGGTGCGAACTCAGAGCGGGGAGATATGGCGGGATCGGGAAAATCTGGCCTGGGTAGATCCATTCAAAAAGGAAGTATGGGATTACAACATTAATATTGCCGTAGAGGCTGCGCAGTATGGATTTGATGAGATCCAGTTCGACTATGTTCGCTTTCCCGATGCCTTGGCCCCTCGATTTGCCATGGCCAACACAGAAGAAAACAGGGTAAGAGCCATCTCCGGGTTTCTTATAGAGGCGAAGCAAAGGCTCAGGCCTTATAATGTCTTTCTGGCTGCCGACATCTTCGGCTACGTTTGCTGGAATTTCAACGATACATTTGTTGGGCAGAGACTCGATGCGCTCGTACCCCACCTCGATTATCTCTCCCCCATGCTTTACCCCTCGGGATTTCAATACGGGATACCGGGTTATCGCATCCCTGTGGAAAACCCCTACGAAATTGTTTATCTCTCCCTTAAAAGAGCACAGGAGCGCACAAATCTTCCCTCCATTCGCTTTCGGCCCTGGCTTCAGGCATTCAGAGACTATGCCTTTGACCGGAGGCATTTCAACGGGAAAGAGATAAGGGATCAGATCGAGGCGGCCGGGAAGTTTGGCTCCCAAGGTTGGATGCTCTGGAATCCAGGGAACATTTATTCCACCCAGGGGCTCCGAAGAGAAGAACCGTTGGGCTGGCTAACAAGTCTTGTTCCCCACCCCAAAATTTAATAAGATAGATAGAAGTAGGGACCATAAAGGCAATAAACCTTCAAAGGGCTGCCAGCGTATGAAGCGATTGAGTAAGGTTCTTCCTGTACTGGTACTGTGCTGGGTGATACAAACCCGCGGGGAGCCTCTGGCCTATTCCTCGGCAGTATTGCCCGGAGAGCAGCTACTGCCCATTGCCCGTATTGTTGAGAAGGCCATTCGTGCTGGCCAGATCCCCGGGGCCGTGGTTTTAATCGGAAACCAGGGTGAGGTGGTTTACCGTCGAGCCTTCGGCTACCAATTAATAAAGCCGAAAAAGCTGCCCATGACTCCCAATACCATCTTCGATGTCGCTTCTCTCACCAAGGTTATCGCTACCACCCCTGCTGTGATGCAGTTAGTGGAGGAAGGAAAATTAGATCTCGAAGACCCAATATGCAAACATTGGCCGGAGTTCAAAATCAATGGCAAGGAGCGGATTACCGTCCGTGACGTGCTTACTCATTATTCCGGGCTCCGACCCACCCTGAGCCTGAAGCCGGCTTGGTCGGGTTATGAAACAGCGCTGCAGAAGATTGTGGAAGAAAAACCAATATCCCCTCCGGGGAAACAATTTGCCTATAGCGACATTAATTTTGTCATATTGGGCGAGCTCATCCAGCGGATTTCTGGAAAAGCGCTTGAAGTATACTGCCGCGATCATATCTTCAGGCCCTTAGGAATGAAGGAAACCTGCTTCCAGCCTTCCCGTGATCTGCGCAAGCGCATAGCCCCCACCGAGGGCGGTAGAATCGGAGAAGTTCATGATCCGATAGCTTCCAGGATGGGTGGCACGGCTGGCCACGCCGGGCTTTTCTCCACCGCCGATGACCTCTCGATCTTCGCTCAGATGCTCCTCGACGGAGGCCGCACCCAGAATGGGCAGATTCTCAGCCCGCTCATGGTTGAGAAGATGACCATGCCCCAATCCCCGCCTGGCAAAATGCCTTGGAAGGGACTCGGCTGGGATATTGACTCGCCTTTTGGCTCCAATCGGAACGAACTGCTTTCAGCAGGTTCTTACGGGCACAAAGGCTTCACCGGGACAGGGATCTGGATCGATCCTGTTTCTAAAACCTATATCATTATCCTGACCAACCGGCTTTACCTGGGTGGCCAAGGCGATGTTGACCCACTGAGGGCTCAAGTCATTTCCCTCGTAGGCGAGGCCATTGGAGAGGTTTCAGAGGAGCAGGTTTTGGCCACCAGGCCTTCCCTTAAGGAACATTTTGAGCAGATGAAGCGATACCCTGGGAGGTTGCAGACAGGAATTGATGTTCTGGTGGCCAAAAGGTTTGCCCCTCTGGTTGGCTTGTGTGTTGGTCTCATTACCAACCATTCGGGTCTCGACGCAGAAGGGCGGCGTACTATAGACCTTTGTTACAAAGCGCCGGGAGTAAAACTCAAAGCGATATTCAGCCCAGAACATGGCCCTTATGGCCAGGCGGAAATAAAGATCCCTTCGACCAAAGATCCCATCACCAGGCTGCCGATTTACAGCCTCTATGGAGATAACTTGCGTCCGACCCCCGAAATGCTCAATGGCCTGGATGTCTTAGTCTTTGACGTTCAAGACGTAGGAGTTCGGTTTTACACCTATATAACCACGATGGGTTATGCCATGGAAGCTGCGGCCGGGAAAGGAATCGCTTTTTGGGTCCTCGACCGGCCTAATCCCATCACCGGTTCTCTTGTTCAGGGCCCCATCCTGGAAGAAGACTTGAAATCTTTTACCGGATATTTTCCTCTGGCGGTGCGCCACGGCATGACGGTGGGGGAACTGGCGAAGTTATTCAACAGAGAAAACAAGATTGGCGCGAAGTTGCAAGTCATCAAGATGATCGGCTACAAACGGAGCGATTGGTATGATGAGACCGGCCTGCCATGGGTCAACCCCTCACCAAACTTGCGTACCCTCACGCAAACGGTCCTCTATCCGGGGGTGGCGATGGCCGAGGGGGCCAACGTGAGCGTAGGAAGGGGAACCAAAACGCCCTTTGAACTTCTCGGAGCTCCCTGGATTAATGCCCAAGAACTGGCAGGGTATCTGAATAACCGTAAGATTGATGGCGTCAGGTTTATGCCCGTGCGCTTCATACCCAGCGGCAATCGGTTTAAGAATCAAGTGTGTCACGGGGTACAGATCACCCTGACCGATCGCCAGGCACTGGAGTCCGCTGTCTTAGGGGTCGAAATCCTGAGGGCCCTGTACCAGCTTTACCCGAAAGATTTGGAGATCGATAAAACGCTACCCCTTGTGGGGGCACGCTGGGTTTTGCAGGCTATAAAGGACGGGAAAGATCCTCACTCCATCATGCGCAGCTGGCAGGAGTCTCTGGAACAGTTCTGCAGGCTGCGGGCGAAATATTTACTTTATAGAAATTAGGGAAAGCGAGTTCGGCTCTCCGGAATTAGCAATTATGGCAGAAGTTGGGAGGGGAGAAAAATTAATACAGATGAAATAATTATCGTTACGGTCATTGCCAGCCCGAAGCCCTGCACCACATGGTGTCCAGGGCGAAGGGCGTGGCAATCCAACGAAGTTGTTGCGAGGGCGAAGCCCTGCACCGCATGGTGTTCAGGGCGAAGCCCGTGGCAATCTCAAGAGTTCCCTCGCTTCACTCGGGACAGGGCTTCGTCGTCCCGCGCTTCGTGTCCCGCCTTGGCGGGATCGCAATGACACTTTATTTTTTTCGTTTGTATTAATGCAAACGCAGGAAGTATCTTGACAATGGACTCCCTCTCCCTTGATGGGAGAGGGTTGGGGTGAGGGTGAGTGAATCCGACGTGACTCTAATCCCCCTCACCCTGGCCCTCTCCCGCGAGGGGAGAGGGAAACGATTTTGAGTCAAATTATTTAATGCGTCCGTATTAGTTTTTCAGCCCTAATATCTGCCTTGCCTCTTTGGGGGTGGCCACCTCCCGATCCATGAGCTCGGCAATTCCCACTACCTTCCCGACCATTTGGGCATTGCTGGTCGCCAAAACATTCTTCCGGATGTAAAGGTTATCTTCAAACCCCACGCGAGCATGGCCGCCGTTGATCATGGAGATCGCCGCGATCTGAAAATGCTGGGGGCCGATACCGAAAGCATACCACAGGGCGTCCCTGGGCAAGTTGTTGCGCATATAAACCAGATTCTCCGTGGTCGCTTCGATGCCCCAGGGGATGCCCAGACAAAGTTGGAATAGAGGGGGCCTTTCCACGAGTCCCTGGCGGATAAGATAGTTGGCGATGCGGACGTGGCCGATGTCGAAAACTTCCAATTCAGGTTTGGTGCCCGCCTCTTTAATCATCTTAGCCATCTTCTCAACAACAGTCACCAGATTGATGAAAGCGAAGGAGCCGAAGTTTAGAGTTCCCACGTCGAGAGAACAGAGTTCAGGCTGCAATTTTACGACGTGTTCTACACGCTCTTCCGGGCTTTTTAGCCCGGCAGTATCCCAGGGCGTTCCCGATGCCCGAGGATTGTACAAAAGACGTCCTCCGGAACCAGTAGAGAGGTTTATCAAAATGTCGCATTTCTCGCGGATTCTTTCGAAAACCTCCTTGTAAAGTTCAAATTTCATGGAAGGTTGATGGGTCTCCGGGTCGCGCACGTGAATATGGCAGACCGATGCTCCAGCGTGGTAACTTTCGACGGCGCTTTCAGCGATTTCCTGCGGAGTCATGGGTGGATAGGGCGACCTCTCTCGCGTGGTGATGCCCCCGATGATGGCCACAGTAATTATCAACTTATCCATTTTGGCCTCCATTGGTTCAGGAATTAGAAGGAATGCTTTTCTATAAAATGAAATGAATCGGCAAGTCAAATGTAAAATTTGGCAATGGCCGGTTAAGCCTTGCTGTCCTCGGGCATCATGACGCGCAGAGCCTTTGGAAGGACGCGGAAAATGGCCGGTGTTTGTCCGATCAGTTCCCCATCTCCGTGGAATTTCAATGGCGGAGACGATTCAATGACCACCGTCGATGCTGAAAAAAACTGGGCTGCCGGGAGGCTCCTGAATCCCCAAAAAGGGAAAAGAAGAGCCCGCATCAAAATATAAGATTTGGGGAGGCCAGGAACCAAACAGATTTCCATCAATCCGTCATCCATTTTCACTGAAGAGCTGATTTGCAAAAGAAGGGCGTAGCGAGAAATTTTTGTAAAAATCACTTGCCATGCGGGGCCGTCGTATCGCCATTGCCCAGCAGCGACTGTGACTAAGGGGGATCGGTATTTGAAAAATTCCAGGAGAATGGCAGGAAGGAAAGGAAAAACTCCCTTCCAGCGCTGCCTCCAGGGGAGGCCCCTCTGGATGACCGCCGCATCAAAACCAACTCCCCCAGCGCCAGCGATATATATGCCAGATCGAGTTTCAATGACGTCTATGGTTTTCGGCTGACCTTTGGCCAGGAGGTCTACAGCCCCGTTTATATCGAGGGGGATCCCCCAGTTGCGCGCCAGATCATTCGCGGTTCCCAGGGGAATCACTCCCAAGGTGACCGGGCGGTTGACCAGAGCCGGCAGGAGCCAATGAACTGTTCCATCCCCACCGCAGGCAACCAGTAGGTCCGCCCCTCTTTTCTGGGCAGCAAGGGCGATGGCCAGAGCTTCCTGGGGGTGATAAGATAAGGTGAAATCAGCAGCCAGGTCACGGTCCTCAAATTTTCTCTTCAAAAGAGGGAAAATTTTTTCCCCCTGCCCCTTGCCGACTGAAGCATTGACAATGATTTGGATTTTCACGATGATCTCAGGATAATACTGGAATGGGTTCCCCAGAAGTATTTTCCCAGAAAGTAAGCTACGAAGAAAAGGAGCATGCCTAAGCTTATCTTTTTCTTGTAAGCCTGGGAATAAGAGGCGCGCAGATTGAGATAGGTTCCCACCATGCAGGCCATCAGGAAGAAGGGGTCCGTGAGGAAGATGACCCGGAGGGTGTAAGTCTGGTGGCTGAAAGGCCAGAAGAAGGCCATTCCCCAGTCGATGGTCAGATCCTCCAATAAATGCAAGAACACCCCCAGAGCGCTGAAGGTCAAGAGGCGCTGGTAATTTTTGTAAGAGCCAAAAAAGTAAAAAAGGGAAGCGTTGAGAAAAATCAGGAGAGGAGTTGCCCAGAAGTTATGGGTGATGGTTTCATGGTAGCGGCTGTAGGAGGCGATCCCAAAAAGAAGGGAGAGAGAATCAAGGTCTGGTGCCAGGCTGGCGACCAACGCCGGGGGGAGTAATTTCCTCCTTTCCGGGCCTTGAGGAATACATCCGGTAACAATCAGGGAGGTGCTAAAAATATGAGATGCCGGGTCCAAGAGCTTTAACCCGAGGGGATAATCTCTTCGGCCTTTCTTGTCGTATAGGAAATTATAAAAATCTTTCACCGCAGAGCACGCAAAGAACGTCCCGCTCCGAGCGGGATCAAATCATGCAAAAGACAAAATTCCAAAAAGTCAGATCTTTCTTGGGTCCTTCCGTTTTAATTATTCTCTGCGTCCTCCGCGCCCTCGGCGGTTAATCTTTTATTTTTTATTGTATTCTGAGGTTTTCCCTTCTTCTTTTTTTGAGAGTTAAGATAATCTTTCGGCCGGAGAAAGAGATGGTAAAAGAGAATGCCGCTCAGAGCCAAAAAAAATTCAATTACCCGTTCTTTAAAATTTGACCCGACAAAATCCAAAATAAATCCATCCTCTCAGCGAAATTCATTTTTTTAGGGAATAGGTCATGTAGGGCCCTTTTTTCTCGATGTTTAGTTTATCCTCGCGAGCCAGCCAACCAATGGCCTGAAGAATTAAATTTTGGTCAGCCTTCACGCCTTTTTTCAATTGGCTGAGATTGGCTTCCCCTTTCTCATTCAGGAACTTCCACACCTTACCAGCAGTCTCGCCGATTGAATTGATCATAGGTCCCTCCTGACATTTTCATGGATTGTCAAAATCTAACCACAGAGACCACCGAGAACCTAATAATCTCCAAGGAATCAAAAATAGTGTTGTTCCTTTCTCCTCTGTGTCCTTCAAATAGTTATTCGCCTCCTCATTAACTAAACCGCCTTGAAATTCATCATCCGACCAGCTCTTTCATGCCATCGCCGGTCCTAACGGGGAATGAACTTCGAGAGCGCAGAATATGATTTTTCCGCTTATCCCCTTTTTCTTGGAGAGCACAGAGTATTTCTCTGCGAACTCTGTGGTTTCTTATATTATATATTGCGCGCTCAGATTCGGCCAATAATTTTTTGAGGATATTTCAGATAGATTCCTGGTTCGTTATGTACATCGAGGCAGTAGCTTCAGCCGCTAAAGTGCCATCTTCCAGTTCGGCTTTGGCGTAAGTTTCTATCAGTTTACGAGTTTTCTTTTTCACTTCTGCGGTAAGAAGAATTCTCTGACCCGTGCGGATGGTTTGGCGAATGCGCATTTCCATCTTGGCCGTCATGCCCTTAATCCCCTGAAAATAGAGGACATAGCCAAAGGCTTCATCCAGGCAAAGGGCGAGGAGGCCTCCGTGAAATACGCCATTCCAGCTCTGGTGGTGGGGGCCGGGGGTAAACTCGGCCTTGGCCTTCCCATCCTCAAACCGAAATTCCAGCTTCAGGCCGATGGGGTTTTCCTGGCCGCAAGCGAAACAGAGGTTGTATTTGTCCCGGGAAGCAATTTTCATTGTTATCCTTTTACCGTCGAGTAGAGAGCAGGCGCGCATAGGGACAGATCAATGACTTCCAAAGTATCCATCGTTTCCGATTTCGTGGCAAATGGTCATCAGATCATACCTAACGATTCCTGCTCCCCCTC
>Ga0315312_1001678_pt1 | contig 16634 bp, 11 predicted proteins | sample TDP7_MG_FD_203629 | JGI IMG/M metagenome (GOLD analysis project Ga0315312, IMG submission 203629) | Freshwater sediment microbial communities from Lake Towuti, South Sulawesi, Indonesia - TDP7 | ecosystem: Environmental > Aquatic > Freshwater > Lake > Sediment | place: Indonesia: South Sulawesi... | reverse complement strand
GTCGTTTATCAGTGGTTTGGCCATATTTGTATTCTCCATAACTGGATATCCGATTTTGGTTTTTCCTATACATGTTTTATCGGACAAACCACTGATTAAATTTTAGGTTTTGTTACAGGCTCTAAATATAAAACTTGGCTGAGTAGTTTTACAGGATGCTGTCAAAAGATATAGACGTAAATAGTCTTGCGAGCGTCGAGCTTTCCGCCGGTTCCGCCTTCCCTGCCTTTTCCCTGACGAGGAAGGATACGCGTTTTGCGTTTTAAATTTCACGCATCTGCCTATGGTAGCCTGACCGTACAGAGGCCAAACTATACGGAGGCCCGACCGTTCGGAGGCCCGACCGTAAGGAAGGGCTCCTTCTCAGACCACTCGACTGCCGATTGGCATCGGCTGATTAGCGCTATTTATTTCTGGCACTTTTTCGCGCCTGCCGCAACAACGCCTTGGCTCGCTCGGCAAGCTCGGCGTCGGTAGTATTCTGTGCCACTTTCTCGAGCGGCTCAATCAGGTTCGGCGCCAGCTTCGTGTTGTTGCGTTTTTTCAGAATCTTCTCAGCAATCGCCACACAGGCCGTGCCAGCCTCGGCCCTGACGGCCGGGTCGTCAAGATACGGCACTATCAGCGCCACCGCATCCAGTGAGTTGATGCTACCCAACGCACCAAGCAGCAGTTTCTTTTCGTCGTCTCGCTCAATCAGACCGGCTGCCTGCTGGCACATCGACAATCGCTCCCCAGCGGGCAAACCCGGATGAGCGGCCAGGCTAAGGTAACCGCGCAGGCACAGCGCCTTGTCACTCGGCTCGCTGACAGACTTGACCAACGCCAGCAGGTATGGTGCCGCATCCGTTGTTTTCCATGTGCCCAGCGCACGGATGGCAGCAACGCGAACTTCCTGACCGGGATTATCAATCGACCCGTGGACTGCCTCCAGCGCCTTCGGTCCACCAATCGCACTGAGAACGCGCAACAGCACGACCTTCTGCCCCGGCTGGGCCTTGCCGAGCATGTCGATGAGCTTCTGCGTACAAGACTCAGGATTTTCGGCTTTCAGGCAGACATCGCTCAAGGCCTGTCTTGCTGCATCCAAGTCTTGTGAGGCCTTCAAATCCATAAGCAGCACGAGCAGCGCCGGCAATTCAGCCGGACCGCCCAGCTCCCCCAGAGCCTTGATGGCAGCCGGACGAACTTCAGGGTCGGCCCCGCCGGCGGCCTTCAGTAACTCGGCAATGGAAATGGTCATCCGCCGACGCCCTATCAGCTCCAGCGCCGCAAGACGCCGCCTGGTTTCTGTGCTATTAAACATCGCCATAACGGCCGCGTCGGCCTCCCGCCCAGGCAACCCACCGAGGGCTTCCTGCGCGGTTTGGCTAATCTGGCGGTCGGCATCGGCCAGCAATTCCACCACCACCGGCACCGCAGACGCATCGCCAATCTCCGGCAGCGCCCGGATAGCGGCAACTCGAACAGCCTGTGTGCCGCTCTTGGCCAGAGCGAACAGCGCCGGCAACGCCGCTGCATCGGCCCGCCTGCCGAGTTCCTGTATCACCAAAATTTGATTATCCTCGGGCAGCCCATTCAGCTCAGCGGTCAACACCCCCGTTACTTCAGCGCCGGGCAATTCCGCGGCGGTCTGGACGGCTGCAGAGAACAAAATGTAGTCATCGTTTCGCAGATGCTCCCGTAGTAAGCCCAGGCCGTCCTTGCCGCGTGCGAGAATCGCGCCGCGCAGAGCACCACCGCGAACCTGATGCGGGGCTTCGACGCTGCGAAACTGGTCGTAAATCGCAATGGCCTCGTCGCGCCGGCCCTGGATCCCAAGCGCCTCGGCGCAACGGAATAAGCCTTCGCACATATCAAGCTTGTTCGCGGCAGACGCATTTGCCAGAGCGGCTTGCAATGCTTTGGCCGCAGCACGGTTACCAATTCTGCCCAAAGCCCTTGCAGCCGCCTGAGCAACTTCTGCATCAGAGTCCTGCAGCATTTTCGTAAGCGCGCCGACCGCCTTGGCATCGCGCCGCACCCCGATACTGCCGATTACACCGACCAGCGGCCGTCCTTTGAGTTTACCTAACGCATCACGTAAGGCTTCGTCAACAGCCGGCTGAAGTATCGTCTCCAGGGCGTAGCGGGCCATGTGCGAGAGTTTCTCGTCGCCCAGCAGCGCAGCTAACGGCGCAACGGCATCTTTTGTGCCAATGACGGCCAGTTGACGGCACGCATCAGCCTTTTCTTTCTGAGGCGCGTCCGACTTCAGCACGGCAATCAGTTTACCCTCGCTGCCGGCAGGCGGGATTGTTTGTCCACCCGTTGCTGCTTTCGCAAGTCCGCAGGATGGCCAAGCCCAAAAGCACGGCGACACAGCGAAGGCAAACACCAAGGCGATGACCATACCTAAGGCATGGACCGGTTTCTCCCGGCCCTCGGCCGGAGAGAATCTCATTTTTGACTTTGACATAGTTTGGTTTCCTTATATAAGTTCAAAGCTTAAAACTAAAAATTGAGATTCCTTAATTTTACCCGCCAGGCGAACGGCGGGTTTACATTTTGCACTTTACGTTTTAAGTTTATTAAATAATCCACGGCTCACGCATCGCGCGGCTGCGTAGCCGATTGGCCTCAGGGTCGTTTATGAATTCCTCTTTGACAGGGTCGTAGCGCAGGTCGCGCTTGAGCCACATGCAGATGTTGGCCGCGTGCACCGTGGACATCGACCGGTGCATCACTTCCGGATTGGCCACGGTCTGCCGGCGAGACTTGACGCAGTCGAAGAGATCTCGCACGTGGCTCATCGGCCGCTGTGTGCGGGCCATGTAATCGTAGACCACCTTCTTGAAGTCAGCTAACATCTCCGGCGAGGAAACATCCGGTATCGAATAACCGTCGGCCACCGCGACCCAGCCCTCGGTTCCCTCGTAGCGGACGCCGCAAGAGCCGCGCCAGTATTTCTTATCAAGGTCGCGCTCCAAAATCATCTTTATGCCATTCGCGAAATGCGTGACCATGCCGTCGCCGCTCTCGTTTTTCACATACTGATATTCTATGGCGGATGTGTCGGCAGCGCCGATTGCCACCTGGCACTGAGCGAACGTGTGCGCGCCCCACTCGCCGATGCAACTGGTGTGGAAATCGTAGTAGCCCCGCCACTGACCGCGAATGTAGGTCGAGTTGTAAGGCCGCCACGGACACGGGCCCAGCCACTGGTCCCAGTCCACCTCATCTTTGGGCGGCTGCGGTTCAGCGGGCAGCCACTCATGGCTCATCTCGGCTGCGTCCCACGGAGCAATGTGGGCGCGGACGGTGTGCACTTTGCCGAGCCGGCCGGTGCGGAGCATCTCGTTGACGAAGGTGAAATTCCCCTCGCTGAGCCGTTGCGTTCCGGTTTGATAGATGCGCCGGTAGCGCTTCGCGGTTTCCACCACCGACCGCCCTTCCGCGATGGTCATGGACGACGGCTTCTCGGAATAAACGTCTTTTCCTGCCCGCATCGCCATAATGGCGGCCAGCGAATGCCAGCGGTCGCCCGTGGCAATCAGCAGCGCATCAATGTCCGTCCGCAGGGCCAGAAACTCCCGCATGTCGCTGTACATGGCGCAATCCTTGTTGCCGTACCGGGTGTCTACGATTTGCTTGATTGCCTCGCGACTGTCTTTCCTGGCATCGCATATCGCGACAAACTGCACATCTGGCTCCGGCAGCATCCATTGAAGGTCGTGTGTGCCGCGCCTGCCAACGCCCATTCCGCCCAGCACAATCCGCTCGCTGGGGGCGACCTTTCCATCCCGGCCCAACGCCGAGGCTGGAACGATGTATGGCACCGCTACCAAGGCCGCCGCACGCTTCAAAAATGCTCGCCGCGTAACGTTCAAGTTCTTCTTTAACATCGCAGTCTCCTATATTTAACCGGTTATCTTTACCTAAAATTTCCCATTTGTACCTGCCCGCGTCCTCGATTCTCGCCCATTGTCCTGCGAATATCGAGTATCCAGTATCGAGCATAGTCTGATTCCCGAATAAAATACCAAACCCATCTTGAAAAGTCAAAGCAAAGATTACCTCTCATTGAAGTTATAAAAAAGCATCATACAAGCAGTTTATTTTAAAGATGAAATCCCAGCCCTTCGGGCCTGCGACAGCCCCGCCCGCAAATAGCAAATGACCGAAAAACAAAATCCAAAACACGATAAAATCATAGGGTGTGCCTTTGCCCACCAATTTTTTTATTAGTTGCAGCGACATCCCCCTGCCCAAAGCCCGCCTGCCCAGAGTCTTGTACGGCGGGCAGGTCTCGTACGGTAGGCTGTTTTGGTCATTCAGATTTTGAATTTGTTTCGAATTTCGGATTTCTCCAGAGGACGCCTTACGGCGGTGCTTCGGATTTTTGCCATAGCATTGCTACAAAGATTATTTGCGCTGTATTATTTATTGGAGGTTATTTGGCCGTCGGAACGACAACGTTATTGGAAATAAGCAGTATGATATACGCAATAAGAAATTGGAAGCTAAAGTAGCAGCATCAGAACAATAATCAGAATAGAAACCGCCGAAACGATACTTAGAATCAATATCGCCATCCGGTAATTAGATATGGTCTCTTTTTCGATAGCTCTTTCCTTGACTTCAACAACATCTCCCTTTCCCAACTGTGCAAACTGGGAAATGTCAAATCTCTTGTGTGCTTGAATTGGCGGCCGCCCGCTGCGAAGGGCCTCCAAATCCGTCAGCAGTTCCTCAACGTTCCTGTAACGCTCCTCTCTGTGCTTGGCCATCATAATTTCAATGACTTCGGACACTCCCGCCGACAGTGAAGTATTTATATGGTCAGGCGGAATCAGCTTCTCCTTCAGGTGCTTTCTCATAACTTCGGACGAATCCTCTGCCATAAACGGCACTCGGCCGGTTACCATATGATAAAAAGTCGCACCGAGACCGTAAATATCGGCTCTGCCGTCGATGTCTATCTTGCCTCGAATCTGCTCAGGCGCAATGTAATACGGCGTCCCGTAAGCTTTGCCTGCCTCGCTCTGAGCCGCCTCGATGTCTGTTGTTTCCCGCGCCAGACCCATATCAGCGAGTTTAACTGTGCCGTTTTTGCTTATCATTATATTCTTGGGCTTGACGTCACGGTGAATAAGACCGCATGCATGAGCATGAGCAAGGGCGTGAGCAACCTGAATAATTATCTCCAGTGCCTCTTTTTCGGAAAAGACTTTTCCCGCTGTTAAATCATCGGCTATTGTCTTGCCCTCAACATACTCCATCACGAAATAGTGGTACCCCCCTGCCTCGCCCACGTCGATGGCCTGGACAATATTGGGGTGATTGAGTTTACCGGCGGCCTGACCCTCTCTGTAGAACCGTTCAACGTATTCAGGATTTTCATGGAAACGCTTCGGCAAAACCTTTATCGCGACCATCCGGTTCAGACTCAATTGCCTGGCGCTGTAAACAACCGCCATCGCTCCGGCACCAAGCTTGCCGAGTATTTTATAGCCGGGAATCCGGTGTACTGCAACCTTGCTTTCCTTTATGCTTTTCTTTAATCTTTCCGCCTGGCTCTCGGTAAGATAGCCCATCTCAACCATAAGCTCTTTAAGCATTACTGGATTGGTCGTACTGCGGGTTTCCTGTTCCTCAATCGAGGCAAGCAGCTCATCGTCTGTGCAGAGACCTTGCTGCACCGCCATTTTGCCGAATACCGTATCGTAATTTGTTTCGTTCGCCATTGTATCCCCGCGGTAAACAAGGGACCACACACCCAGCAGCCCCCGCTCTTGTCTTGGCCAACAAGACGCCGGGGCCTCGGCTTTTACATCCGATAACAAAGCCTTCTGCGCTAATTATCGATTTACAAAAAGTGTTGTCAAAGAAAATTTACCGTATCTTTTTAGAAAGACAACGCCTGTAAAAAATCGACCTTTTTGCCCTGCGGGTTTAGCAGTTTTTCCACCTTACCGCACCGGCCAGCAATTCCTCTTACTTTCGCCTGCTGTCTTGACTTTCCCCAGTTTTGGCCAAGACCAAAAGCACGGGTGCAGAGGCAAGTAAGAGGGACTCCGCCTTGCGGGAACCCAAAGCAGGTGAAGCTGGCTTAATTTAAGTTGACTCGCCGGCAAATCCCGCTAAAATCCGTATCTCGTATAATATGGAGATAAAAGGTGGCTTATAACTGCGTTGTTCTAATAAAGCAGGTTCCCGATACCAAAAGGATTACCGGCGATGTGATGAACGATGACGGTACGGTTAACCGTTCCGCCCTGCCGGCCATTTTCAATCCTGAGGACCTTAATGCCCTTGAACTGGCCTTGCAGATTAAGGACAAATTCGGCGGCCGCATAACGGTCATCACGATGGGACCGCCGGCAGCGTCTGCGATCCTTCGCGATTCGCTCTTCCGCGGCGCCGATGACGCCATTCTGATAACCGACCCCAGATGCGCCGCAAGCGACACACTGGCAACCAGTTATATCCTGAGCTGTGCCGTCAAAAAAACCGATTACGATATCGTTCTCTGTGGCAGACAGGCGATTGACGGCGATACCGCACAGGTCGGACCGCAACTGGCAGAGAAATTAGGCATTACGCAGATTACCTACGTTGAAGAGCTTACCCGGCTTGAAGGCTCGACCATATCGGCCCGCCGAAACATCGGAAACGGCTGGCAGCAGGTGCAGACCACCTTGCCGGTCTTAATGACCGTTACCAGCCAGGCGAATGAGCCGAGGGTCGCAGCCGCAAAAAAAATGATGAAATATAAAAACGCCTGCACGCCGCTCGAAGTGGAAAAAAAAATCAAAACCGAAAATCCAAACGCCCGCCAGGCCGATATTAAGGAACTGGTCGCCCATAAATGCGCCCAATTAAAAGAGAAAGGCTTACTGATTAAGCAATGGGACCTGGACCTTGCTTGTGCGGATTTGAACTGGTGCGGCCAAAGCGGCTCACCAACTAAAGTCCACCGCATCCAAAGTGTTGTCTTCGCCGCAAAAGAAAGTAAGGAAATCGAGCCAAACGACCAAGGAATTTCAGGTTTGATAAATGAGTTGCTCGAAGACAAAATAATCGCGTGACCAATGCCGCGTCAGGTGGTAACTGGTGAATTCTAAATGGTAACTGGTAAATAGTAAATGGAAAATGGTAACTGGAAATTACCAATAACCAATTATGAATAACCAATAACCAATTACCAATAACCAATTACCAGTAACTGGAAAGGAGCTTTGTTGAAATGTCTAAAAAAGGTATAGCGCTATGTGTGGCTGTTCTTCTCACCTTTTTTTGCACGGCAGCCTGCGCCCAGGTACAGCCTCCGGACAGCGTACTATCCGAAAGACTTGTTGCTAAAATTGACACTTCTACGTGGGTGGCACGGTCAGCCCAGTCCTTCAGAGTAAGCCCGGACAATAAGCGCATGGCTTATGGAGCCCAAGAATCCCATAAGTGGTTCATGATTATAGATGGAAAACGAGGACGGCTCTACGATAAAATCGGTGCAAGTGGCCCCAGCTTCAGTCCCGACAGCAGTCGCGTGGCTTATACAGCCGGAGTCGACAACTGGTGGTTTGTGGTTGTCAACGAAGAAGAAGGAAAAAGATACGACCGTATTGTGGCAAACACTACCACCTTCAGCCCTGACAGCAAACAGCTCTCTTACGGAGCCAAACGGGGTGAGAAGTGTTTTGTCGTGGTCGATGGAAAAGAGGGCAAGGAATACGACGGCGTTGGCCAGGGCACCGTCGTCTTCAGCCCCGATAGCAAGCGGTTGGCTTATGGAGCCGGCGTCGGCGAGAAGTGGCTTGTGAACGTGGACGGAAAAGAGGGGCAATTATACGACCGTATTATGACAGATACTATCACCTTCAGCCCCGACAGCAACCGCGTGGCTTATGGAGCCGCAGTGGATGAAAAGTGGTTTGTGGTTGTAGATGGAAAAGAGGGAAAAAAATACGATAATCTTGTGCCGCTCACTCTGGTCTTCAGCCCGGACAGCAAACACGTCGCTTATGCAGCCCAGCTCGGTGAGAAGGCTTTTGTCGTAGCCGACGAAAAAGAGGGAGAGAAACACGAAGGCATTGCCGAAGGCACTCTCGTCTTTAGCCCCGATGGTACGCGGCTGGCTTATGCAGCTGCTGTCAGTGAGAAGCTGGTTGTGGTTGTAGATGAAAAAGAGCAGAACCGATACGACGGCATCATAGGGATTCCCGTCTTCAGCCCCGACAGCAAACGAGTAGGTTATCTGGCCAAACTGGGTGATAAGCGGTTCGTGGTTATAGATGGCCAGGAGGAAAAACAATACGATAACATCGCAGCACGTAGTCTCGCCTTCAGCCCCGACGGCAAACGTTTTGCTTATATGGCCCAGGAGGCTGGTCAGTGGTTCGTAGTCGCCGACGGCCAAGAACAAAAGCAGTATCGTGCTATCGGCCAGGCCCCCCTCTTTAGCTCGGACAGTAAACACCTGGCTTATGTGGCTCTGCTTGGAGATAAGGGTTTAGTCGTCGTAGATGGGCAAGGGCGCAAACAATATGATGGTATTGTTACCATAGGCAATGGCAGGATTATCTTTGATGCACCGGATAGGCTGCATTACCTTGCCATGAAAGAGCGCGACGTATATTTGGTGGACGAGAAGATAGAGTGAGATAGTAACGGCCACTCTTCGGGATTCCTTCAAAACAAGACAGTGGTCAACGGCAGATAACACGATGTAAGAAACTTCTAACCCGGCCGTTTATCAGCAAAAGCCCTGCCTGAAAGTGGCGCAACACGAAATACATCCCACGAGACACGAGAGACGAGTCACGAGCGACGAGCGACGGGCCACGGTCGACGAGTCACGAGCGACGAGTCACGAGCGACGAATCACGAGCGACGAGCGACGAATCACGAGCGACGAGCGATGAATTATGATAGACGTGAACAGAAAAGGTGAAGTTTGGGTTTTTGCCGAGCAGCACAACGGGCAATTAGCCGATACTCCAATCGAGCTGATGGGCAAGGCTCAGCATCTCGCCGGCACGCTCGGCGTAAAGTTGGCCGCCGCTGTCCTCGGTGACAACGTCAAGGAACTTGCAACAAGGCTCATACATTACGGTGCTGACAAGGTATATCTGGTTGAGCATCCACTACTACGGGTCTACCAGACAAACAGCTACGCAAAGGTAATGTTCGACCTAATTCACAAGTACCAGCCGCAGATTGTGCTCTACGGAGCAACTATCACCGGCAGGGATTTGGCCCCCAGGATTGCAAGTGCCGCCAAGGCCGGCCTTACCGCCGACTGCACCGACCTGCAAATCGGCGACCACAAAACAGCAAAGGATGGAAAGCTCCATAAAAATCTGCTGTTTCAGATAAGACCTGCTTTCGGCGGTAACATAATCGCCACCATCATAAATCACGACCGCTGGCCGCAAATGGCCACTGTCCGCGAAGGTGTAATGCCTACCCCCCAGCCGGATTTTTCTCGCCGAGGCCAGATCATCAAAGAAAGCACCAAACTCACCCGCCAGGATTTGCCTCTGGAAATTCTCGCCGAGCACAAACAGCCCAGAAAAGTCAATCTCAAAACAGCAAGGATAATCGTTGCCGGCGGAGCAGGCGTAGGCAGCAAAGACAACTTCAAGCTAATATGGGATTTGGCAAACTGCCTCGGTGCAGCACCGGCTGCCACAAGAGCAGCGGTTGACCTGGGCTTCATTGACAGCGACCATCAGGTCGGCCAAACAGGCACAACGGTTCGGCCCAGCTTGTACATAGCTGTCGGAATCAGCGGTGCTATCCAGCACCAGGCCGGCATGTCGCAGAGCAGGAAAATCGTCGCCATCAATAACGACCCCGATGCGCCAATATTCCAGGTCGCACATTATAAGATAGTAGGCGACCTGAATGTTGTCGTGCCCAAGATGATAAAGTCAATCAAAGAAAAAGGTTAAAATGCTCGATGCTTGATACTCGATGCTCATAGAAGGAAAAAATCTGTTGCATATCAGAGTTATAAGGATTTGGATATCTACAAGAAAGCCCATAAATTGGTTATAGAGATTCACGAGATGAGTTTAATGCTGCCTAAGTATGAGTTGTATGAGGAAGGAAGCCAAATAAGAAAATCGAGCAAATCAGTTAAGAATAACATAGTCGAAGGTTTTGGAAGACGTAGATATAAACAGGAGTTTATCAAATTCCTTACTTATTCTATTGCGTCATGTGATGAGACCCGGGACCATTTGGATACTCTATATGAAACTAAATCACTGAATGACACTGAAAAGTACAGTTATTTTTGTGAAGAGTACGACCACCTCGGCAAGATGATATCTAATTTCATTAAATCAGTGGATAGCGGTCATAAAACTAGAATCTAATATCGAGAATCGAGTATCGAGAATCGAGTATCAATAATGCCAAACTTCTACAGGGATAACGACGACATACAATTTTTATTTAAGCACACAGACCTGGGCAAACTGGCGGCAATCTGCGAGGAGGACTTTAAGTTTTCGACCGATTTCGACTATGCCCCCGCCAATGCCGACGAAGCTATACAGAATTACGATATGGTGCTGGATTCGCTCGGCCAGCTAAGTGCAGACTTCATTGCCCCGCGTGCCGAAGATGTGGACCGCCAGGGAAATATCCTTAACGAAGATGGTTCTGTAAATCGCCCAAAGGGCATCCAAGAGTCCCTTGAGAAACTCGCGCAGGCTGAGGTTATGGGTTTTACACTGCCCTACCGCTTCGGCGGGCTGAATTTCCCGAACCTCGTTTACACGATAGCTATCGAGATTGTCTCGCGTGCCGACGCCGCACTGATGAATATCTTCGGCCTGCAGGGAATCGCCGAGACAATCAACGCCTTTGCTTCGGAGGAAATCAAACAGAAGTATTTACACGATTTTGCAGCCGGCAAAGTAACTGGCGCGATGGTTTTGACCGAGCCGGACGCCGGCTCCGACCTCCAGTCCGTTAAGCTCCGCGCCTTTCAGGACGACAATGGTAACTGGCTCCTGCACGGCGTAAAGCGGTTCATTACCAACGGCTGCGGCGACGTCCTGCTGGTCCTGGCCCGCAGTGAGCCCGACAGAAGCGGAGGCCTCGGCCTTAGCTTATTCGTCTGCGACAGAGGCCCAACCGTCCACATTCGTCGGCTGGAAGATAAGCTGGGCATCCACGGCTCACCAACGTGCGAAATCTTCTTTGACAACACGCCCTGTCAACTAATCGGCGAGCGTCAACGCGGCCTTGTAACTTACGTTATGAGCCTGATGAACGGCGCCCGTATCGGCATTGCGGCTCAATCGGTCGGCATCGCCGAAGCCGCTTTCCGCGTTGCCCGCGATTACGCCGCCACGAGGAAACAATTTGCAGTTGCTATTGAAAAGCTGCCGGCTGTCCGCGACATGCTGATTGATATGAAAATCGCTATAGAAGCCGGCCGGGCTCTTTTGTATGAAACTTCCCGGGTAGTCGATTTAGAAATCGGATATGGAAAACTGCTTGAAACAAACCCGCCCCAAGATAAAGAACAAGCCAAACAGCTAAAGGACGACTCGCGAAAATACAAAAGATATGCCTCAATGCTGACGCCGATGAGCAAATATTATTGCTCAGAGATGTGCAACAAAGTCGCTTACGATTCGATTCAAGTCCTCGGAGGTAGCGGCTACATGCGAGACTACCCTTGTGAACGCCATGCTCGCGATGCCAGGATTACAACCATCTACGAAGGAACAAGCCAACTGCAAATCGTCGCTGCGGTTCGTGGTGTTTGTAGCGGAACAGCCGAGAAATTTATCACCGACCTTGCCGGACAAAATTATGACGACCACGTAAAAGACTTGCTCGAAAAGCTCGCCGAAGGAACAGAAAAGTTAAAAGACTCAGTTACATTTGTAAAGGAAAATGGCAACGAATATATGGACCTTTACGGCCGGGCAGTAGTCGATATTGCAATAGATTTGATTACTGGTTTTTTATTATGCTGCCAGGCCAGCACAAAAGTTAATATGGAAATCCCCGTAGCCGAAGATAGCCCCGCTTCTCGCCCTGGCAAGGATGCCGGCAAGACTATCTCTATGAAAGAACGCAAGGCTATGATTGCCCGAAGGTACATTACGAAAAATGCTCCCAAGATTGCAGCTTTGGCAGAGCTGATTCGCACCGCCGACAAGTCAACGTTCACAGACTACGAGGCTCTGGTTGGAAGAGTTAGTGAATTAGTGGATTAGCGGATTAGCGAATTAGTGAATTAGTAAATCAGTGGATTAGAGATTAGTCGATTAAGAGGCCAGATGGCTAAAGGATTTTACGACCTGAATATATGGAAAAAGGGGTATGCACTTCTAATGGAGATATACAAAATAACTGCAACATTTCCAAATGAAGAAAAATATGGCCTGTCTGCACAAATGAGAGATTCAGCTAATTCCGTTATTGCAAATATTGCCGAAGCGCACGGCAGATATTATTTTGCTGATAAAGCAAGAGTTCTTTATACATCTCGTGGAGAATGCCAGGAAACAAGAAGTCACTTGAGAGTAGCTTTAGGGCTAAAGTATATTGACAAACAAGTGTTTATTTATCTGGATGAAGAATATGAAGGATTATCAAAAGGAATAAGTTCTTATATTCGTTCTCTTAAAAAAGGCTAATTAACTAATTCACTAATTAACTAATTCACTAATTAACTAATTAACTACCATGCTTCAAGCAGTTATATTTGATTTTGATGGCGTAATAACCGATTCCGAGATTCTACACTTTCGCGCCTTTAACCGAGTTTTAGCACAGCACGGCATCGAGATTACAATAAAAGATTACTACAAAGAATATCTTGGCCTAACAGACCTTGATTGCCTTACGCTGGTTGCCAAAAGAAAAAAGATTGGTCTTGACGATGAAGGAATCAAGAACCTTGTTAAGCAAAAAAACCTAATATTTGCCCAGATGGCAAAAAATGAAGGCCAAATAATCGAAGGCGTGCAAGATTTCCTGAAAATGCTCAAACAAAACAATGTCCCTATGGCCATTTGTTCTGGAGCGCTTCGGGCAGAAATCGAATTAATATTAGAACAGGCCCAATTACGCCGTTTCTTCACGGTCATAGTCTCCGCTGAGCAGGTAAAAAAAGGAAAGCCCCATCCAGACGGATTCTTACTGACCTTACAAAAGCTCAATCAATGTGTCATTCCTGCGCAGGCAGGAATCAAAAATCCTATATTGGCTGAACAATGCATCGTGATAGAAGATTCGCATTGGGGACTCGAAGCAGCCAAAAAAGCAGGAATGCACACTATAGCCGTGACAACCTCCTACGATGCCGACCAGTTGACCCCGGCTGAAAAAATCGTCACACGTCTGAGCGAATTGAAAATAGAAGATTTACAGCAGCTTTGTGGTTGATTAGCATTAAATGCACGGCGGAACCTAATACTACAGCGCTGCTTGGTTTTATTTGTAACGGATAACAACTTGTTGTATAAAAACTTATGTTAATCTTGTAAAATCCTAAATCCTACCTGTCAGTGGCGGGTCAAAATTCGAAATAGTTGTTGAGTAACAGCATATGTTCCTTGTTTTTGAAATTTAGATTTTGAACATTAGATATTGTTTAGAATTTATGATTTCGTGCTTCGGATTTTTTGCGCAAAACCATTTTTTGTTATTAAGTGTCGATGTAGTATCACATTCCCCTGTTTCTGTTTATTCGAATACCTTCTTAGCTTAAGTATCGGTCAGTGTACTCTCAACAACCTGTTCTCTGACGGTTGATGTTTCGCGTCCCGATTCATTGTATCTGCAACGCTCCTGGGGCGACTACTTTAGCTTCGACTTTGCGGGTTCGCAAATTTAGTTCAATCCCTTCAACAAGTGCACCATTAAAAAAGCACGGCTGAAACTCATCGCCCCTAACCTTCATTACAGACTTCTTGTGGTCGTAGAACAGCTCACTGCCCGCGAATTCGTTATCCTTGTCTTCGTAAGTAATTCGCCCCGAAGCCGTCAGCGTTGAAAGTTCGGTTCGACCGTCAGCCGTTCGCACAAGCTCGGCCTCCACACGACCTGCATTGACTATAATATGCTCTGTAAATTTACCTTCTCTAACAGGGAAATAATTAACGACCAGCACTTCGCCCGACTCGGCCTCAGCAACGATTCTATTCGTTTTCAGAAAATACTTCAAAGTGCCAAAATTCTCTACAATCGCCCAGCAAGGCCCTTTCAAACTGAATCCGCCCTGCTGCTCCTTCGGCTCAGCGACTTTTGAATTGTCCAGTGTTATCGTCCCTGGCCCCGTAGCTACATATAGCTCCTCGCTGGCATCATAGTCGAACCTGCGGCATTTCAGCTCAACGCCGCCCAGCAGTTTCTCTCCCGCTGTTTTTACGCTTCCAAGCCTGACCACCCCGCCTGTGGCGGTCAGATGCTCAATGCTCGCGGTCAATGTAGAAGCTCGGTCGTTTGTTTCTTCGGGCAAATCTATAACAACCTGTTGTGACGAGAGTACGTATTTTTCCAGAACGTTCGGGTCTTCCCAGAGCATCGTACACAGGCAGTTGCCCTCAAAAATAACCTGATTTAATGCTGCCAAAAACCGCGCTTGTTTCTGAGCGGTTATTTTCGCAGGAAACGGCGCCTTTTGTGTTCGAGTACCGCCAAAATCATCCACGTAGAAGTTAAGCTCAGCCGGCCCCGCAGCAACAACATCAGGCAAAGTAGACTCACTGGAGCTGTCTTGCGCTAAATTTACAGTAATCTTCGGCGAAAATAGCGTCGCATTTTCTTGTTTGTTTAAGCCCGATTGTGGTACTGTACACAGACAATCACCTTCGAAGATAACCTGATTTGAGTCTGCGAGAAATTTAATCCATTTCTGGGCGGTTATCTTTATCGCAACGGCCGTTTCTTTGGTTTCGGTATCGGCTACGTCACTTGCGTTGGCCGGCGTTTTGCGTTCTCCTTGCAGAACGGCGTTGCTGTAAAATGTAAGCTCAGACGGACCACCACCAACAGTATCACCGGTCGATGCGCTATAATCGATTCTTCGAGCAATGAATTTAGTTCGCCCTGTGGTATCATCAAACTTTTTGAGCCGTTGTCTGTCACCGCCGGTTGCCCCGATACCGCCTTTGGCAAAATCCTCTGCCGCTTGCGGAGAGTCCATCGGCGTAACGACAACACCGCCGTCACAGCTTACGACTATATCGTTAGCATCTTCCGGCAATTTGGTTCCATCAGATTTATTCGGCTCGCTTTGCTCCGGAACAGTAACACTGCTTATCCCGGTGCTTTTTGTATCGACTCTATCGGCTCTGCTCTGCCGGCCATGTTGGGTTGTTCCGACAACGGCCTTTGTGTCATCTATACCGCCGACATTAGCTTCCTCGGGTTTCTCACTTGAGGCCCCCGACCACAAAATGTCGTTGATGCACACTTTTTCGTCGGCGAAAATCAGGTGCTCAGGAGTGTCAATGACAACGTTTTTACCAAAAACACATTTGTAGTATTGGCCAGCCGTCCGTCCGCCTGCCCCTCCGCTGATTGTCGATAACATCTCTGCTTTTTGACGGTCATCAGCCATAGTCGGTTCGACCGCCTGTTGCATTTCTGCCCGCCCGCCCGTACTGGCCGGCCTGCCGGCCCGCTTCCTCGCGCTCACAAGAGAAACCACCTGCGACGTTTTCACACGCAGATTCTCCAAATCAATTATCCTGAAAAATTCAAGGCGCTCTATCTGGTCGTTATAAACAAGTTCCAGACCCCTACCGCGCATTTGAACATCTTCTGAAACAAGTTTGACCGGCCCGCTCGTCGAAAACTGCGACCTTTCGCTCAGAAAAATAATGTCGTCAAGATAAATAAAACCATCTTTGATGTTACTCCCCTTCACAGGTACAATATGAATAACTACATTTCCGGTAAATGTTGCGTCCTTCGGAGTAGGCCTTCCTACCGCAGTTTCAAGCCGGGTTGTTCCTCTGTCAGCCTTGATGTAACATTCAAAATCACGCTGATACACGTTCATCCACGGCTTTTCAACTTCCCAGACGTCTTTTGCCTCGTGCAGAAGCTCATCGAATCCGAATTCCCTGTCGACCTGTCCATTCTTATTCCGGTGCTGGTATACAGGTTTTGTAAGACCTTCGATTCCAAAGCCGCCTATCTTGCCAATTTTATCGTCGAACTTGCCGACGTTGCTGTCGGCGATAGTATCAAAAAATGCGGCCCCTGTATCAATATCAATCGCAGGTGTTTTGCTTATGTAGTTGTAGAGCAGATAGATTGCCAGTACAACGGCCAGCGAAATCAATCCTACAATAATTGTTCGCACCTTAACGTTCATAACAAATATTTTATCTCACATAGTTCTAAAAAAATAAAGAGCATCTGACAAAAAGAACTTTGCCTATCTGTCATTCCCGCGAAAGCGGGAATCCAGACCCATCGAGCAATTTCAAAGTTCATTTTGTTACAGCCTCTAAATATCAAAAATCAAATATTAAAATTAGTAAGCGTTCAGGAAGATTTGGCTAAATTGCCTGCTGTTTTTATTAACGATGGAACAGGAATACCGTCTAAATGACAACGGCACACTTCTCGCAAATATTCAATAATGCTTCGCCCCTGCAAGCGAC
>Ga0315312_1001677_pt1 | contig 16638 bp, 36 predicted proteins | sample TDP7_MG_FD_203629 | JGI IMG/M metagenome (GOLD analysis project Ga0315312, IMG submission 203629) | Freshwater sediment microbial communities from Lake Towuti, South Sulawesi, Indonesia - TDP7 | ecosystem: Environmental > Aquatic > Freshwater > Lake > Sediment | place: Indonesia: South Sulawesi... | reverse complement strand
AGAAGCTCAGGCTGCGGCCGGACTGGGCGGTGAAGCCCGACGAGACCTCCATCTATGCTATCCGGGCCAGGACCAGGCTGCTGGGGGAGCCGGTGGCCAGGGTGGACCGCTACTCGGGCACCGATACCGCGTGGCAGACCCTGGTGAAGTGGACCGTCTCCTCGGAGGGTATAGGCGACCTGCACGAGGTGAGCTGGACATCCGACAACGACCCCAAGACCAGGATGAAGCTGCTGGTGGCGGGGGAAGACCAGGGGATCCCGGACAAGCAGATAGACTCCCCCCTTACCCTTCCTTTCAGGATGAACATGCTGCCTCCCGACTCCGAGGTGGAGCTCCAGGTGAAGTCCAGCGACGGCACCGCCATAGCCGTCAGCGGCTCCATCACGGGCGCGGAGAGGTAGGACGTGGGGTTCGGGGCGAAAACCGTCGTCATAAGTGGGACCCCGTCGGTCGTCGTGAGTGAGACTCCCACGGGGACCCCTATTTCCCGCACGGGCCGCTACAGCGGCACCTCTACGAGCTATCAAACGGTGGCAGAGTGGGAGGTGAGCGCGGGCAAGGTGGGCAACCTAGAGGAAGTGTCTCTGGTCACCGACCAGGTGGCAAAGACCCACTGGAGGTTGACTGTTGGCGGCGTCCAACAGTGGGCTGACAGGCTCTTCTACACGAGCTTGTCCATCCCCTGGAGGAAAGTCAATACCCAGCTCCCCGCCGGGGCCAAGGTAACGCTGGAGGCGAAGAGCACCGACGGCACCTCCATCATCGCCGATGGCTCCATCTCTGGAATCGAGTCGTAGGAGGATTATATGGGGTACGGGGAGGGATTCAGGGCGCCCGCCGTTGGCGCCAAGACGAATATAAGGGTCAAGAACAAGCCGAAGAGTTGATGATGGGCTTCAACGAGGGTTTCGTCCCGATAGGTGGAGCCGATACAGAGGTTACCGGCGCTGAGACTCAAATGGATACGACGGGAAGCCCCGACCGGCTCAAAAGCTACGGTGCTACCGTTGTTGTCGGGAACGTCGTGGACACGACCGCCGCCGTTCCTACCCCCAGCTTGAGCGTGGAATGAGACTCAGGGTCAGACTGATCGTCCAAGACCTGGTGAAGAAGAACGGCCTGTGGGTGGCGGGCCCGCAACTCCTTGTGGCCGAACGCTCGTGGCTCAAGGCGCTAGCCCAGCTACACGAGGGGCTGCTGGACGGGACCAACCAGACCATCAAAGACACCGGCGGCAATAATCAGACCTTTGACTTTGACCGGCTGAACATTATGTTGGCCTCGACCCCCGCGACGGTCGATTATCGTGGCATTCAGGTGGGAACCGCGACCACCCCCGTCACAGCAGACGACTTCCAGCTCGCGACCAAGATCGCCCACGGCACAGGCGCTGGCCAGCTCTACTACCAGGCCTGCACGGTCACAGGGCCGACGGCCATCACCGGCGGCTACCGGGAGGCCATCGCCCGCCAGTTCGACAACAACTCGGGGGGTGACATCACGGTGGAGGAGGCAGGGCTCGCGGCCAGCTTCACGGATCCGGCGGGCACAAGCCGATACTGCCTGATACTGCGGGACCTGACGGGGGCTGTTGCCATTGTGAACGGGGCGTCTAAGCTCTTCACGTACAGGGTGGACTTTCTGGCATGAGGCTCAAACTGGAAATAGTCCGCATATACCCCGACGGGCGAAGGGAGCTTCGGGAACTCGACGCCAATAGTTGGCTGAAGAATTATGCCGGCTGGTGTCACGGATCCTGGACCAACACCCTCATTGGCCTCGTAGACGTGAATAATTCGGCGTTCAACTATCTAGTCACCGTTGCCAGCGTGGACAAGTTCCGTGGTGACGCGGGTGCTACGACCGATGGGTATGGCATTCAGGTGGGGACGGGAAGCGGGGCGGTTGACCGAGACAATTACAAGCTCGGCACCAAGGTCGCCCACGGGAACGGCGCTGGGCAGCTCTACTACCAGGCCTGCACCATCACTCCTCTGGCCCCGATCACAGGTGGCTACGAGGTGGTGCTGAACCGGCAGTTCGACAACAACTCCGGCGGTGACATCACGGTCAACGAGGTGGGCCTGGTGGTAAAAACGACGAACGACGTGTCTGCGGCCAAGTATGTTCTTGTCCTCAGAGACCTCATACCGGGCGGTGAAACGGTCGTCAATGGCACCAGTACGGTCTTCCGCTACAAACTCCAGTGGACAGCATAAAAGAGAGCGGACATCGAGACGGGATAGGGTAGATGGGCTTCGAGCCGAAGAAATTCATCAAGGCGCTGCTAGATGCGACGGTGGGCTACGACGTCGATGCGCACGAAGGCCGCCATGCCGACGGCGGGGCCGATGCGATAGACGCCGGGGACCTTGTGGCGGGAGCCGATCCGCGTAGCTCGTCGCACAAGGCCCGGCACGCATCTGGGGGTGACGATGCCATCGCCGCTGGCGAGCTGGTGGAGGGAGCGGACCCCAGAAGCTCCACACACGCCTCCCGCCACGACCCCAGTGGCGCCGACCCGCTGGGCGGCGCAGCAGGAGAAGGCCACATTACCCTACTCCCATGCGGATACTGGGCCATCGGCCAGGGCACCTGGGCCTACTCTCTGACCGCCTCCCAATTCATGTACGGCTTCTTCATCAACAACCCCGCTGCCGACCTCGACAACCTCTCTTGGCGAGCATACATGGCAGCAGGCACCTACACCGTGACCCTCTTGACTCGCACAGGGCCCACCATGGGCATAGCGAAGATACTCATCGACGGCGTTGAGGTCGCATCCTGGGACCTCTACACCGCAGGCATTGTCTATAACGTCCAGAAGAGACAAATAGGGATAACCCTAGCCTTATCCGCTCTCCGCACCATCACCTACAAGGTAGATGGCCAGAACGCCTCTTCCACCGGCTACAGGATAGACTTCACCCACATCTCACTCTACAGAGCAGTATAATGTTAATCACAATCCATACGCCAGACGGCCAGCAAACCATCGACACCTACACCCTAACCGAGGCGGAGCGCATCGCCCTCGGCGTCAACCTCCAGCACCATATCAACGACGTCCACAAGCAAGCCCTCAACGCATGGCGGAACTGGAGGTCCCTTACGCTCGCGCAGAAAGATACCATAGTCAAAAACCTACTCTGGCACGCCCTTTACCAGGAGGGCCTACTGGAGCAGACGGACGTCTAGCCCGGCTGAGAGGGGCTGGAACAGATGCCTTCCCACGACGTAAACTATAGCCCATGAAGGCCGTCGTGGTGCCCCGCATGGGAGCGTATAGCGCCATCATCTGCCGGGCCGCCAACCGCGTCCTGGAGCGCGAAGGCATCCCGCTCCGCATCCAGGAGGCGCCCTGATCTCCGTGTCGGTCAAGGCGTTCGAGGGGTGACCTGGTGGCCAAACCGTACCTTGAACCTCAGGACGTCGAGCGCCTAGAGGAGCACGCCCTCTCGCTGCGGGACAGGCTGCTCATCAGGCTCCTTTTCCGCCCGGGGTGCCGTGTCAGCGAGGCGGTGGCCATCGAAGTGCCTCACATAGACTTCGACCAGGGTACGGCGAGGATCCAGCACCTCAAGGTCCGCGTAAGCCTGGTCTGCCCCCAATGCGGAACCAGGCTGGCGAAGTCCCACCTCTTCTGCCCGGGCTGTGGCCAGAAGGTCGACGCCCCCCTGCGGAGGGAGCTGGAACGGCCGCGGGTTCGCACCATCCCCCTGGATGAGGAGACCCTGGGGATGCTGAGGGTCTTCATCCAGCGGGGCGGCCCTGTGGAGAGGGATGGGAGGCAGTTTCTCTTCGGTATCTCCTCCACCCGGGCGTGGCAGATCGTCCGCGAGTGCGCTGAGAGGGCAGGGCTGGGGCCGCTTGTGAACCCGGAAACCGGCAGGATCCGGGGGGTGAGCCCCCACAGGTTGCGGGACGCCTTCGCCGTGATGGCGGTCCAGCGGGACGACTCCACCGACGGCGTGAGGATGCTCCAGGAGCAGCTGGGGCACGCCTCTATAGGAACCACCATGAGGTACAGAAAGGTGGCTGGCCGGGAGTTGAGGGAGTGGTACAGCAAACTCTGGGAAACGACGCCATCGGCGAGCTGAAGAAACTCGACCCTCTTGACGACCTGGCTGCCAGCCCCGCCCTCCGCTACATCGGCGACGTGGAAGTGGGCCTAGCCCTTAAGAGAGGCGGTGGAAAGGCCTTATCCCATCCCCTTATGCATCCCCGGGGGCGAGAGGCCCATTTCCCAAAGCTGAAGTGTGCACAGATAGGGAAGTAAAGGATGGTGCAGCTTAGACCCAGCCGAGGCGGTTTCCTGAGACCCTTCGGGGCCGCCTGGTTCATCCGCGAGTTCCTGGCGGGCCGCGGCCCCTACGGCTCCGAAGCGATAGATCCTGGTGTGGGCGCACCACAGACCGACATCCACGCCGCCTACAAGGCTGCCCTCCACCGCGCCATTGCTGAAGACGCCGTCGCCATGGAGGTGGAGAGACGGGCGAGGGCGGGTGAACCCCCCATGACCCCCAAGGAGATGGAGGCGCGGACCGGCTGGTATCTGGAGCGGATCCCCTCGAAGCTCACCAGGATGCGCTACCACAGCTTCACCGTCTACTTCGACATGCTTAAGCGGCTCGGCTGGGTAGAGGCCACGGGGGAGGAAGAGCCCTCCACGATCCAGGAGCCCGCCCCGGGCGTGGTCAACCCGCGCGGCAAGCCCCGGATATATTACCGGCTGACCGCCAGGGGCAGGAGAGCAACCGCAGTCCAGGTCTCCAATCCCCTGCGCGTCCTCTACCCGCACTTCGACGCCGCGTACTTCCGCGCCAAAAGGAAGGGACGGCGCTACTTCAAATGGCCGTGACCACGGACGTGATCCCTATCACCAGGGGCACCCCCATCTAGCTCCTCTTCTGGCCCGTCACCCCTCAGCCTGCCGAATTCAAAGATTTGGTTTCATACCTTCCCCCTCCCATCCTGGGGAAAATTATTGAGTTCATTTTTCTTCTTTATTAGTTTGTCTTTTCCTGCAATCATAGATACGCTAGCTTTGCGCTAGCTGGGCACCTTACCAATCGAATACGGCAACCTGGAGCAAGGCGGATACCTTCTCCAGGTTCCAGGTTCCAGGTTGACTACCTGGACGTGGTAAGCCCTTCCTGAATACGTTGCTCGACGAGGGACTAGGCTAGCGCCCAAGGGAGCTCACCGTCAGCCCACCGAATACCGTCCAGTCAACGGGAAAGGATAGGTGGACTAGGGGACAACGTATCAAGGCATCCGATGGGACGGCACCATCGGAGCATGGCGACGCCGTATTCACGGGATACCGTCAACATAGTGGTAGGGTAGGGCAATCGCCCGGGCGACAAGCCCAAAGGCGAAAGCCCAAAGGGTAGGAAAGGGACGGGAGAAGGGTAGGAAGGTAGACTTCCTTACCCGTCCGAAGGCAAGCCTAACTACCTACCACACAGTCAACCTTCAGCTTGCTATGCCTCACCCCCTTGGACGGGGCTGTACGGGGCACCATGCGGAATCTAACCGAAAGGAAGGGAAACCGCATGGACATACCCACCTACGTCGAAACCCTGTTACAGCCCTTGCCCGTGAAGCAACCCAAGGGCCGCAAGGTGTGGAGCATCGACCTTGAGGGGGTGTGGGTGCCGTTCTTCACGGCCACGAACACCGTCAAGGCCACCGAGGTTCCGCACGAGGCCCTGGGTGCGCCCCTCCGCCTTGCCTACGACAAGGACGGTGAGGTGAGGTTCACGAAGACGGGCCGCCCGTCCCTGAAGGTGGCGACGGAGCTTGCCACCGAGATAAGGGTGGTGCGGGAGAACTTCGTGGCCAACCTCCAGTCCTTCACGGGGCAGGTTGTGAGGAAGGCCAAGGACGCCTACAAGGCCGAGGTGGAGGCTTCACGCAAGGCCGCCGAGCCCATCGTGGCGAAGATGGACGAGGACCTGGCCCTTGCCGTGATACGCCTCCAGGAGAAGGCCGAGGCTGGGGAGAAGGCGGTGCCCCAGCCCGAACCCACCACGGTAGCCGCCTAGTAACCCACACCGCATGGTGCCCCGTCCAGCCCCGTTCAGGGCAATTCAGGAAAGGGAGACGCCTATGTACCCACAATGGGCAACCCCAGAGCGTAGGGCGCACCTGGTGCGGCTCTTCCTGAAGTCGGGGGGCTTCTGCGTCTATGGCGAAAAGCCCTGTCCCCATCCCGAAGCCCACCACTATGAGCTATTCATAGAGGCGCTGATAAGCGACTGGGTGGCGGACGATAGGGCCGAGCGGGAAGCCGAATGGCGGATGGAGCGGGAGCGGATGCACCGCATACCCGACCATCGCTTCCGTCAGGGACGCTTCGATACCCTCCGAAGGGCGCTATTCCTGGAGCAACAGCTCCCCTACTACTTGGTGGGGATGGGAGTGGACGCCCTGACCTTCAGGAGAGTTGCCAAGGTGCGAATCTCCTCCACCTACGTCCACCTGTTCGTGGAGATAGGGGAGGCCGTCCAGGGAGTGAGCAAGAACCGAAGGCGGAAGGCAATCCGATACGGAAAGCCCCTTCCCAAAGAGGTACAGGCAAGCGTGGACAGGCTGGTGGGAAGGGCGGTACAGGATTGGCGACAGAAGCATAGCCGCTAGTCAGCGGTAGGGAACAAACCTCCACCGAAGGCACCCGCAAGGGTGCCGTGGTGGGGGTTTTTTTACTTTCCGACCCCCTGGCCCTGCCTAATCCCCGGAGGGGAGGGTTGGGATAACCGCCTTTGGGCGGACAACCCCCCTCAGGGAGGTTATCCCCTCCCCTGCGGGGATTACAGGACTGGAGCTACCCCCTCGGCTTTGGGCTGCCGAGGGGTGAATTGTGCCCTAAAGGAGGTGAGAGCATGGCTAACATCCACAGAGTCGTTATCAAGGGCTGGATGCCCTTCGACGTGGGGAGGCACGAAGAGGCCCTGAAGTGGCTCGGGATCCTCAACACGCCTTCTTACGGTCTGAGGATCGAGTACGGGGCCAAGAGTATGGGCCCGGTCAACGAGCACGGGGGCAGGACCACGTACCACGAGTTCGCCATCAGGGGCGAGGAGGCCATCTGGTGCTCCGGCCTGGAGAAGCTGGTGGCGGCCCTGGTGGAGGCTGGCTGCGCCATCAGGGAGGCGAAGGCGATGGATGTCGAGTTCGACCCCGACAACATGCAGTGGTACTCCATCCCGGTGCCCGACTCGACCCCTGTGCCCATCGAGCCAGGGGACCCCTTGTTAAGACTCATGCTGGAGCGGTCCACCCGCCGACTCTAGCTCCGTTCCTGATCTGGAAAGGAGAAAGGGGGTAGCGATGGAGTTCCTGCGTTGCGATAGGCGCGGCCACACCTATACGGACAGGGAGAGCATTGAGGCCGCCAAGGCACAGGCCAGCGAGTGGGCTGCCCTGTGCAGGCGCGACGGAGTTGAGCCGAGGGGCCTCATAGCATGTCCCATCATCACCTGTCCTGGCGAGCTGATTCTGGAGGAAAGGGGGTAAGCGCCTTGCTGGTGCTGGAGGTACGGGGGCTGAGGCGGCTGCTGGGGCGCATCGAGGAGGCCTGCGCCCAAATGAAGCTGCCGACGCATGACGTAGTGGTGCACCTCCACGTGGATCAGAGGAGGGCGGTGGTGGTCCCAAAGCTCTGGCAGGAGCGGGAGAGCTGGGGGGGCCACCAGGATGAGCCGCGCCCGGTAATCATCGACTTCTGAAGAAAGGGGATAGGGGGTGCCGAATGGAGATCCGGCCCATGCGCCTCCACCGGCAGCGGTGCTCCAAGTGCGGGGGCAACGTGTGCCTGGCGGCGGATCAGTACGGACCGTACTTGAAATGCCTCCAGTGCGGGAAGACCTGGGAGATAGTGGAATCGAAGCGCCCAGCGCGTGAGCCGGTCAAGATAGCCTGAAGGAGAAGTGATGCACAGGCTGCCCAGGAGCGTGAAACGGGCCCAGAAAAGGATTGCCTGTTTCATGAAGATACGCCGAAGGTACGGGAAGCCGGCGCTGCTGGTGTGCGCCGCGTGTGGCGCACCGTGGCAGGGGTATGGCTCTCCTGCCGATTGCCTCGTGTGCAAGAAGTGGAGCTACGCCGTAAGCAAAGGCTGAAAGGAGGCAGAAGATGGGAGCACCGGTGCTGTGGCTGGTCGTCCTCCTGGTGACGGTTGTCCTCCTGGTCCTAGTGAGGGGGATCGCCTGGTGGCTGACCGACCTCTATGTAGACATCTTCGTGCGATAGGGAGTAGGCCCGTGCAGAGGCCAAGCCGTAAGCGGTTCCTGCTGCTGGGAGGGTCGGGCGGCTACCTGAGCTGTCTGCCGGCGGGCGATCCCCGTCTCCAGGACAGCTTCTACCGCCGGTGGGTGGTGCTGATGAATATTCATCGCCCCCTCTCCCCGCGGCTGGTCCGCGCTGCGCAGATGTGGGCCGTCCGCACCTTCAGGTGCTAAGGGGAAACCCGGACGGGGTAGGGGGTGCCAGGTACTCGGAACAAGAGGGGGAGAAGAGAGGATACGAGTTGCCACAACGTCGTTGGTTCTACCAGATCGTCGCCGAGATGCTGACCCTCGAATCGGGAACGGAGGGGGACTATATGTACGCAGGGAGGATCAACACACGGCAACTTGCTAGGTATCTGGATTTCCTGCTGACGCACGGTTTCCTCGGGCACGCCAAGGGCAGGGGTAGATACCGCGTATCGGCTCGGGGTCGACAACTCCGTGCTTTGGTGGAGGAGATTCTGAGCTTACTAGGCATCGTGGCGGGTTCGCCGCCCGCCGCTGAAGAGTCCAGGCCAGAAAGGAGGAGCCGTGAGCTGGAAGACTGCGGTAAAGGTTTTCGGCGAGCCCCAGTGGAATTACAACGCCCTGCGGTTCGCCACAAGGGAGGAGGCTGAGGCCTACGGGGCGGACCTCGCCTCCCGCTGGATCCTGGTAAGGGATTGGGAGGCACAGGTGGACGACGAGCCCCCCAACTACCGCCTTGAGGGGCGGCAACTCATAAAGATTCAAACTTAGGCGAGAGAGGAGGTAAGGAAAATGAGGTGCCCCGTTGAAGGATGTGGACGGCCAACGGCCCTGGACGAGTACGGGCAGCCCAAGGACCCTGGCCTGTTCAGGTGCGAAGAGCACCTGGACTGGGATGTCAAGGTGGAGACCGGAGTCATGCCCGACGGGTCGCGGGTGCAGCGGATAACCATTAGTCCAAGGGCCAAAGGCGAAACGGAGGCTTAGGCCCCACCGTCGGCGAAACCTGGCGACGTACGTCGCCAGGTCGGGCAGGGTGGCCACCTGCCCCTGATGAGCTAGGCCAGCCGCGATGCCCGAGGTCGACGGGCGATAAGGCTATCTTGAAAAGGAAAGGAGAAAGTGCCATGCAGACCCAAGTGGCAAGGCTAAGGCAGGTCCTGGCCCTCCTGGAGCCCGCCGTGACCAGGAAGACCACGCTGGGGTCCCTGAAGTACGTCCGCCTGGGAGAGGGCAAGGCCGTGGCCACCGACCTGGAGGTGGCCATCGAGGTGGACATGCCCGAGGCCACCGACGAGGTGTGCCTGCTCCCCTTCGCCACGGCCGAGAACTTCCTGCGCTTCACGCCGGGGAGCCTCGACCTGGGCATCGTGTCCAGGGAAGGGAAGGTGCACCTCCTGGCCCAGGGCAGCCAGGCGTCCTTCCCCACCATGGAGGCTGAGGAGTACCCACCCCTGCCCACGATAGGGGAGGGCGCCCTCACCGGCGTGGTGGACGGGGACGAGTTGGTAAAGGCCCTGGCGGCGCTGGTGGAGTACGCGGCCACCGAGGAGGGCCGCCCGGTGCTCACCACCGTCTGCCTCACCCTGGGGGAGCCGATGGAGGCGGCGGCCGCCGACGGCTTTCGCCTGGCGGTCCGCACCCTCCGCTGGGGCTTCCCCGACGGTAAGGGCGCGCAGGCCCTGGTGCCATCCAAGGCCGTCAAGGTCTTGGAGCGGCTGTGGAAGCTCGCCCCGTCCATGCCGGAGACCGACGTGGACCTGTCCATCGCCGAGCTCGTCGTGTCCCGCCGCCCGGTGAGGCTGGACTACGACGGCAAGAACTCACTGCTCCGGCTAGGGTTCGGGGAGGTGGCGCTGATGGTCAAGCTGGTGACGGGGACGTTCCCCAACTACCCTGTGCTCGTCCCCACCACATACACCAGCCGGGTCACCTTCTACGCCCAGGAGCTCCTGAGGGCTGCCCACCAGCTCGCAGCGGTGGCCCGCGAGGGGAGCGGCATCGTCCGGCTCTCGTGGGAGGGAGACCGCCTGACGGTGGTGGCGAAGGCGGAGGACGTGGGGGAGATCGAGGTGGCGCTCAAGGCCACCGTGGAGGCCCCCGGCCGCATCGCCTTCAACGTGGGCTACCTCGTTGACTACCTGAAGGGCAAGGAGGGACCCATGGCCCTCTCCGCTGAGGCTCCGACGGCGCCGGGCGTGTTCACCTACCAGGGGACAAAGGTAGTGGTCATGCCCATGTTCGTCAAGGGCGAGGAGCCCCCGAAGGCCGAGGAGGCCAAGGCTCCTGGCGGCGAGATGGAGCGGGGCCCTGAGCCTGTCGAAGGGGCGCCGGCAGAGGAAGCGCCCCCTGAGGCCGCTGCCCAGGAGAAGGCCCCGGCCAAGGACGTCAAGCCCAAGCGGAAGGCCCGCAGGCGCAAGAAGCAGGATCCCGACTAAAGTCGGGACTGCCCCATAAGGGGGCCGTGGGTTCGAACCCACGGCCCCCTTCCAATACATGGAGGTGGACATGACGACGAGAGCGCCCATCGCAGGGCGCTTCTATCTCCTGGCAAGTCGCGTGGGGCTCGCCGCATGCCGGCGTCTACGGAGGTGGCCCTGGGCGATGGGGATAGTGCACTCCATCCACACGTGGGCCTTCCAGCGTTGGCTGCGCTCGTTGGGGGCCCCTCGTGGCGTTCAGTCCCTCAGGAAGGAGGTAATAGACATGGCGGAAGTCAAGAAGGTCTGCCTGGACTGCGGGAAGGTCGCGGTTCACCCTCTCCCCCCTGGCAAGGCTGGAGGGACAAAGTTCGGCCTGTGCGAGGAGTGTTACCAGAGGTGGCTGAAGCGCGACCCCGAGCTGACAAGGTGGGCGTTCAACGATGGCGAAGAGGAAGAGTAGCCCTGGGAGAAAGGAGGTGAAGACCGATGCTTCCAGACCTGCCGGTGGTAAAACGGGAAACCCTTGAGGCCCAGAAGGCCCAGCTGCGCTGGCAGAACGGGGAGGAGCTGCGGCGCTACCTCGACCGCCTGGCCGAGCGCAACCCCCTGCTGGTGGAGCGGCTCCTCAAGGCCGCGGAGGCCTGCCTGGACACGGAGGCAGCCCCCGAGCTCCTCCTCATCTCGGACGAGACCATGGCCCTGGTCCGGGACACCATCATCCAGGGGATGCTGCTGCTCCTCGACTTGGTGGATCGGGAGCTCTTCGCGGCGAAGCAAGAGAGCCTGATGGCGAGGTAAAAAGACATAGGGAGTCGGCAAGGAGGTGACAGAGATGAACGCTAGGGAGAGGTGCATCCAGGAGCTGGCCCAATGGTTCGTCAAGCACAGGAGGCACATGACCATGAAGGAGATGCGCCCCATAGTGGCAAAGCACTTCCCACAAGAGGCCGAGGCCACCAGGTTCTGCCGATACCTCACATCAAAGAGAGGCCAGGCTGCCTTCAGGGAACGGCTGAAAGAAGAAAAGGAAAGGAGGTGACACGCCATGGCGCGGGTCTTTGTCTATGACAACAGGGAGTTCCCCGACCCCGACCCGAACCTCTCCGTGGAGCAGGTGCGGGAGACGATGGCGAGCTTCTTCCCCGAGCTGGCCACCGCCACCGTCCAGGAGCGGCAGCGGGAGCAGGACACACTGTACATCTTCGAGCGGCGAGTAGGCACCAAGGGATGACGCTGACCCCTGACGACCTGGTGCGGGTACTGCGCACCGGGCCCGCCAAGAGTCTCAGGCTGGTGGAACTGGCCTGGGAGCTGGCCGACGAGAAGGGCCAACTGGACGTGGAGAAGGCGGCCGCTCGCGCCGACGAGGTGCAGGCAGCGGTCCATGAGGCCTCCGCCTACGTCCAGGCTACCAGGAGGGTCCTGCGATGGCTGACCGAGCTGGCCCACTAGAGCTCCTGGCCCGCCGCCTGCGACTGAGCGGTCCTCCCTCGCTGGACGGGCTCGAAGCCTGGTTCAGCCAGGGGGAAGCGTATCGGGACTTTGTGGCCTTGGTGCGCCAGTACCTGCCCCAGCACGAGGCGGAGATACTGGCGGAGGTGGGAGTGCAAGCCCGGATAGCGGCCTTCGCCCGCCACTTTGGGGGCCGCTACTTCCCCCTGCCTGACGCCTTCAAGGACGGGTGGGTGGACGAGTACGACCAGCTCACGACATACATACCCGTCATCTCCATGGGGGTCTCCTACGACGACTACCACATGCTGACCGAGGGGTGGCGCCTGGGCTACCGCCTGCTGTTTGTCCTCTCCACCGACCCCTACAAAGAGGTGGGCGGCGGCGCCCGTACAGCCCTCCTGGAGTCGTGTGCTGAGCTGGTGCCCAGAGAGTTGCTGGAGCGGCTTGGGGAGGGTTTCGAGCCGGGGGCGTTGCACGCCCGCCTGGACAGGACGCGGTTTGAGGCGGTGGCCCTGGCAGCCGACTGGCTCCACCAGGACACCGGCACGGCTTTTCTCGACCTGACCGGCGACGAATTTGTGGAAGAGGAGTGGGACCCGGAGACGGTGAGGACAGCCACGGAGCAGTGGGCCCGGGCCAGGGACATCCAGGACCGTGTCCACTCCCTGGCGGAGTGGCTGGAGGTGGAGCCCCCGGCACGGTTCAAAGAGCTCCTGGAGTTCATAGAGAAGGGAGGTGGGAGAACGTGACAGAAGAGAATACGACACCCTGGCGGTGGGCCCTGCCGGATAAGCTCCAGGTGCCCGCCGACGAACTCCAAGCCCGCATCGACATCTACCGCGAGACCATCGTACTGCGTCTGGTGGGGGAGGGGGGCATGGTCACCACCCGGCCGGTGTCGGCCCTGGACGTGGCCCGGGCCTTCACCCGCGACATCCCCGTCTCCTCTGGCATCCTGCCCGAACGGACCTTCTGGTGGGCGTCGGGCGCAGAGGGGCCGGAGGTGGCCCTGTGGCGGCCGCCCAGGGTGTGGCCGGTGGCCCTCCAGCTGGAGGCGTTCAAGCCCCCACGCCGCTTCAGGCTGCCGATGCCCGGCCTGGTGTTCGTCTGCCAGCCCGCACGGGCCCCCAGGGTCTACGCCGCCAAGAGGCGCCCCAGGAGGCCGGACGACGTCCTCTACCACGCGCCCCTCTTCAACGTCTTCCAGAGCGGCAGGACGTGCCCCGGCACCCACAACTACCCCCAGGAGGTGGAGAAGGCGCCCGAGTCATTCTTCACCGCCTTCTTCACCCCCACGGGGGACTGGAGGGGCCGCTCCCTGAGCCACCCCAACGACCTCCTGGCCCTCTGGGAGAAGCTCGACGGCGTGCGGCGCTATCCCCTCCACAACCTGGTGGCCTGGGGGAAGGTGAAAGACCTGATGGAGAAAGGAGGGCTGGACAATGGCAGAGATTGACTGGCGGAAGGAACTCAAGCCCCTGCCCCTGGCTGCCGCGGGCGACCTCTACGCCCGTCTCCGCAGGGTACAGGAGCTGACGGGAATGGGCTGGACCGACGCCGCTGTGGAGCTGCTGGCCCCCGTCGTGGACGCCCTTGAGGAGCGGTTCCCCGGCGGCGCAGCCGACAAGCTCTACGCCATAGCATGGGGTGAGCACAGTGCTCCAAAGGAAAATAGCGGGGTATCTGGTAAATAAACCTGACGGCCTTCAGGGGGAGCCCGGGCTGGCCTACGACTACGTGCTGGCAGCCAACGGCCTCTTGGTACGGGCCGAGAAGGTGACCGGAGCAGGGCTGGCCCTGCTCCGGGCGACGGTGCTGGTGGCCGAGGCGGGGGTGAGGGGCCTGGCCCCCCTGGAGCCCCGCCTGGAGCTGCCCCAGGGCAAGGTGCCCGGCGACCTCTGGCGGGCGGCGCTGCGCATGGCACAGCTCCGCTGGCCCCAGGAGCTTTACCTGGCCATCACCTGGCGGGGCTGCTACCAACTGGAGGTGCCCGAGCAGGAGGCGACCCCCGGCTCCATAAGGTACACGGCCCTGCCCGACACCGTGGTGGACATCCACTCTCACGGGGGCATGGGGGGCTTCTTCAGCAGCACAGACAACGCCGACGACCGGGGCTTCCGCATCTCCGTGGTGGTGGGCCACGTGGACAGGCTGCTCAAGGACACGGCCGCCCGCATCAGCGTCTATGGCCACACCGGCCCGGTGTGGCTGGGGGACATATTCATGCTCTAGGAGGAGGTGAGAACAATGTCTATGTCCTGGATGGACGAACTCGATGCGGCCATCTATCCGTACCTGGACCTGGATGAGCTGATCGAGGCTCTGAAGAAGCCCGATCCACCGAAGCGAGCCATCGAGCGGGCGGTCTGGGCGCTGGAGAAGCTGAAGGAGCTGCTGGAAGGGTAGGAGGTGAGCGTGTACAGGCTTTATCCCCACCTCAACGAGAGGACTGGGATCATCGCCGTCGTCGGCTGCGGCGGCACCGGAGGCTTCCTGGCCGAGGGCCTCTGCCGTCTCTTCCTCGACACCTCTATCCGCGTCATCCTGGTGGACCACGACCGGGTGGAGGAGAGGAACTTGCTACGCCAGAATTACTACCCTGAGGAGCTGGGGAGGTTCAAGGCCCAGGCCCTGGCGGAGCGACTGGCCCTCAAGTTCCGCCGCCCCGTCGCCTACGCCCTGGACCCCTTCTCCAGCCCCCTGGAAGAGAAGTCCATGCTGGGGCCCGACTGGAGGGCCCTGAGTCCCGGCATCCTGGTGGGGTGCGTGGACAACGCCCCCGCGAGGGAGGCGATGGCCCAGTGGTGCTCCAGATGGCAGATGGGCTGGTGGGTGGACGTAGGCAACGGGCAGCAGTTCGGCCAGGTGCTGGTGGGCAACGCCCCGCCCGATAGGCTGCGGGGGGCCTTCAGGGAGAAGGAGGGCGTGTGCATCGCTCTCCCCAGGCCCACCGACCAGCGGCCCGAGCTCCTGGTGGCCCCCACGCCGCCCCTGGACCCGAGCTGCGCCGAGGCGGTGGCCCTCGAACAGCAGTCGCCCACGATCAACCAGGCCATGGCCGCCCTCACCCTGGAGGTGGTGAGGAGGCTGGTAGCGGGGGAGCTCACCTGGATCCAGGTGGCCCTGGACCTGGAGGCGGGCACCATGCATCCCACCTTCGCCACGCCGGAGGTGGTGTCGCAGATGACGGGCATCCCCCTGAGGGAGCTGGTTGTCAAATGACACCTGGGAAACTATTGGGAAACTGTGAGAAACCAACAGTTCTAAGCGAAAGGGGGGAGCCGTGCCAGTAGTGAAGGGATTCAGGCTGGCTTGCCGCCGATGCCAGGCGACGGTGAGCGACTCCTTTGATATTGAGCTTCTGGAGCGCTTGCTGCGAGCAGCGCGCTATGGCATGGTCGTTATTCGGCAACAGGGCGACGGCTACTACATTGAGGAGACTCCGCTGGCCGATGACCTGTGCAGCCGTTGTGCAGGAATGGACGAAGGAAAGGAGGTGGAGCCATGACCCAGGAACAGAGGCCCAGCAGGCTCAAGGTGGTCCTGGAGGAGCTGGAGCAGGGGATGACGGTGGGCGTCCAGGCCAAGGGGTGCGATCCCCTCATCTCGCTGCTGCCCGGCGCCACGTTGGAACAAGCCCTGGCAAGAGTGCTGGAGCTGGTGGCCCAGGCCAGGGAGCGGTGGGCGCAGCGGCCCCAGAACCCCGTCTACCAGCGGCCGCCGGAACCCCCGCGCCCGCAGACGGCGCCCAGGCAGGCACCGCGGAGGGCCGAGCCACAGGTGGTGCAGCAGCGGCTCATGTAGGAGGCCGAGAAAGGAGGTACAGGTGTGTCACATAGACCGAAGCCGTCTGATGAGGCTGGCCTGGGAGTACCGCAGACTCAACCCTTACCGGGGCTGGGCGACGTCGCTGCGGCTCGCCTGGAAAGCCCTCAAGCAGACAAGCCTGCCCCAGCGGGAAGTCGGGAAAGCGAAGTAGTGGACAAGCAGATAGACGACGTGGTGGGCGCCCTGACAGACCCCATCATCGTCATGCCCGGCGGCTGGGGTGAGACCCTGCCCGACTGGATCAAGACCCGGATCACCCTGGAGAGGCTGGTTGAAAACGTGAAGGCCGCCCGTGGAGAGCACCCTACGGGAACCGACGCCGAGGCCATGGCCTACCTCTACACCGCGAGCCTTACCGCGCCCATGAGCGAACACTGGGCTAACATCTACTTCTATGTGTTCACCAGGGTGATGGGGGACAAGGCGCCGGAGGATCTCCGCAGGGATGAGCTGACCAACTACGAGCAGGGGCTGCTGGGAGACCTCAAGGCATGGCTTTGGAAGCAGAGGGTGAAGGTCAGGCAGGAGCGCCGGCGGGAGAAGAGGGCCAGGGAGAAGGCAGAGACGGCAGCCCGGGCCCCGAAGCAACTGGGGCTGCCGATGTAATACCAGAGGGCGGAGTGGCCAAGATCGGCCCATGTGAAGGAGGATCCGGATGAAAGAGATAA
>Ga0315312_1001676_pt1 | contig 16642 bp, 12 predicted proteins | sample TDP7_MG_FD_203629 | JGI IMG/M metagenome (GOLD analysis project Ga0315312, IMG submission 203629) | Freshwater sediment microbial communities from Lake Towuti, South Sulawesi, Indonesia - TDP7 | ecosystem: Environmental > Aquatic > Freshwater > Lake > Sediment | place: Indonesia: South Sulawesi... | reverse complement strand
AACCCATCAAGCATTCGTGAACTACTGGAACTATGAACGTCCACATCAAGGAATAAGCTATCTCTATCCAGCAGACGTATTCTTCCGCCACCTCCGGGACATATGAAGGTAGCTAGAACACGAAGGTAGATTTCGGACAATTAGAGACAAATCCTCCACCATCTGGATCCGCTAGATCGATGTAGTCTAAGCAATGCCGCAAGAATCGTGACTGCGGACCCGTCGCGCTCTCTAAGATGAGAGACAGAGGCATGCAGCCATGTCGTGGCAAAGTATTAATGGAGTAGCTTCAGTTCTGGCTTATGCGTAAGCAGACCACCCGAAGTGTGGCTTCTTGTCCGATCTAGCTCACCTCTTGCCAAGATGCCCGAGGTGCGGCTACGGACTTCGGATGGTGCGAGGGTATTGGTGGTGTGATGCCTGCAAGACCTCTTTCCTTCCACCAAGGAGCCCTTCGTTACGCGAGATTTTCAGGGAGGCAGGAGAAAGCCTTCACCGGTTCTTCTCACCTTCCACGACCAGACGTACAGTGCTGACTTATCCAAGCATTCCGCCTATTGAACGAGGCGCTGCGCTCGTACGATGTCCTGCTTGCGGAGGGCTTAGCCCAAGGGAGTTCTCCTCATGCGTACACTGTGGCACGATGTTCGGGCCGCCAACCGAACTCCCCAGGCCGATCCCTGCTCCCGCACCTCAGCTCCCCCAACATGACGAAAAAGTCTACCGTTACATCGTGGAGAACGGAGGAGAAATCTCGCTATCGAAAGCGTCCGTGGACCTTCACATAACAATCCCTGAACTCCAAGCTTCAATTGCGAGGCTCGAGAGTTCAAGAAAGATCATGCGGGACAGCTCACGCAACGGAGCCTCGGCAACAGCGTGAACCTCCATGGAGAATCTGTGAATATGGAACCTACTCTACGCTTGACGTTGCGGGTGCACCTAGCACTTTGAGCTGAACTCACGAAAACTGGTCAGTTTGAATAGCACTGCATCTGAACTATCGATCAGAGAAACCTTGCTGAGAGTATTGTAGACTTGTTCCTACGCTTCCTCGCCCTTGCCTGATCTGCGGGAAGCCTTTCCCTGAGCGGGCGCCTCGCTGAATCTGACAATCGTCTCAGCCATCTCCCTTAGGCGTCGGTAAAGGGCCACCATCTGGCAACTCGTTCTTCGAGGCTAGCGCGTGACGATCCCGAAAGGAGACATCTTGCTCTTGCCTTTCGCTGGGCTGCTGGGCAGAATCTGGCGGGCCGGGTTGGGTGACGTTTCACGTTTTGAACCAACGAAATCCTGATGGAGCAATCGTCCGCCGTAATTCCGCAGACTATCCACGGAGGGTCCGGAATGTGCCCCTGTTTCTAACAAGGCGATTTGCCTCGGAGCTAGGCCCAGTCCGACCCATGTTCCTCGCTAATGCGGTGCAATGTGAGTAGGCGACTGTTCGCCAGAGCCTAGAGTTTTCTGATGTATCTCTCAACTTCCCAAGGAGTGACCTGAGTCCTATACAGATCCCATTCCCGATGCTTCTCCCTCAGATAGTTCTCGTACAACGTTTCGCCAAGGGCCTCCTTGACAAGTTCACCGCCCTCCATCTCTTTGAGAGCCTCCGATAGGGATTCGGGCAGTGAGACTATGCTTCGCTCCTTTCGTTCCTCATACGTCAACTTGTAGACATTCAGCTCAGTAGGCTGCGGCGGGTCTACCTTCTTCAGTATGCCGTCAAGGCCGCTTAAGCAGAGCACCGCGAACTGCAGATACGGGTTCCCGGCTGGGTCGGGGCATCTGATCTCAACACGGGCTGCCGTCTTCCGTTTTCCAAAGTTCGGGACTCGGATGAGAGGAGACCGATTCCTGAACGCCCAGGCGACATAGACAGGCGCTTCAAAGCCTGGGACGAGCCTCTTGTAGGAGTTAGGCCACGAAGCAAGCACGCCACACATCTCCCGACCATGGGCTAGCTGGCCACCAATGAACTGGAGAGCTGTCTTCGACAGGTACCCTGTGCTCTCGTTGTCGTCATAGAACAGGTTCTCAGAACCGTCACTTGTCCACATGCTCTCGTGAACATGCATACCTGACCCGTTCACGTTCGGAAAGGGCTTGGGCATGTATGTGGCGACATAGCCGTTTCTAGCTGCAACGGATTTGGTAACCATCTTCATAGTTGCAGCGCGGTCTGCGGTTGTAAGTGCTTCATCATACTTGAAATCTATCTCGTTCTGTCCGAGTGCGGTTTCATGGTGAGCAAGTTGTATTTCTATTCCAAACGCCTCTGCAGTGTCTGCAATATCCCTTCTGATCTCTTCCGTAAGATCTCCCGGATGCAAGTCAAAGTATCCGCCGAGGTCGATTGGTGTAGGCATGAGGTTTGCCTGCTCCTTTACAAGGAAGAATTCTAGTTCCGGTGCACATTTGAACACAAATCCTGCTCGGCTGCACTTTTCCATGACTCTTTCAAGCACGAAGCGAGGGTCCCCCTCGAACCGCCTGTTCTCAGGCGTGTAGATATCGCAGATGAACCGGCATGTCGACTTTTCTTTGGGACGCCATGGGATAATCGAGAAGGTGCTTGGATCCGGATAAGCCACGAGGTCCGATTCCTCTATCGCCGTGTACCCAGTGATGGATGAACCGTCGAAAGGTTGGCCGTTCTCAAAGATAGATTCAATGTCCTTTGTTCGTACGGAGAGGCTCTTCAGGATTCCGTTTATGTCTATGAACTGGAGTCGCGCGAATCTGATCTCGTTCTCACGTATCGTTCCTGCGACCTTGTCTACCTCTTCTCGCCACTTGGAGTTCTTGAAGTTCTTCAACGGTAGTCCCGCTCCATCGCCACATTTGAGATGCGTCCTCCTTGAAAGTATAAGCCTTAGGTGCGCTATACTGTTCGATTTTGAGGGATTGCAGTGACGATGAGTAGGGGGAAGGCGTTTTCTACCAGAGCTGTCAGAGCCGGGGAACGAGTGGATCCAGAGACCGGGGCAGTCGTCACGCCCATCTACGAGACCTCGGTCTTCGCGTTCACTAGTACGCAGCAGTTGATCGATGCCGTTGGCGAGAAGACTAGCCGTGATGTCTATACGAGGTGGAGCAACCCGACGATCACTGCGGCTGAGAGGAAGATAGCTGAGCTGGAGAGCGCAGAAGACTGCGCAGTATTCTCATCCGGTATGGCGGCCATCTCAACCGCGATCATCAGCCTCGTTTCCCCCGGCGATCACATAGTGTCCATCAGAGACCTCTATGGAGGAACAGTCGAGCTGCTCTCGAACCTTATGACGAAGTTTGAAGTGCTGACAACATTCGTTGAAGCGACAAATACTGGCGAGATGGAGTCGGCGGTCAGGGACAACACCAAACTCCTCTTTCTCGAAACTCCCACAAACCCAACTCTGAAGCTTGTAGATCTCTCAAAGGTCGCAGAAATAGCAAGGAGGAACGACGCAAAGGTGCTCGTCGACAATACTTTCGCAACCCCATACAACCAGCAACCTTTGCGATTCGGTAGCAGTTTGGTGATACACAGCGCCACGAAATACTTGGCAGGACACAATGACGTGACCGCTGGAGCGGCAGCCGGGCCGAAAAAACTCATCGAGCCGATGAAGAAGCTCCGCAGAATCCTAGGAGGAGTGCTTGACCCACATGGCGCCTGGCTGATGCTCAGGGGGATGAAGACTCTCTCGCTTCGAATGGAGAGGCACAATGCGAACGGCCAGAAGGTCGCGGAATACCTCGAGGCTCATCCTAAGGTCGAAAGAGTGTACTACCCCGGACTGAGCGCACATCCGCAGCATTCGCTAGCGAAGATGCAGATGAAGGGATTCGGAGGAGTATTGAGCTTTGAACTGAAAGGCAACCTGAATCGCGCGGTCAAATTCGTCGACAATCTCAAGCTAGCACTCATTGCGCCGAGTTTGGGCGGAACGGAGACATTGGTCAGCCAGCCCAGCACAGTGTCGCACTACTTCATGAACCCTGACGAACGACGAAAGGCAGGAATAAGTGACTCACTGATCCGGCTCTCACTTGGCATAGAGGACCCGGAGGACATAATCTCTGATTTGGCGCAGGCCTTCGAAGAAGTATAGTTCGATTTCCTCCGCCCGGGGCGGACTCCGGGGCTTCACTCATGTCTTGTACGAATAACCCAAGAGAGACGGCGGCCCCGGTGGGGTCCGCAACAATTTCGTTGCTGGAAATGGATTCAAGATTAGAGGAGGTTCGAATCACGGAGGGTTCGAACCTCCCGACTACTGACCTGTAGCGTTCGTGTCGCTCGAACTGGCTCTTATAATCTGAATTGGGCTAGTCGGCTCCACGGTTCAAATTCGAGTGCCCGCACGAAGCGACCACACGCACAATACTACTTGGTGCCTCTCATCGAACGTGCACATAAGAAGACGAGAGAGTGTATGAACGAGAGTATAATAGCCGGTCGTGCGGCACGTGTCTCAAGTGAGCGCCGCAATGGTATCGGACGTTTACTACTCAGGAATGCGATGCAAGGGCCCGAACGAGACTGTGGTACACAAGCTGAGAAAGCTGTTCGACGGTTCAGGCATCGCTCAGACGATATCCAAAGGTGATCTTGTAGCTGTCAAAATCCATCTCGGAACGGGAGGAAACCAGAGGCATATTAGGCCGCAGCATGTGCGAGTGATCGTTGAGAAGGTCAAAGAGGCTGGCGGAAGGCCTTTCGTTACGGATACGACAGGAATAGGTTTGACGAGCGAGAACGGCACTGCGGAGTCGATGCTTCGAAACGCAGCCGCCAGAGGTTTCGTTCAGGAAGCAGTCGGTGCGCCAATAATAGTTGCAGATGCTCCAAAGGGCCTCAATGGAGTGAAGGTTGCGGTTGATGGCCTTAGGTTCAAGGAGGTTGCTCTCGCTCCTGCGATAGCTGAATGCGACTCACTGATATCTGTCGCCCATGCAAAGGGTCATCCTCGAACGGGCATTGCGGCGTCGTTGAAGAACCTTGGTCTTGGATGCGTGACGAAGTGCGGCAAGGCTCCGATCCACTTGGCAAGGAAACCCACCATTGACTTGGCCAAGTGTAATGATTGCGGGGTCTGTGTCGCCTTCTGTCCCGTCGGTGCAATAGTCAAAGTAAGCGGCCGCCCCAAGATTATGCAGGATCAATGCGTATGGGGCTGTGGATGGTGGACCATATGTCCAACAGATGCGATCAGCAAATGGACCGACATGAATCATCCTTCCAACGAGGAGATGATTCTAAGAGAGATCGACGTGGTGAAAGCAGCAGTTGAACAGATAGGACCTGACAAGTGCGGTTTCTTCAATCTGGCATACGATGTGACTCCACACTGCGACTGCGCACCCTACGGTGATGTGTCGATGGTTCCAGATGTCGGCATGTTTGCCTCCAGGGACCCTGTTGCCTGTGACATGGCCACGGCTGATGCAATCATCAACTCCCCTGGGATACCGGGATCCGCTGCTGAAGAACTCAATGTGATGGCACGAGGAAGCGACAAGTTCTTAGCGCTGACCGACTGGCCGCCATTCTCGGATTTCAAGAAGCAGGGTGGAACAAGGTACTGGCGAACCCAATTTGATGCTGCGTCCCGGTTGGGAATTGGTACTGGCAAGTACAGATTGATCGAGCTATAGATTGAAAGCTTGAACACCCGGTTCCGAGAGCCGGTTGAAGGAAGGTGAAGGGTTGTTGGGAGAATCTTTCGTCAACGTGTCGGAAGAACGATTGCCACTTCCCCGCCTGCACCCAAGCTGGATCCTACGCTCCACTAACCGAATTATGCGAACTCTTCCAAGCTGAGTGGTCGACTTGACCGAAATGCCCTCAATTCGCTGTCATGCTTGACCGGTTCTTACCCGTTCACTAGACTCAATGTCATCTTTGGATAACGCTCGCCGGCGGCTGCGCCCCGGGGAAACGCTTCGTCAAGGCGGCGGATCTCATCCGATTTTAGCGTTAATTCCAGCGCGGCTACGTTTTCCTCCAGGTGCTTTCTCCGTTTCGTGCCGACGATTGGGATGACATGTTCGCCTCGGGCTAGCACCCACGCCAGAAGGAGCTGCGCCGGTGTGCATCCCTTTTCTTGAGCGATCGCTTCAATGCGCCGCACCAGTTCCAAATTCTTCTGGAAATTATCGCCTTGGAAGCGTGGTTGACCGCGGCGCCAGTCGTCTTCTGGCAATTCGGGTAAGCTCCTGATTCGGCCTGTCAGGAAACCGCGGCCTAGAGGGCTGTAGGCAACGAAAGTGATTCCAAGCTCTTGACATGTGGCCAGTACCTTGTCCTCGGGGTCTCGAGTCCAAAGCGAGTACTCGCTCTGCAAAGCCGCAATAGGATGGACGGCGTTCGCGCGGCGCAGAGTTTTAGGCGAGGCCTCCGAGAGCCCCAAGTATCTCACTTTGCCCTCCTTGACCAGCTGAGCCATCGCTCTAACGGTCTGTTCAATGGGGGTGTTTGGGTCAACGCGGTGCAGGTAGTATAGATCGATGGTCTTCACGCCGAGGCGACGAAGACTGGCCTCGCAGCAGGAACGAACGTATTCTGGTTTCCCGTTCACTCCTCGAGCACTGGGATCGACGTCGCTGCGTACAATTCCGAATTTCGTTGCCAGGATGACTTCGTCGCGCCGATCTCGAATCGCGCGTCCAACAAGCACTTCATTCGTGAACGGTCCGTAAACGTCGGCGGTGTCGAGGAAGTTTAGTCCTAGATCCAGGGCGCGATGAATAGTCGCGACGGACTCGTTGTCATCGCGCTTGCCGTAGAATTCGGACATGCCCATGCAACCCAAACCTATCGCGGAGACCTTCAACCCGGTCTTGCCTAACTCTCGCGTCTTCAACTCTCCACCCAGCCATCGCAGAACAATCAATGTGGTTGCTCTTTTGTCTTGCCGATTTCAGATCAATGGGTAGTATGTTTGCAGGAACACGCACCCCCTATGAATCCGTTAGCACAGCAAGCAAAAACGGCCTTTCGAGCCGTCTTGCCGTAGCAATTCTGTCTGCACGAATTCTAGGGTGTTCGTTAGGAATTCGGCTGTCTACGCCTGTGTTCGCCAGGTGCGGCGGGTTCGAATTCAGATCAGGAGGATCTTTCAAGAGTCGTTATCAACGAATACGAAGGAAGCTTTGCTGGCTCTGAGTGGATATTCGTGTCATCAAGGTCTGCCCGTTCGACGTTATCTTGACCACTTCACTGACGGCCATCTAGATTTGCGCGCGTGATATGGTAAGGATTCCTTACCTATATTTGTGGCCTCTAGACTGGCCAAAAGGAGCTGGCGGGCCAGGTGGGATTTGAACCCACGATCTCTGGCCCGAAATGGTACCTGCAATGTCTCTCATAGCCGGCACGGAAAAAAAATTGGCTGTCAAGCTGAGAGTCTCAAGTACTTCCTTCGGGATATTCGTGGGTGGTGGCGTCCAGAGATGAAGCGTGAGTTGGACCCGCCCAACAAGTCTGGTGAGTCCCGGCGGGCCCGCCGGACTACTTGGGCAGGCCCTGAGAATCGTCTGTTCCACGGCTTCTATGGCAACCAGAGAGGAGGTTCGAGGCCGCATCGAATGGCGCATAAGGCATTGCTGAAGGACCCACAGGTCCGGCGATGGTACGATAACGTGAGCCGCGGGTCGGAGCTGACCGCTCAAGCGTATCTTCGCCGACTAGGGCTGTTCTGCAGGAGATGGCATTCAACACCCGCCGGCCTCCTAAGGAAGAGGCCGCGAGATACTCACAATCTCCTTGCCGACACAGTCACAGAACTTGAAAGCAAAGGCTACGCGGGTTCCTACGGACAATCAATAGTGAAAGCGGTGAAATCTTGGCTGTCCGTTCGAGGTGGCCGCGATGGCAAATTCGATTGTGCCAATCAGCGACACGCAGCGCATCGAATTGGAAACCGATCCCACCACGCAGATCGCTCCCAGCGTCGCACAACTGAACGCGATGACGAGCGATGCGCGCGAAACGTTGGCGGATGCCGAGATTGCATTTATCGGCGCCGGTGCTTCATGCGTTGGCACACCGGTATGCAACACGGGGACGTGGAGGGGCTTGCGTAGTCCTCACACTGATTTGACTCTTTGGAATGGGGAGCAAATCTATGGCACTTTCACCGAAATTCGCTTTCATCGAAATCGCGCGCGTCGTGTGTATTTTCATCGTGGTGCTGATGCACACCAACGAGTTGGCAGTCGCTGGTGCGAGCAGCACCGCGCTGACGCTTGCCATTTCGCCTGCCGTGCGATTCGTCGTGCCGGTCTTTTTTATGATCTCCGGCTTGCTGTTGGGTCTGCGTCACCGCGACCCGGGCTATCGCATGGATGCCCGCCATTTCTGGGGCCGCCGCGCGCAGACGCTTATCCTGCCGTTCTTCGTGTGGAACATCGTGTACATGTTCATTCTCGAAGTCATACCCGGCAAACCCATTCTCGACGCGCAGACCCTGTTCAACGTAACGACCGGCTATATGCACCTCTATTTCGTGATCGTCCTATTGCAATGTCTGGCGCTCTACACCTTGCTCGCCAGGTTCTTCAACGCGCGCGCGTTGCGCGTGTGCGTTCTGCTTGCTGCGCTGAGTTCGTTTGCCTTCTACGCCATCTCGGAGAACCTGCTGTGGACGCTCGGCCCGGACGAACATATGTTTGAGTGGCGCTATGGCAAACTCGTCTTCGGCTGGGCGGTCTTTTTCTTCTGGGGCGTACTGCTCGGCTATCAAGCTGGCGCGCTGGAACGGTTGAACCAGTACCGCTACTGGCTATTGCTCGCTGCGCTTGGCGCGTATGTGCCGTACTGGCTGGACACACAAAGTGAACTCGTGCGGTTGGGCGCGTTGGCGCGCGACTATTTTCTACTCAGCGGTCTGCCGTACCAATTCATCGCCGCGAATGCGTTCCTCGCCTTCTTCTATGGTTGGGAGCCGCGCATTCCAAACAACCGATTTGCCCAGTGCCTGGTCGGGTGGGGGCAGTACATGTTTGGCGTGTATGTCGCGCACCTTGCCGTGCTGGTGTACCTCGTTCCACTCTGGAATCAACTCCTGCCGACGGTGCCACTGTCCATCGAAATTGCAGTCGTTACGACGCTAACGTTCTTCATTACCCTTGCTTTTGTGAGACTGTGCAGCATGCCACCCTTTGGGTTTCTGGGCGCGGTTCTTTTTGGCGGCAGGGGCAAGTAAGACCCCGCGCGTGTCCGATATGGCGTTCTTTGATTGCAACGGGGCGACCTGGGCCCATGGTTCGCCCGATGTAGGTTGCGCCAGTCGCAACAGGTCCCTTCACCCTTCGTCTTTCATCCTTTGCATTGCTCACCTGTAGAGGAAAAAATGAAAAGTCTGTTGTAATCGTCGGAATTCTGTTCGCCAGTCTTGGGCTGTTCGCGCTGAACCAGCACGCGCCTCTCGCTGTGACATCGTCTAGCCACGCGCCGCGAAATCTACGTCTGTGATTGCGGCAGTGATCACTAGTGTCGTCGTGAGTAAGGAAATCATTGCCTACAACCGCCCGAGTCTCAACGAGTCAACCTTCGGCAAATTGTCCGCAGGCGAACGCGTGAGATTCAACAACGAAACAAAGTGCGGGTCAGCCATTATTTGCTGAACCGCAAAGATGCGTGTAAGTAGTGGCGGGCCCGGTGGGATTTGAACCCACGACCTCTGGCTTTCCGCCGAGTCGTCCGCAGGCTTCCGCGAGGAGGCTAGGTCTCCGCTCAACGTCATTATCCGTGCTAGACTACGGGCCCGATCAAACTGGGACGCGAAGCCAATGACGTCTCAGCTGCCGAGGTTCCGTAGTGAGATTCTGACAGCTATGTGGTTTTCGGAGAGTCGACGTGCAAGGTCCGGGTGAACACGTCAGGGCTTGAAGTCGTCATGTGCAGGAGTCTCGGCGTTCGGTTCTTTGTTGAGTCAAGCCGAGACTTGCCTGGTTTGGTCTGCGCTGGCAGAGGTGAGTGCCCGTTCCAGGGCTTCTGCGACGTTCTGACGTCCCATCGCCTCTATGTACGGACCCAGCCTCGGTCCCTTTGGTGAGCCGAGAAGTATGCCGTACAGGATCTTGAAGAATTCTGGCGGGTCAATTCCATGCCTCTTAGCGACCTCGAATATGGCGTTCTGCAGGCTCTCCACAGATGCCGGTCCTCTTATGATTCCAACCAGCTCACGAATCGCATCTGCCTCTGCGCCCGAAAGCGTAGGGACATGTTCTGATATCTCGGCGAAATCTTCCGCCCAGTTTCCTGCGTATTGCAGTCGCGCGTCGATGCCTCGGAGTTCGTCTCCTTGCGGATATCCGTACTCCTGCAGCTTCGCGAGGACGTACTCTCTCTCCTTGTCTTTGGGCGAAACCTTGGCCAGGTAGACCAGCAAGTTGTAAGGAATGTGAGTTTCCGGCTGTTGAGGAGGCTTGAGACGCCAGACGTACTCGTAGAGGCCCTTCAGCTGCGCGAACTCATGTTTGTCTTCGATCACTCTCCTTCCGAAGTAGATGTCTTCAAGGTTGTCAAGTTCCGTCATGTAGGTGGGTATGTCATCTACGGAGAGTGTTCGCGCGCCAACTATCCGTTTGAGCATCAGCAGGATCAGAGACTGTGGAGAGGCGTACCTGAACCACACCTGAGGTGTGAAGACGTTGCCGACCGATTTCGAGATCTTCCTGCCCGTCTTGTCAAGGAACATCTCGTACCTGACATGGTATGGTGGGGCATAGCCCAGTACGTCTTGGCAGATACGGTCGTTAACTCGAACAGAGTCCAGTATGTCCTTGCCGTAGGCCTCGAAGTTGATCGCGAGCGCTTGCCACCTTGCAGCGAACTCGCTCTTCCAGCTCAGTTTACCAAGACCGTCAAGAACATCAGCTTCGCCTCTGAATCCGCATCCTTCCAACTCCTGCCCGCGGATCTCAATGTGTCCTTCACATGCGTACAGGACCTTGTGTTCTTCACGGAGATACTTGTACGCCCGGGTCGTGTAGATTCTTCCGCAGCCGCCGCATATCGGAAAGTACGGCAGGACTTCGGTGTACTTCTCCTGCCCGAGTTCCTCCTTTATGATCTTGGCAATTCTATCGGCGTTCTCGAGGATCTTCAGGATCTGCTCGTTGAAGAGTCCTTGGCGGTATGCCTTCGTCGCCGAGTAGAATGTGTATTCGATCCCGCATCTGTCAAGAGCTTCACGGAGGAGCGAGCTCATATGCTCTCCGTAACTTTCATGGCAGTTGAACGGGTCTGGTATGGAGGTAACTGGGTACCCTAGATAGGTGGCAAGTGACGCCGGCATGCCCGTCGGAACTTTTCTCAGCCCGTCCAGGTCATCTGAGAAAGCTATGTACTCCGCTTTCCTTCCCAGTGATTCAATTGCGAGCTTGACGCTGTATGATCTTACGCAGTCGCTGAGGCTGCCAACATGCGGGATTCCGGAAGCGCCCAGTCCGCTCTCGGTTCGAATCACAGCCGGCTTTCTTTCCAGCTGGTCCTCTCTCTCAAGCACTCTCTGCGCGACAAGGTCGAGCCAGGTTCCGCGTCCGATGATCTGTCTCGACATGTCATGCGCTCCCGTGACGCTGAGTTGTATGGGGCTTGGCAGATCATAAACCTTTGACACGCACAGAACGATCAAAACGTCTCTACTTCGATCGAGTGGAATCATTAACAAGAAACGCTTTTTAGCGTAGTCCAACGGCTAACTGCGAACATCTCACAGTCAGAGACGTGAGATGAGAACCATCAAAAGAAGCCATGACTGGAAGGTTGGAAGCATGTCTAGGAGTGGGACAGCGCGGCTTTGGCTCTCTTTGATCGCGTTCGTCGGAATCGTGGCTGTCATGGACTACTTCTTCTTGGACTATCTCATCTCCCACGGTCTTGAGTCCAAGTCGCATTTGGTGCAGATCGGAAGCTTTCAGTTCTCCATCCCCCTGTTAGGCTTGACCTTTGTCGGCGTGCTGATCGTCGCGATTGCAGCTTGGGTCAACATGGCATCCACCCTGCCAATCAGGACTGCCAGAGAGATGACGCCGCTTGAGACTATCCGTACTCTGAGAGCCGCCGGGGTCGCACTTTTCTTCTTCAGCGCGCTCCTTCTCGGACCCTACACGCTCGGCGCAGACGTCTTCTGGAGACAGATGGAGTCTCTGGGCAGAAGCGTGCCGCAGCTTGCTGCCTCTCTTCAGGGCGTGTTCGACTCCTTGCAACCAGCAATGGGCTTGGATCCTCTGACGAAGCTCGCGATCTCACAGAACGTGGCGGCCGCAGCCTTGGTTGCGGTCTCAGGCATGATTGGCTACGGTCAGCGCCGAATAAGGCGGCCACGGTAGCTGTCGTGCGCGGGAACTAGCTTTATGAAACGTCCCATTGTTTAGTCATCCAGATCCATGGATGACTGAATTCACCTGTCGAACAATTGACATCCTAACAGGGCATCGTACCGTCTTGCTGAACCGAAAGGACTGCGAACGCGTCGACATACGAGCACACGACCGCGTCAGCTTGAAACGAGGCGGCAAGAGCGTGACGGCTACGGTCGATACAACCACAACAATAGTAGGCCCTGGTGAAATCGCGATCACGAATGATCTAACCCCCGAGCTCACCATCAAAGAGGGCGACACCGTCGAGGTGTCGCTTCTACCCGCACCTAGCTCAGCATACTTCATTCGCAAGAAGATACTAGGGCAGAAACTCTCCCAGGATGAGATCTACTCGATAGTTCAGGATGCAGTCAAGGGCATGATCACTGACGTAGAGATGGCCGGCTTCTTGATGGCCCAGCAATTCTACGGCATGACCGACGAGGAGCAAGTCTGGCTCACAAGAGCGATGGCAGATACTGGAGAGAAGATCGATTTTGAGAAGCCCGTCTACGACAAACACTCTGTAGGAGGCGTCCCAGGAAACAAGGTCAGCCTCCTCATCGTTCCAATAGTCGCCTCAGCTGGTCTGCTGATCCCAAAGACAAGCAGCCGCGCGATCACAAGCCCGTCCGGGACCGCCGACACAATGAGCGTCCTCGCTCCCGTCGAGTTCTCCGCCACCGAACTCAAAAGCGTGGCACTACGGACAGGTGGAGCGATCGTATGGGGAGGGAGCCTACACCTAGCGCCTGCAGACGACATCTTCATCGGTGTCGAGCATCCTCTGCGAATTGACCCGGAGCCGCAGATGATAGCAAGCATAATGGCGAAGAAACTGGCTGTGGGCGCGGATTTCATGGTTCTCGATCTCCCGGTAGGTCACGAGGCCAAGATCGGATCCTCTGATGAAGGCAGGAGGCTCTCGTTCAAGTTCATCAACATGGGAGACAAACTCGGCATCAAGGTCAGGTGCGGAATGACATACGGAGGCCAGCCGGTCGGCTACGCCATAGGACCCGCATTGGAAGCTCGCGAAGCCTTCCAAGCACTCGAAGGGAAGGGCCCTACAAGCCTCGTCGAGAAGTCAACCGCACTCGCGGGCATGCTGCTTGAACTCGGCGGCAAGGCTGTACGTGGAGCGGGTCAAGAGCTCGCCAGACACATCCTAGCTTCGGGCAGGGCGCTTGAGAAGTTGTGCGAGATAATCGAGGCTCAGGGAGGAGATGGCAAGATTCGATCCGCCGGAATAACGGTCGGCCAATGCAAGGCCGAGATGGTTGCCCCGTGCGACGGTTACATAACGCGCGTCTCTAATGCCGCCATGAACCAGATCGCTCGCGCTGCAGGGGCGCCGATCGAGAAGGGAGCCGGGATAATCCTCTACGTGAAGGAAGGTCACAAGGTCTCAAAGGGTCAAAAGGTGATGGAAATATTCGGAGAAAGGGACTCGCGCGTCGATGAAGCATACAACCTGGCCGTGAAGTTGGCCCCAATCAGCATAGAAGGCATGCTCCTTGAAGAGGTGTCTTCCGACTAGGCCCCTGAAGGCATGCTGAGGTTACTGTTTCGAAGCCTCCTAGCCGTCAGTTCTGGATGAAGAATACGCGCGGGTCTACCTGCCAAAAAAGTGAAAGCGGCGCGATCCGATTACAGTTGGAGATCTAAGATGTTCATTGTTCACGTGCACGTGCATGTCAAACCTGAATCAGTCGATGCTTTCCGTCAAGCAACCCTGATAAACGCCTCATACAGCATCCAGGAAGCTGGAATCGCCCGTTTCGACGTGATCCAGCAAACGGATGACCCAACCCGTTTCGTCTTGGTCGAGGTCTACAGAGCGCCAGAGGAGGCAGCGCGACACAAGGAGACTGCTCACTACCAGGTTTGGCGTGACACAGTTGCCGACATGATGGCAGAACCGCGCAAGAGCGTCAAGTACTCCAACGTGTTCCCTCGCGACGAAAGGTGGGAATAGGCAAACGCGTCTCGAGTTCGCTACTGCCACGCGCATACTCTTTGGGCAAGGCGTGCTCCGCCAAGCCGGCTCCATAGTCGCGCAAATGGGCCGCCGCCCCTTTGTTGTGACCGGCCGCACGATGATGCGTGCTGCCCCGCTCCTCAACGAGCTGACCGAGAGAGGTATTGAGTGTGCGAAGTTCTCTGTCGACGGTGAGCCTACTATAGCAGTGGCTCGGGAGGGCACAAAGCGCGCACTGGAAGGGGATTGCGACTTGGTCATTGGGTTCGGCGGGGGCAGCGCACTAGATACAGGCAAGGTGGTCGCGGCGCTGCTGACCAACGGCGGCGACCCAGAGGACTACTTGGAGGTCATCGGCAAGGGCAAGCAGCTCATCTGTCCGTCTGCGCCCTACATCGCCATCCCAACAACGGCAGGCACTGGTGCGGAAGTAACCCGGAACGCCGTTCTGGCGTCCCCTGAACAAGGCGTCAAGGTCAGCCTGCGCAGCCCGCTGATGCTACCGCGTTTGGCGTTGGTCGATCCCGAACTCACCTACAGCTTGCCGCCGGAAGCCACTGCCAGCACTGGACTAGACGCGCTCACCCAGCTGGTCGAGCCCTACGTTTCGACCAAGTCTAATCCGATCACAGACGCTCTGTGCCGGGAAGGCATACGTCGCGCAGCACGATCGCTTCGCCGCGCCTACGAGCAGGGAGACGATGCCGCAGCCCGTGAGGATATGATGTTGGCCAGTCTCTTAGGTGGGCTGACGCTGGCGAACGCCGGTCTAGGAGCGGTGCATGGTTTCGCTGGGCCCGTGGGTGGCATGTTCCCCGCGCCGCACGGCGCCATCTGTGCGCGTCTCCTGCCTCACGTCATTGCGGTCAATGTAGCCGCCCTGCGCAAGCGATCCCCGCGAAGCGAGGCGCTGGGACGATACGACGAGATCGGGCGAATCCTAACCGGCAACACGGAAGCCACCGCGGACGACGCTGTCGCATGGGCTGAGAGGACATGTGAGGGCTTACGTGTTCCCCCGCTCGCCTCCTATGGGATCACCCTAGCGGATCTTCCGGCCATAATCGAGAGAGCGACCGTTGCCAGCAGCATGAGGAGCAACCCCGTCGAACTGACTCCGGACGAGATGCGACAAATCCTAGAGCGGGCGTTGTAAGAGGTGTTTGCGCTCACAACCTGCCAAGCCTAGCATGATAGTTCGCATCTGGACCCGAGAGTTACGGTGATGTATCCTCATGGATGGCTGCTCGATCTGCAACAACCCAACAGCCGAGAAGTCCCGATTCTGCAAGCAGCACAACCGCGCGCACGAGCGCTTGCTGTCGGCTTATGGCAAGTGGCGATCAGGGTACGGCGACCAGATGAGCTGGCGAGCATTTCTTCTACGCGTCTCACAGCTTTCTGAGACAGGACAAAAGGCGCAGGACGTCATCAAGTTCCTTCTGGAGACAGATTCGCCTTGACAACGACATTGATCATTACGGAAAAGCCCGATGCGGCGCTGCATGTCGCAGAAGCGCTCCATCCGAAGGGAGAACCTCAACAGTTCACCTACAAGGGAGTACCGGTCTACGAAGTTGAGCGCTCGTCAGAAAGGATCCTCGTATGTTCCGCGCTTGGCCACCTGTACAAAGTTGACGAAGTCGGACTCCCCCAACGCAGACGATACCCCGTTTGGGAGTTTGCTTGGAAGCCACTCCATCTAGCCGAACGGGGGCGTGAAAAACAAGAGAGATGGTTGAACGTCATCACTGAGCTATCCAAGAAAGCCGACGCCTTCGTAAATGCATGTGATCTCGATGTCGAGGGTTCACTGATCGGATACATGATCCTGAAGCACACATGCGCTGGAGCCGACGCAGTGGCAAAACGAATGAAATTCAGCACTCTCACTCGACAGGAACTGCGAGACGCATACGACCGCATGCTTCCCCGACTCGATTTCCCTCTCGTAGCCGCTGGTCAGTGTCGTCACGAGATCGACTGGCTATATGGAATCAACCTCTCCCGCGCGCTCACCGAGTCCGCAAGAAAATCAAGCGGCAGATATGCGACGCTCAGCACGGGACGCGTGCAAGGGCCAACTCTGAGATTCCTCGTAGAACGCGAACGAGAAATCGAGACGTTTGTTCCCGTCCCTCGCTGGGAAATACAAGCCACAGTGAAGATCAACGGAGAAACCCTACAGGCAGAATTCCAGGTTGAGAAATTTGAGATCAAGGCTGAAGCCGAAAGCGTTGCGTCACTCTCAAGCGGTCAGGAAGGCCAGGTTAAGGATGTTGCGACGAAAGTCACTCAACTGCC
>Ga0315312_1001675_pt1 | contig 16652 bp, 14 predicted proteins | sample TDP7_MG_FD_203629 | JGI IMG/M metagenome (GOLD analysis project Ga0315312, IMG submission 203629) | Freshwater sediment microbial communities from Lake Towuti, South Sulawesi, Indonesia - TDP7 | ecosystem: Environmental > Aquatic > Freshwater > Lake > Sediment | place: Indonesia: South Sulawesi... | reverse complement strand
TAAGCCAAAACTCTTTGTGATTAGGAGGGGGGGTGCCATAGGATTCTCCATAAGTTTCACTGATGGTGACCGTATATCTGTAATATCCCGAAGGATAGTCACCTGGAACGCGCTTAAGGATCGACACTTTTATTGAGCCCGAAAAAGGAGTGCCGTCAGTGAACTTGAGGGAAAAGTTCTGATAGGTGAAGTTCCATTTTTCGGGTTCTGGAGATGTTTCATTGTTGTCCCAATAGAACGTAACCGAGAAATAACCATCATCATTTTGATTGAATATCATTTTGAAATTGAGGGAAAAGTTCGTGTTTGGAGGGGTTCTAATTGTTTGGCCTATGGGCGTGACGAGGATATCAGATGCGGTTGCTGGTGGTGCAACGTAGAGGAAACCTAGAACCAACATGGCGATGGAAATCAGGTAGATTAGTTTCCTAAAGTTTTTCACATTTTTCACCTTTCCTAAAATAGATAAAGCGCCATTTAAAAGACAAAATTATCATTAAAGCCATACTTTGCTTCAAAGCCATGCATACTTAGGACTAACTTTTTCAAAGGAATCAAAATGTTACGCATGCCAAAGGGATGGCTAATTGGTTTTACGAATAAACGATTATCGTGCCCAAGCCTGCTGCATATGTGATTAATGCCACCAGCAGGCGGGTTCCTTATATGCTTCAAGTATGCGTCAAATATGTTCGTACGTGCTAACGTGAGGAGTGACTCTACGTTTTACTTGTCGTCTATGCTAAATAACATATTTATATTCATGTTCCATGTTATTTAATGATTAAAGCTTGAAAAGATGGGGAAGTGAAATGACGGAGGCTATGGTTGTTGAACTTCCAGCTGATAAAGTATACCGCCTTCTGCTGGATTATTTCACCACTCAGCCAAAAGTGAAGGTGAAAAAGTACAAGGAGCCTTCGCTCATTAATGTTTGGGGAGGTTGGCGCTCATACTTCGGCAAATATAAGCCTTGGAGTATAAATATAAGAATAAGTCCGGAAAATGGAAAAACACGCACTGAATTTGACTTTTTCTTCTTTATCTCCTACATTCTAAGTTTTGTACTCTACATAACGGGTCTCATGGTTCTTAACTTTCTACTTGGACCGCGCGCGGTCTTAGTTACTCTACCTATAATGATAATCTTCTTTGCTTTGGAACCTTATAGGACACATAAAGCAAAGGAAAACGTCATGCGTGAAATAAGGGATTTCCTAAAAGAAAAGAATGTGGTTTGCCTTTACGCAGGTTAATAAAAAAATGGAAACTGTGTAGTTTGAGCGTATGGCGAGATCATGCGTTAATAGTTATCTCAGTGTAGGTTTCGAGCGTTCCTGCATAGGGAAGATTCCACATACCGTATGAATATGCTATAAAGCCCCATTCTACTTTGGCTGTTACTCGAATCTTAAAGCTGCTGGCATGCTCTGTAAAGAATCGCCAATCAAAGCGATAATGGCCTGTAGCATCGGAAACGAAATCTGGTGAGCTTAACGGGCCAACGGGGTAGGGCCAGCGTTCCAATACATTACCGCCAATTCCAGAGCCATCTCGAACATTTGGATCGGATGCAATATGTGCAAAGGTAAAGTCGATAATACCGCCTGACACCGCACCTATAAAGAGTCCCCAAACTGGATACTCCATTGTAACAATACCTATCGTGGTTCCTACAATAACGCCAACAGCAATTTCGCCTGTCCAAAGGAGTTGGTTTTGAAATTCTTCAACCTCTTCAGGGTCAACTTCGTATCCCCAATCGTTGGCTTGGCCGCACTCCCATATATGGAGGGCGTCCTCCATGGATGGGGCGCCACTTCCCTCAAGGATTTCAATCTTAAGCTCTATAGATCTAATTGCCCAGTTATTGTAGATGTTAGAGTCAGCGAAAAGTCCAACTGAAAGAAAGGCTTCACCTTTCGGATAATCAGAAGGTACGTCATCCCGTATTTTCCATTGGTACAGCATGGCCGAAACTGCGAGATTTCCTTTAGAGTCAGTGATCTGCGCACTGGTGACTATGCCTAAGGATGCAAGATCAATCCAAGCCTTGAACTCCACTCCTGTTTCAATAAGGACACTAATGGCTGTTGTTGTCCACGGAAGTGATGCCTCCACATGGACATTGTACCAATTGTCATCTGGCGGAGTGAAATATTCACTCATTTCTTCCCCCAAATTTCCGTCGTACTCGTAATCGATCACGGCGCAGACATAACCACAAGAAGCATCAAACCGCTTTAACCAGAAGGAGAATGAGATTCGTTTACCTATTACGGCATCGCGGGTCACGTCATCAAGCACCTGACCAATCCCGTAGTGAAAATCTGTCGCTTTTACGAACCAAGAGTACTTGCCATCAAGGCGAGTGGCAGTTTTGCCCCAGTCTTGGCTAAATATAGAGAGGTCATCGCTATCCACGACTCCATTTCCGTCGAAGTCCATAGTCCAGTCGTATTCTGTCAGAGTTGTCGGAGCAGAAGGCCATAGTAAGTCACACGCATGGTACATTTCCATAAGTTGGTCTCTTCTTTCAGGTGAAGCATACGACCATTCAACATCCAGTAGCGTAACCAGTGAAAATAACTCTGACCGAGTCATATTTTCCATGTCATTTTCGTCGACTACTCCGTCTCCGTTGGCGTCACCTCTGAGCTCTCGATAGCCAACGTTGATGCCCTGCTCCCAGTGTGGTGCGCCATACACTCCAGGACTACCCACATGGCGTTCTTCAAAGCTCCAGTTTTTGATAGGCTCCACGAATTCGTTGCTTTGGGTTATGTCGGCACGCATGGGTGGTAGAAGCATCAGCATCAACATGAAGATAAACACGGTTGCCAAAGCTTTCAATTTCTTCATTCATTTTTCTCCTCTCCCTTACAACCAGGGTGTTGGCTACAACCACGCTGGACAATTACAATCCAGCCGTAACGCCTTGAAATTACGTCGATGACGCGGACATCATGCTTAGTTCCGAAAAGGCGTTTACCCTCACTTCTAGCAATAGCGAGCAAGTCACCAAGGTCCACGTCAGAACGATCAGGTAGCCGAACGATCAATGCTTTCATCACAGCATTTATCACTTCGTTAGAAAATTAGGGAGCGTGTCCTTTAAAAGAGAAAATTATCATAGAAACCATGCTTTGCTTTAAAACCAGACATGATACAAACTTATTAAGGTCATCAAGTCATCTTCGCTTTATACACTCTGAAACTACAATTACTTTCATTCTTCTCTCCCACCTCGCTTAATTTCCGTTGCTTCGCTAGTTTTTTATAGCGTTCTAAGAGACAAAAAAGAGATGAAACGCACATCTATTTAACGAACGGAAGGCAGGGTTAGCGGAAGCCGATAAGATCGAAGAAAAGGATGCGCAGGTTTGCCCAACTAGGCAGTATCCACATATCTTGAGAAAAAGGTGTTATGATTGCGTAGGGGGCCTCCCAAAGGGTCTAGATACTGCGATTTCCTAGAGGTCCTTAGATTCCTTAACCTGTTTCGAAAGGAGACAAAAAACGTGTATCAAATCTATCACGGCAACCTAAACTTTGATCTCAAAAAAATCTATCGATACCTACGATACTGCCTCGATCTCAACCTCATACAGCTTGATCACACTGAAGAAAAAGGACCCCTTCCAGCAAAATATTACCGATTAACCCAGAAAGGATATGCACTAATTGAATCGCTTAAAAAGTAACTCACAAAGCCTTTCCCTCCAATTTCAAGCTATAAATACTTTAAGTTTTCAACCCGGTTATTTTGTAGCCTCTTCTATTGATTTTTTAATTATGGCCGCGGCTGCTTCTGGGTTTGCGGCTCTGGTGATGGCCCCACCAACGATAACGATTTTTGCGCCTGCTTTCACTACTTTTGCGGCTGTGTCGGTTCTTATGCCTCCAGCTACGGCTACTGGCACTTTTACGTTCTTGGCGATGTTGCTTATAGTTGCCACTTTTCGGTCTATTTCTTCCTCTCGGTCCCTTTGCACGTCGATTCCACTGTGGAGACAAATGTAGTCCACGCCTAGCTTTTCTAGTTCTTTTGCGCGTTTTAGCGGATTCCTAACTTCAAGCAAGTCAACCATGATTTTTACGCCGTATTTTCGGGCGCAGCCAACTGCATCTTTTATGGTGTTGTTGTGGGCTAGTCCAGAGAGGCTTACGATGTCTGCGCCTGCTTGGGCGGCTATTTCTGTTTCCATCCAGCCAGTGTCTAGGGTCTTTAGGTCGGCGACGACTGTGGCTGTAGGAATTCGTGTTTTTAATTGTCGGACGGCTTCCATTCCCACGCTTTTGATTAGGGGTGTTCCGGCTTCAAGCCATTCGGCTCCGCCCTTATAGGAGGCTTCGGCTATGCGTAGGGCTTCGTTTAGTTCCCTTAGGTCTAGGGCTACTTGGAGCTTTGGCCATCGTGGCGCCGTTGTAATACCTAATTCTTGGAGTTTTCTGTCGGTCGGGTTTCCGTTCATGTCCCATCCTCGCACTACATAATACTCATCCAGCATTTTTTCTAGTTCAAGTATTTGTCCCTTTGCTGGGCCTTCTGGCATGGGCACGTTTAGCAGTCGAGCTGGTAGTGTATCGTGGCTTCGGTCAAAGCCTTCCCTGGCGTTGAAGAGCCTTTCAAGGTTGTATATTCTTTCCCCGGTTTTTCGAAACTCCTCCTCGTCAAAGTAGAATCCAGTGGCAGTAGTTAGGAGGCGCGCGTAAAGCCTAGGCTCATAGGCAAGGGTGTCAAAGAGGGCGAAGCTGGTGAACTTACACATGATCATGCTGTCCAACATGGCGTAAATGTCCTGGAGACGCTTAACCAACTTAGCCTTTCCCTCAATTTTTAGCGGGTCCAAATAGCGAGGGAAACTCAAAATTTCGCTCATAACTATGTACGCCCGAAGGTGGCCACCCCCACGATTAGAGGTAGCGTAAGCCAATCCCATGCCCTTTGATCCACGCGGGTCATATGCTGGCAGTTCAAGGCCCTTAACGTGCATGGCGAATTCTTCTCCACCATAATTTTTGGATATCTCTTTTACGCCCTCGGCCAGAATTTTTCCGAAGCCCCTTTTATGGGCAGTTAGTTCAACGAGTTTGGGGAGGATTTCGGCTTTTCCCCATTCCAGCTTTATTCCGTTGGTTTCTTTCTCTGTGATTAAGTCCCTTTTGTAGCATTCGATCACGAACCCTATGACGTTGCCCATGGATATGGTGTCGATTCCATATTTGTCGCAGAGGTCGTTGGCGACAGCTATTTCATCTAGGTCGTTTATTCCGCATTGGGCCCCGAGGCTCCATAGGGTTTCGTATTCCGGTCCCTCGCTTATTTCTCCCCTGTAGGGTCCCCTCCTTAACTTAATTACTCTTCCACAGATGATGGGACAGGCGAAACAACCCTTTTTGCCGACCAAAAGATGGCGCGAAACTGCTTCTCCGCTTATGGCTTCAGCTTCCTCGAAGAAACCTTGGTTAAAGTTTTTTGTTGGGAAAATTCCAGCCTTATTTATTAGATGGGTAAGGCAGCCGGTGCCGTATCTGTTAAGGGAGTCTCCCGTGAGGGGATTCCTTTTCAGGACTTCTAGAACCCTTTTAATTTCAACTTTAAAGGCGTAGGGATTTGCCACCTCTATAGGTTTCTTCCCCCGAACCGCTACGGCCTTCAAGTTCTTGGAACCCATCACGGCCCCCAGTCCGCCTCGACCAGCGGCCCTATGCTTGTCGCTTATGATTGCCGCTATTGGAACGAGGTTTTCTCCGGCTGGACCAATGGCAGCGACTTTTGTGTTTTTGTCCTTTAGTTCCTGCTTAAGGGCGTCTTCAGTTTCGTCTGTTCTTTTACCAATTAAGTGGTGGGCGGGTTTCAACTCAGCCTTGCCATTGTGCACCCAAAGATAAACCGGTTCCTCGCTTTTTCCTTCAATAACAATTAGATCAAAACCGGCGCGTTTCAATTTTGGGCCGAATGTACCTCCACAATTTGCGTCAAAGATTGTACCAGTTAGGGGACTCTTTGAAGAAACCGAAAAGCGACCTGAAGTGGGAGCTGGAGTGCCAGTCAGTGGTCCATTTGCAAAAATCAGGAGGTTATCAGGGTTCAAAGCGGAGATGCCCGGCTTGACCTTATCAAAGAGTAGCTTTGCGGCGTACCCCCTTCCGCCAACATATTCATGGGCTATTTTCCAGTCGAGCCCTTGAACGGATATCTCGTTCGTCGTGAGGTTTACATGCAAGATTTGACCCATGTACCCGCTCGGCAAAGCGATCACCAATGCAAGGAAATAAGTAACTCTTTGTCCTCATAGTTATGTTTGACGGTGAGTGGTTAAACTGTGCATGTGACTATAGAATATTTTCTCACGTTTCGAGAGCAAACAGGAAAGAAGAGCGAGGTCATTGAAGTAGAGGAAGAGACAACCGTTGGAAACCTTTTAAATCGAGTGGCCGACAAGTATGGCGAAGAGTTTCGGGACGCCTTGTTAGACAGAGGAGAAAACCTGAGGGAATACGTCCGCATTTTAATTGATGGGCGAGATGTTCAAGGCTTAGATGGTCTTTCCACTAAGCTCCATGCCAACTGCACGATTTCAATTTTTCCGCCAGCCGGAGGAGGGAGCAAAAAGAATTAAAGAGAAAAACCAGCCGACATACGTACCATAACTTATTTTTATATTGATGTGTTGATAGTTAATTTCTGTCTTAAATCCTTTAACTTCATGGTTACTTTTTGGAATTCTCTGTAGACATACGCCACAGTGGTTCGTTGCATCCTATTTTTCATTAACCCTGCGGCAACTAAAGTAGTGCCTATGAGGTCGGTTATCGTGGGGTCGGGGAAGGCTATTAACGCCATTCCAGCCGCGATTAATCGTGAACTTTTAGCTTCTACGTTGGGTTCTCCGATGAGACGTTTTAAGGGTTTTACTGTATTGACGACCCCACTTAACATGTTACTGAACTCTTTATAGCTCATGGTCGACTCACGAAGTGTATTAGCCAATTCTTTCGATTGGCTTGAGCTCACCAAAGTCACCGTACAATAACCTCGATCATCCAGTTTGCGACAGAGGACAAATTTATTCCTTTCTAACATGCCGAAACATACATACATGTTAAAGGAGTAGTGGACTTTTGGGAAATAGTAGATGATACTTCTTTGGCCACGTAATATCATCGTTAACCTTCGTATTTAATACCTATATTTAACTAAAGTTTAAATAGAATTTTGAGCCGTACACATCCAGTTAAAGGGCAAACTTGTAAGGAGGATAAACTCGATTAAACCATCTGTATTTTTTGTCCCTGTCGCTTCAAAGATTCATTTAGAAAAGGTATTGGCCCCTGCGAAAAGGGCTAGGGAATTGTTAACCAAAAAATTTAATGTTGTAGGTCCAGAAAAGCCTGTTGTGGACATTGAAGAAATTCCAGCAATGGAGAAATATGACGCATTAATAGTCTTTGTGGCGAGTGGCGGGACATCGGATGTAATTTCAAGAAAGGCCAAAGATAAACGTGCGATTTTGTGGACTTATGACAAAAACAATAGTTTGCCTTCGGCTCTAGAAGTAAAAGAGAGATTAGAAGGTATGAAAGCTTGGATAGGTGAGATCGTTTATAATGACTTAAGCGCGATTCCAAGCGAAATTGTCAGCGAGGTTAGGATTTGCGAAACGTTAAGAAAAATGAGTGGAGCCAAGATCGGTTTAGTGGGCGATGAGGAGGATCTGAAGAATCACGCGGATAAATCCCATTTACTAACGAAAATCTTTGGAATTAATTTCGTCGTCATTCCAATGAGCCAGTTAATCACAAGTATTGAAGAGATTGAAGACATTAGCGAAGTCTTGAAGAAGTTTTCCAAGATGGAAATCGTTGATTTAGGGACGAAGGATTTGGCTAAAGCTGCAAGGTTTTACGCGGCTTTAAAGAGAATTATGCGAGAAAATGAGCTTGACGTCGTCACAATAGACTGCTTCAAATTTATGCACAAAATTGGGGTGACTCCGTGCGTTCCATTTTCCTTTTTAGTTGATGAAGGATTGGTTGGGGCGTGCGAAGCCGATTTGAAATCTACAACACTTATGCTCATATTTCAAAAACTCACCAAAAGGGCTTGGATCGGAAATCTTGCGCAATTCGATGAAAAAAGAAAACTAGTAACCCTTGCCCACTGCACCGCCGCTACAACGCTAGCAGACGAAAAAAGAACCATTAAGCTGAAAAGCCATTTTGAGTCAGGTGCTGGGGTTTCGATAGATGTTCCATTAAGAAGAGGTGAGGTGACCATTGTTAATTTTCAATTGAAACCCTCGAAGCTGGTAATCGCCAAGGGAGAGATTATCGATTCGCAGATGGAGATTCCTAGCCTCTGTCGAACTCAAGCTCAAATTAGGTTGGCCGATGTCAGAAAATTAATGCAAGAAACCGGAAATCATCACGTTCTCGCCTATGGAGATTTCACTGATGTGTTTAAGAGGTTGGCGGAAAGGCTGAAAATAAACCCCATAATAATTGAAGGACCCTAAGAAATTGGAATTATAGGAACCCCTTCACAGCATTTCTTATCTATTTGTCTTCACAGTTATGTTTGACAGCGAGTGGGTAAAGCGTTGCGAGTGACCATGAAAAGATCGGCTTTAGCCGCCTTGACGATCTTCCTACTTTTCACAAATACCATCGATTTTGTTTTTGTTCCAGCGAAAAGTGAGGACCAAGACTTAGAGTTCATAATAAGGTCGTCGGTCACCTTCTTCAATAATGGGACTAGCATCTGGAACCTTACCGAAGAGGATCAAAGCGTCGGCCTATTCATGAATAACACTTGGCAAACGGTCTATTTGACAAACTATTCGCATCCCATAGAAAATGTGACGACCGACGAGGAAGGAAATCAAGTTGCGGTTTTGCAGTTTTCAGAATCGAAAATTAGGCCTAACGAGACCTTAAGTTACAACGTCACGTATAGGGTTCTTTCAAAACCTAGACCATTCCTGAACGTAAGTGAGGAAGCGTCGGGAAATCTCATTGAAATCCCGTCGGGTTTAAGGGAGAAATACTATAGGGCGGAGGGGTCCTGGTTGGTTAACGACTCGACGCTTCAAGCATTGGCATACAGCATAGCAAAAGATGAAACAAATGTTCTCACAATCGTTAAGAAATTCGTCGAGTGGATAAGGGTTAATGTCACTTATGTTGTGCACGATGTCCCTCTGTACCCAAATGAAACCTATGCAAAACGTGAAGGAGACTGCGACGACCAAGCGATTCTGCTCATCACATTGTGCCGCATATATAGGATTCCAGCGTTTCTTCAGATCGGATGCATTTACATGCCTACAAAGACAGAAGAATTATCCAAATACTGGGAGGATCACTTAACAATCCTCAGAAAAAGGATCGGATGGCATGGCTGGGCAATGGTTTATATTCCGCCTTGGGGTTGGCTGCCCGTGGACTTAACCTATGTTTGGGGCGGGCTTAGTGGAGATGCCCTCAACTCAATTCAAAAAGCGGCAGTGACTTCGCAATGGACAATTCAATACATGAACTTTTCAAAAACCGACTATGTGGCATCATCCAGCGAAGAAAGGGAGTTTTTCCTGAACACTAATTTCCATGTTTACATGGAAGACGAAATGATCCAGTACGTGCAGGAAAGCCCGCGGGTGGAATGGCTTCAGTTGGTTCTTGTAGCCACAGCGATAACTGTTGTCGTTGTTGGATTTTCCATTTACATCAGAACCCGAAGAAGGGCGGCGACTCCCATGAATTCTCCTCACAAAAACTAAATGCCTCCATTGTGAATTAATTTTGTTTAGGGGTAAGGCCCTTGGACGTGTTTGAGGCCATCAGAAACAGAAGAAGCATTAGAGCTTACACTAGTAAGGAAGTTTCAGAAGAAGAAGTCAAGAAGCTCATAGACGCTGCGCGTTGGGCTCCTTCGGCTGGAAACATTCAACCCTGGGAATTCGTTATCGTGAGAGACGCAAAAATTAAGCGTGGGCTGTCTGTGGCTGCTTTAGATCAAACCTTTATCGAGGAGGCACCGGTCGTCATTGTTGTTTGCGCCAATGAAATGCGCTCGGCATGGGGATACGGCCATCGGGGCGCAACCCTTTATTGCCTGCAAGATACAGCGGCAGCCATCCAAAACCTGCTTTTAGCCGCGCATGCTTTGGGCCTAAGCACGTGCTGGATCGGAGCCTTCCAAGAAGAAGATGCTAGACAAGTTTTGAATCTGCCTAGGGGTGTGAGACCTGTCGCCATTATCCCCGTGGGGCAGCCAGCTGAAAAACCCATGGCTCCGTCAAGGAGGCCGATAAGCGAAATTGTTCATTATGAAAGTTTTAGGAGGAAAGCGCGTGAAACGGAGTAGGGGATCAGCAACGTCGTCATTAAGTTGGGTCGGACGAGTCATCATTGCTTTAGGCGGCTTTATTCTCCTCACTGGTTTTGTGATGCTGGCCTTAGCCATTTTAGGGGCGTTCGGCATCGTCGAAGTTGAAACCCTTATGCAAAATACTGCCTTACTAAAGGGAGCCATGTTAACCCTAGGAGTCCTTGACATAATTGCAGGAATAATACTCGCGTCTTACTCCACAAGATAATTAATCCTCGTTCTCTTGGCTTCTTTGTTAAACAATCTGAGAAAATCTTTGTTGAACAAATCACCTCTATTTTATTTGAATTCGTTTAATAGAAAGGGGAGAGTTTGCGGGAGACATCTCCGCTAATTGTGTATTCCACAGTGGAAACTAGGACTTCTAGACACCGTTAGCCTCTTCCCATTAGCAGTAGCCCACTAACCGTGTTCACAACGCCCAAAAGCGCTAAAAACACAACGAACAGCGACTTCATTTCAGAAGGAAGAGACGCCTGGCCACTCGCAATCATGTAAAGTGAAAGAACAAGAAGAATAATGCCGAAGGCTATTGTTAAGCCGCCGAAGAACTTTCCAACTCGACGCGCAACGTGAATAACCTTCATCCTTTCCTCTTCCATGATTCTTTCCCGAGCCTTCATAGCCGATTCCTCTGAAGGTGTAATGGGTTTTGACGACAAAGAGACCCGTGTCCCCCTTTTCTTCTTCCTCACCAAGTTGATCTCCGTAACAACCCATAATCCTTTAACTTTAATAACTTTCCTTTGCATATTTTGTCTGCGATGCAGAGGTGGGTCGGTTCACGACATCAAGAAAACTTTTCTCAACAATTGTTGGTGCGATGCAAAGCTGCCTAGGAATCTCATCGGTTATTTTTGCATATATTCTCTATTATGATTATTTTGGCGTTCAAAGTTTGGTAGGAATACCCCTGAAGGACATCCCCTTATACGCGTTACTTCTTTTCATTTTCGGCCTCGTATCAGTCCTCAGCGGTTTATTCCTAATCCGCGAAAGGTCGGAGTTATAAAATATGGAACATGCAAGCGAATCGAAACTGAAGAGGGAACTGGGGCTTCTCCACGCGACCATGCTTGGAATTGGAGGAGCCATCTCCGCTGGCGTTTTTGTTATGCTGGGTCGCGCGGCATCCATGGCTGGGTCCGCCATCATTGTTGTGCTTCTTTTATGTGGCTTGATAAACTTGTTGACAATGTTCAGCTTTTGCGAGTTGGGGGCTGCCCTCCCCATAGCTGGAGGCGAGTACAGTTACGTTAAAACTGCTTACGGCGGCATTACGGCCTTCACTACCGGGTGGTTTGAGTGGATAAGCCAGATGTTCTTCGCTGCGCTTGTGTCGGTAGGCTCAGCCATGATAATCTCATATTTTATTCCGGTCAATATTCAGGTAACCGCAATCATAACAGTGATAATTTTTGCAGTAGTTAATATTCGAGGAGTGAAGGAAACAGGAACAGTGGGTGTTATACTGGCACTGATGCTTCTTGTAATACTAATAGCCTACATAGTAGGCGGGTTGCAACACGGCTTTCGGGTCGACGCCTTCCAGCCTCTTATGCCGAAGGGCTTTTTCGGGGTAGTTGGGGCGACCGCTTACATTTTTGTTGTCTACTTGGGGGCTGAAGAAATAGTTGTGGCCCAAGCAGAAATTAAGAACCCTGAAAAAACAATTCCTAGGGCGATACTAATAACGGCAGGAGTTCTAATCGCCGTCTATTGTGTCATAGCTTACGTTACAATTGGAATAGTTCAACCAGAAGCCCTAGGAGAATTGCCCGCGCCCTTAGCCTTTGTTGCGGAGAAAACCATGGGCCCAATAGGAGCAATCTTAATCACATTTGCTGGGCTCTTAGCTGCCCTCTCGTCCCTAAATACGGCGATTATGGCTCAGTCAAGAATTGCCTACGCAATGAGTAGAGACGGATACTTCCCGAAGGCTTTGTCAAAGGTTCATGAGCGTTGGAGAACCCCTTACATAGCCGTGATTTTAGGCTCAATACTAACCCTAGCCTTTGTTTCCACGGGCAGTGTAGACTTCGCTGGCTACGGCTCCGACTTCGGCTTCATTGTTGGTTTTTCACTCGTCAATCTTTCCTTGATGAAATTGAGGAAGACACAGCCGAAATTGAAGAGACCCTTTAAAGCTCCCCTCTATCCTTTGACGCCTATTATGGGAATTGGTTCTTCACTTTTGCTTTTGGCATTCATAGACGTAAGAGTGCTGACCTTAGGAGCGGAAATTAGCATTTTGGCTTTGTTGGCTTATTACGTTATAATGATGGGTTACAGCCGCATTCGCATCGCTTTTGGAGGAATGAACTTGGGCATAGGGGGCTTGGGAATGTTGCTAGCCTATTTGATCAAATCAAATTTAATATCATTACCTGGAATATTGGCACAATGGACAAACATACTCTTCTACAGTTTAATTCTCGTCAGCATCGTCTACATTCTAGCAGGCATATTAAACTCCACCACTAAACCATGAAAGGCAAGCCTTTTATCTACATTTTCGTTAGTCATCTGGAAAAGGGAAAAGCCATTGGAAAACGCCATCGAAGTCAAGGAATTAACTAAATTTTACGGTAGCTTACTCGCAGTTAACCATGTCAGCTTTGAGGTTAAGGGCAAAGAAATCTTCGGCTTGTTGGGACCCAATGGCGCTGGGAAGACAACAACCATCCGCATGATTTGTGGTATGCTTAGACCAACAAGCGGAACAGCTGTAATTGCTGGCTTCGATGTCGCTCAAAAACCCCGAGAGGTAAAACGCAGAATAGGCTTAGTTCCTGACATTTCAAACTTGTTCGGAGAGTTGAGCGCCAGAGTAAACCTAGAGTTCATGGGAAAATTATACGGCTTAGACAAGAAGACACGACGGGAACGCATTGACAAAGTTTTAGAAATCTTTCAATTGAAGGATCGACAGAACGATTTAGTCAAGTATTACAGTAAAGGCATGCATCGACGCTTAACCATTGCTGCGGCGCTTATTCATCAACCCGAAATCCTAGTAATGGACGAGCCCACAAGCGGCTTAGACGCCCAAACAGCACGTTTGGTTAGAGAAATCATAATTGACCTCAACAAGGAGGGCAGAACCATTCTCTTAACCACACATCAGATCGAAGAAGCAGATAGACTCGCTCAAAGAATAGGCATAATTGACTGCGGTCGCTTAATCGCATTAGACACGCCCGACCAAATCAAAAAAAGCACCGAAGGCATGCGCGCCCTAGAAATCAAAATTCTGAATGGCACAGACCAGCAACGGTGGATTCCCATCATCAGTAAGGCTGAGGGCGTGGACAGTGTCTTCTTAGCGGAAGGCAAGATACGGATTCTGTCCAAAGACTTAGCGCAGATTATTCCAAGGGTCATAAATCTTGTGGACAAGCAGGGTGGAAAAATTGAAAATATTTCGGTTGCACAACCCACCCTAGAAGATGCTTTCATCAATTTAACCGGGAAGAGTATCCGAGAGGAGCCAACATCAAAGGAAGCATATCTCAAGACAAGACTGGCTAGAAGTGGATTAAGATGAAACAGTTAACATCATTGATGCACTCGGTCTGGATTGCCGAAAACGACCTGCGTCAATCATTCAAATCGGTACGCCACGTAGTCTGGAGCCTTCTGTTTCCGATCTTTATGATGTTTACGTTCAGCTTCAGATACGGCGCCACTGGACCAGACGTTCAATTCATAAACTTTCTCATCCCCGGCATTGTGGGCATGACCGCCATGTTCGGAAGCATCAACGAAACCATGAGCATAGTGTGGGACAAGTCCCTAGGGGTGTTCGACCGAATATTAGCGGCACCGGTATCATCCACGTCAATAATAGTTGGAAAAACAATGTCAGGTGCAGTTATGGGCGTCATAAGCGCACTTGTGCTCCTCATAATTGGCACCACGCTCTTCGGCGTCTCATTCGCCAACATCAGTGCCGTCCTCTTGATAATCTTGCTAGCGAGTTTCTCTTTCACGGGCATCGGGACAATAATTTCGGGTTTGGCGTCTGAGCCTAGAGAAGCCATGATGCTCTCAAATCTGCTACGGTTTCCAATGATGTTCCTAGGCGGCGTGTTCTTCTCGGTAGAGGCTATGCCGATGCCGCTTCCCTACGTTGCTAGGGCTCTGCCGTTGACATACGCAACCGAAGCCTTAAGAGCAATCGAAATAGGCAACACAACTATAGTCTTCGTCGACGCGATGGTGCTTCTCGTTTACACTGTTGGAACAATTTTGTTAGGATCGCGGATACTAATGAAAATTATGACGCGATAATATAGCTTAGATTCCCCTAATGGCCTCAAAACATAACTTTAATACGCGGCGTCCTTTTCTAGTGTAAAAATGGCGATTACCTTGAAATATTCCCTCATCGCAGATGCCTATGAAAAAATTGAGGCCACCACAAAAAGGCTGGAAATGACCGATCTTCTCGTTGAACTTTTAAGGCAAACTCCAGAAGACGTGATCGACAAGGTTGTTTACCTAACCCAAGGCAAATTATATCCAGATTTCATGGGTATTGAGATCGGCATAGCGGAGAAACTGGCTATTCGCACAATCGCCCTAGCAACGGGGCAACCGGTGGAAAAAATTGAGGAAGACTACAAGAAAACAGGAGACCTAGGTACCACTACACAAAAATTTTTAGAGGAAAAGATACAGGTGACATTGCTTCGTGAACCGCTGACTGTTAAAAATGTTTATGAAACCCTTGACAAGATGGCAAAGACTACTGGTCGCGGTTCCATGGAGCAAAAGTTAAACCTTCTGGCTGGACTTCTGACCAATGCCACTCCTAAGGAAGCAAAGTACATCGTTAGGACAGTTACGGGCAAACTAAGACTAGGAATAGGCGACATGACGGTTCTCGACGCCTTGGCAATAGCCTACACCGAAGATAAAGGAAATCGACCTGTCCTAGAGCGCGCCTACAACCTGTCTAGCGATCTGGGAGCTGTGGCACAAACAATCGCAAAAGAAGGAATGGAAGGAATAAAGAAATTTAAGACCATCGTAGGAAAGCCCATTAGACCAATGCTCGCCGAAAGGCTACCCACAGCCCAGGAGATTCTAGATAAACTCGGCGGAACGGGCGCTGCTGAGTACAAGTTAGATGGAGAGCGCCTACAAATTCATAAAAATGATGATCAGGTGACCCTTTTTTCCCGTCGAATGGAGAATATTTCCAGTCATTACCCTGATGTCATCGAGTTGTCTCGCACCCACATAAAAGCAGACGAAGCCATTGCTGAATGCGAGTGTGTGGCCGTGAACTCGGACACTGGCGAGTTGTTGCCCTTTCAGGAGCTTATGCACCGCCGCAGGAAATATGGCATAAAACAAGCCATGGAAGAGTATCCGGTTTCCCTCTACATGTTTGATGTTCTCTATGTGGATGGTGAAGATTACACCCTAAAACCTTACGCGGAGCGCAGAAAGGAGCTCGAAAGAATCATAATTCAAGGCGATCAGGTTAAGGTTGTCCCGAATCTCGTGACAGGTGATTTGGATAAGCTTGAGGTTTTCTTTGAAGAGGCCATCCAAGACGGATGCGAAGGCCTCCTAATCAAAGACCTTAGCTCCATATATCGGGCTGGAAGCAGGGAGTTCAGCTGGATCAAATGGAAACGCGAGTATCAGAGCGAACTTACAGACACCATTGATTTGACTATTGTTGGAGCCTTTCATGGTCGGGGCAGGCGGGCTGGAAGATACGGCGCCTTCTTGTTGGCGGCCTATGATAAAGAAGCAGACATGTTTCGAACTGCATGTAAGTGTGGAACAGGCTTCACTGACGAGGACCTGGAAAGGTTTCCAAAGCTCTTGGAACCTTACAGAATTTCGCATCCCCACAGTCGAATAGAATCAAAGTTGGAAGCAGATGCCTGGTTTGTGCCTAAAGTCGTCATCGAAACCATAGCCGCCGAAATAACTCTTTCACCAATACACACGTGCGGAATGAACGTCATAAGGGAGGGAAGCGGCCTAGCCCTAAGGTTTCCAAAATACACAGGGAGACTTCGAGACGATAAGGGGCCAGAGGACGCCACCACCGTCAAGGAAATCATTGAAATGTATCAGAGCCAACTGAAAAAAATCGGAAAATAAGGAATCTATTTGGTTTACTCGTAATAAAATAAACTTTATATAACGCCGTTATAATATTATTATTGGCGCATGCCAGCGAAGGACACAGCAAATTTCCCCTTATTAGACCCTTCTACTCTTTCAGAAA
>Ga0315312_1001674_pt1 | contig 16655 bp, 10 predicted proteins | sample TDP7_MG_FD_203629 | JGI IMG/M metagenome (GOLD analysis project Ga0315312, IMG submission 203629) | Freshwater sediment microbial communities from Lake Towuti, South Sulawesi, Indonesia - TDP7 | ecosystem: Environmental > Aquatic > Freshwater > Lake > Sediment | place: Indonesia: South Sulawesi... | reverse complement strand
TAATGCTTCATCCCAACAGACTCTGGCAAATTCCCCTTTTCCTCGAGGTCCCACACGCTTTAAAGGATATTTGATACGGTCTGGCGCATAGACTCTCTGGCGATAAGCCCTTCCTCTGAGGCAGCAGCGAAGCTGAGGCTCTTCACCGTCATCGGTTTCAATCCTTATGATTACTCCATCCTTGACATGAACCCTCATGAGACAAGAGCCGCCACAGTGGCTGGCACACGCAGTTGCTTCTACTTTTTCCATGTCAACATCCCCCATTGCTTAGTTTCCGGCTAAAACCCCAAAAGAGGATAATCTGCGCTATAAAGCTTTAACCTCACAAAAAAAGTCGCTGTCTGAAAGCTCCTTAAGCACGCCGATATATTTTCGTTTAGCCTATTTTTAGCAGATAAGAAAGAGGAAGGTCAAGGGCAAAGAAAAACAGCCCTGAAACCTCGCCAGCGCGACAGAAAAGAATGGCATTTCAGGCTCAAGGGGGAGTACCACCTTGGCGGGATCAAAATGAGGCGATGGTCTTTCCATCGGCTGCACTCCCCTTGGGCCTTGAGAAAGTGAGTAATTATTTATAAAAGATAAGACGTGAATTGTCAGGTTAACTCTTGATTGGGGATTTCACCTACAAAGAGTCAGGTTCAAACCTTATTGGAAGTTGATGATTACGGGTTGAAAGTGAGCATAACGTTCGTGGCTTTACGCTGTGGGTGCTTGTAATCCTTATTCTACAGGGTCGCGGCCATGGTACCGCAGGCGAACTTAAAGTCGCTGTTGGGCGCTATTCCGCACGGGCTTGTTGTCCTATTCCCCAAAGGAAACCTTTCATGTAGTCCATTTCCTTCTCCAATGGCCTAATACTATTTGCCTTCAATAGCGATATTGTAAACGTGTTGCGTCTGCAACCACTTGTGAGCAAAAGTACCAGATATCCATGTTCACTCGAAGTGGAGATATTCCGGAACCAATGCACATTGATGTCAATTTTAATGCTCTACCAAAGTCATCTCTATTCAATAAGTAGCAATTGTCAAATGGTACCTCTGGTAAGGGCGTCTCGAAATCCAGCAAGTCTAATGTCTGCCGAATCCAAGTGTCTATTGGTTGTGCATAGAGATATTGTTTTATATCGAATGAAGTGCTACGGTCTACCTTTGTCAAGTAGGCAATGTCTCGGATGAAAAGGCTTCTAATCTTAGGGCCAATTCCACGCAATTGAATCGGCGTTCATCTGCGAAAATCTGCATCCTAACTAACTTGAAAACTTTTCAGTGCCGAAGTGGTGGAATCTGGTAGACACACCATCTTGAGGGGGTGGCGAGCTCCGCTCGTGCGGGTTCGAGTCCCGCCTTCGGCACCAAGCGAAGCTTAACGCGCTTCAAGAAAATGGGGAGTTAGGAAGTTAACCTGGCTCCCCATTTTTTTATTATCTTTCTTCTTTAAGGTGCCTGGGCCAACGGGCGGTCATCATGACTCGATTTCAGGGAAGCACAGCTGCGCCAGGTTTCATGTATGGAATCAGTCGGTAATTTTCTTATACCTTTTACGCACAGCGGGAAATATCATCACTACGAGGATAAAAAATGTGCCCATGATAAACGAAAGGCTAATGGGCCTCGTAAAAAAAACCGTGGGGTCGCCATCCGAAACCTGCAACGCCCGACGCAAATTCTCCTCCACCATAGGGCCTAACACAAACCCAAGCATCAAAGGCACCGGGCTAAACTCAAGAATACGCCACATAACGCCTAAAATGCCAAAAAGTGCTAAAAGATAAATCTCAAACGAACTGTTGTTCACGCTGTAAATTCCAATAGAGCAAAAAAGCATAATGGCCGGAAAAAGCAAACGATAATGCACCTTGAGCAGGCTCACCCACAAGCCAATGAGCGGCAAATTGAGCACAACCAACATCATGTTGCCAATCCACATACTCACAATCAAACCCCAAAAAAGATCAGGCTTCTGGATCATCACCTGCGGGCCGGGAGTAATACCGTGGATCATAAGCGCCCCCAGCATCAAGGCCATAACTCCACTCGCAGGAATACCCAACGTCAACATGGGAATAAACTTACACTGCGCATCCGCATTGTTGGCTGATTCTGGTCCGGCGACCCCCTCAATGGCACCGTGACCAAATCGCGATTGATCCTTCGCTATCTTCTTCTCCACCATGTAAGAAGAAAATGCGGCAATCGCCGGAGTGGTCCCGGGCAAAATTCCAAAAAACGCCCCTAATCCAGTCCCCCTTAAAATCGCCCCAAAAGATTGTCGCAAATCCTCTTTCGTGGGAAAAAGATTCTTCACTTTGGAAGAAAAAACCTCACGTTCCTCAGTCTCACCAAGATTACTCACGATCTCCGCCACTGCAAATAACCCTACAGCAATGATCACTACACCTATGCCGTCCGCTAACTCATAAAAACCAAAGCAAAATCGCTTGATCCCAGAATCAACATCAGAACCTACAATCCCCAGCAACAAACCCAACACTACCATAGCCAAAGACTTGACCATGTCGCCATGAGCAAGGACCGCCGCAGCAACCAAACCCATCAACATCAAGGAAAAATACTCCGGCGAACCAAAATTAAGGGCAAACTCTGCAAGCGGCGGACCAAATAACGCGATAAACAATGTGCATACACACCCAGCAAAAAAAGAGCCAATGGCCGCAATGGCCAAGGCTGGCCCTGCCCGACCCTGACGGGCCATCTGATAACCATCAATACACGTAATCACCGAGGCGGTCTCGCCCGGAAGGTTCACCAAGATGGACGTGGTGGAACCGCCATACATAGCCCCATAATAAATACCGGCTAACATGATTATCGCTGCCACCGGAGGGATATTGTAGGTAAGCGGCAACAACATGGCAATCGTGGCCAGCGGTCCTATGCCAGGCAAAACGCCAATCAAAGTTCCCACCAGCACCCCGATAAAACAGTAAATCAGGTTCTGCAAAGAAATGGCCACGTTAAATCCATACAGGAGGTTGTTAAATAATTCTATGCCCATATAATTCTTAGAACCCCTTAATCAACGGATAAGGCAAACCAAGCCCCCAAACAAATAAAACCACCGAAAGCACCGTAAGAACTACAGTCAACAAACATACCTCAACCAGCCTAAACTTCTTACCCGCTGATGCCGAACCAAAAATCAAAACCACCAACGCCGGGATCAAACCCGCACGCTCCATCAAAACACCAAAAAGTACCAGCGAAAGGGTCAATAAGATCAAACCGCGCAGAGACCAATTACCCTGGATCTTCTCACCCTTAATGAGACCTTTAACCATAATGTTAATGCCAAACAGGACAAGAATCACTCCCAAAACCATCGGAAAATAGCCGGGCCCCATACGCAACATGCTGCCCAAACGGTAATCCTTGGCAATGTATACTGCCGCCATACCAATCCCAATAAGCATCACGCCGCCCCAAAAATCTCTGTTGCGTAACATAAGCTTCGTCAAAAACCCTTTATAATAATCCCCTAAACAACCGCAGGACAGGGATAACTACCGGCCCAGCCACAAGGGAAGTCCAAAAGGATCACCCTTCCGCAGCGCTAAAATCAGCCGAAAGCACCCTCTAGCCTAAACTTCGTTATCTCTTAATCCTCCACCTTGATGTTGCGCACTTGGATAACCTTTTTCCATTTGGCGATCTCGGCCTCAAGGAATTTTTTGAAGTCAGCAGGGCTCAACGCCATTGGTTCTGTACCCTGGGTATCGAATGTTTTCAGCACAGGCTCCATTTTAGTAATGGCTACGATTTCCCTGTAGAGTTTGTCCACAATCGCCGCCGGGGTACCTGCTGGGGCAAATAGACCGAGCAATATGGCGGATTCGTAGCCCGGTAGGCCGGACTCGGCAATCGTCGGTACCTCAGGCATGAGTTTGCTGCGCGAAGACCAGCCATAACCAAGAGCCCTAACCTTACCGGCTTTAACATGAGGCAACGCCATCGTTATAGAACCGAAAATGATATGGGAATGCCCCCCGATCACGTCGGTCATCGCGGGGGCGCCGCCTTTGAACTGCACGCTCTTGTAATCCACACCGCCCATCATCTGAAAGAGTTCTGATGAGAGGTGCGTGAAAGTACCGATACCGGCGTTAGCATTAATCAGCTTACCTGGCTCCCTTTTTACCAGGGCGATGAGATCTTTCACTGAGTTAGCAGGAACACTCGGATGAACGGCGAGAACTACCGGGGATATGCCGATCAGAGCGACGGGAACAAAGGATTTCATCGGATCATAATCGAGCTTGTAAAGTAACGAGGCGGTCGCGAATCCAGTGGAATGAAATAACAAAGTGTAACCATCAGGTGCTGACTTGGCCACCACCTCCATGCCTATGGTACCACCCGCCCCGGTGCGGTTCTCAGATATGAATTGTTTTCCGAGACGCTCACCTATTTTAGTAGCGGTTATCCGCCCGACGATATCGGTAGCTCCACCCGGGGCAAACGGAATGATCATCCGCACCGGTTTAACAGGGTAGGCATCCGCCGATGCCCAAACCGAAGTCGCCAAAACGGCCAGCAAAAAATGGAATGTAATCAACATTCCCAGAACATTGATCGACCTTGATTTCATGCTTTTCATATGATCCTCCTTAGTTTCTTGATATCAGAGCAAAATTGATGCCATTTGCTTATCGATTAAGAACGATCAAGAATGGCTCCAGAAAGATATAGTAACCCCCCTGGAGCCTATCGTATGGGCATCTTTTGGAAATATCTTTTCATGCCGGACTCGAGAAGGGTTAGGGGTTATTTCGATGGGTTTACTATGCTACGGATTAAAACGACGATAAAAACAATACTAATATGCGAATTGATAGTCAAGGGAAAAAATTGTCTTTGGAATTAGCCTCGGTTTTTAAAACCAAATTGATGACTTGCGTTTGAAATGTTGCATCCCTGGGGAAAACTCTAAAAACAAGACTTCAGGAAGAATTCGATATGATTTCCCTAAGTGTATTGAATAGGCCAATTCCCTTCAGGTTCGACCTGAAACCATAATCCCAATAAGCTTCAAAACCTACCGCTGGCCCCTAACGCATACAGTATGTATAGAGGGGTCAGTCCTTGAAATCGGGAATTTTGTTGATTTGGCACAAAAAATTTCCGGCGTGATCCAAGTCAAGGGAGGCGATTGATCATCAACTTAAGCCGAAAAGGCAGGCGGACCAGAGAAAATTCCTGATACACTGACCCCTCTCCCCACCACCGCGTTTTAGCGTAATTCGCGCGAAAGAAGGCTTATCCCGCCGCAAATTTCAGCTCAAGAAACTCTGAGCAGAGACGCTTCTACATCAGAAGGCACTTCTATCGCCACGAACCATTCCGCGGGATAAAGATAGTCTTCCCCACTCTCATCTATAATGCGAATATCTCCTTCTTGAGCCGCTTCATTGTCTGGCAAGACGCGATATATTTTGTGCAATTCTAAAGACGCAGGATATTCGCTATTATTGATGCAAACCACAAATTTGGGTCCAGTATATTCTGCTTTTTCCATAATTTTAATCCAAATAGCGTTTGCGCTTGAATTCCTTTCTGCCTATACCATGCGCTTCATACCAGTGCACCTCAGCTTTACGAATTTTTCCGCTCCGCAGCCGAATTGAGGCCACTCCTTTTAGCTTGCGCCACCTTCCTTCCCCATATTGTTTCTGCAAGCGAGAAATCTCGCGAATCCCATCTCCGACTGCAATTGTCTCGATCCGACTGATTTCCCCGATTATTTCGAACTTCATTAAAGGTTATTCTTGCAGAATTAGGGATGAATTTCAAGCAAAAGCCTAGCTTATATTTGGTCATTGATGAAGATTAATAATTGACTAATAGAAGCATGATGTTATAGATGAGTGATCAATTTGAAATGACATGATCTTTTACAGGAAAAAGTCAAATCTTATGGAATATGGTCTTGTAAAATTGATGAGTGAAATGGGGTCAGACTTCGTTATTTCTTTATTTTTCTTTTGCGGCCCTCGACCAGATTCTTTTCCACCCCCATGAGTTTCTCTATGAACCCATCCTCCTCCCTCATGCGCTTTTCCACCTTCGCGACCCACCTGGCACATACGGGATGCTCTATGTTAGGAAATGTCCCGTCTTTTGTGGTCACAATCGCCGGAGTCTTAGACGTCTATCCGGTAGATACGCGCAGCCGTGTCATGGAACATCGCAGCGCGCTCGGCAGCCGAGTAGCTCGTGGACAGCCGTTTGAAGGCGTTATACAGCACGTTGTAGGAGTAGGATACCTTATCCACGGGGAAGTTGCTTTCGAACATACACCGCTTGGGGCCGAACTGCTCGATGCAATACGTCATCAGGGGAGCCATCGACGCCGCCAGCTCTGCCGAGCCGATGGGCGTCTTCCGGGCGTGCCAGTCAAAACCGGTGCGGGGCATGCCGATGCCACCCAGTTTGATGGTGACGTTGGGGCATGCTGCCGCGGCGGCGATACCTCTCCGCCAGGTGGCCAACACCTCGTTGTCCCGATTCGCGTAAGGACCGACCCGCAGCAGGCCTCCAATATGGTTCAGGATAATGGTCAGGTCGGGAATGGCCTTGGCGAAATCTACCAACTCTGGCAGCTGCGGGAAGAAAAGCCACGCGTCAAAGGACAACCCTCTCCGTGCGAGCACCCGCGCCCCTGCCCGGAAATGGTCACTGGCCAGCTGCCCCTCCCTTTTGTGAGCAGCCGTGTTTTCCACCTCGGGGTGAGGGTCCCACGTCACGGAATGGCGGATACCCCGAAACCGGTTGGGACTGGCCGCCTGCAAGGCGTCCAACACCGGCGCAACCCCTTCGCCCAGGTTCAGGTTGGCATGACCGACGATGGCGGCCGCCGCCCGGGCAGGGCCGTACAGACCGCTGGCACTGGCCGCAGCCAGTCCCTGGACAAATTCGACTTCCCCCACGGAACGCATCTCCTCCGGTCCGTCAACACGGTACATCGCTCGTGCCTCGATAAACACGGTGGAACGCACGTTGTGTCCGCTGTGGATGTCAGCGGCCAGCTCGTGGAGCAGATACCGTTGGTAGGGAATGCGCTCGGTGCGAAAGTCCCAGAAGTGGTGATGGGGATCGCAAATGGGCATCTCCGGCTCCATCGTCGGTTCCGTAGTTAACGCGAGCCAGTCATTTCCTCCGAATGGCATAATAGCACCTCCATAATAGTCTGTGGAGGATTCATCATAGATTCGCGCCGAATAAGTAGATCAAGGGGAAGTCCCCCGTTACCACATTCTTGAGGCGCTCCAGCTGCCTCGCGAAGCCTAACGATGCCCAATCAAAGATCAACCTTATGAATTCTATTTCGGCATCCTCCAGAAGCTGCTTTCCATCACGAATCCAGAAGGGTACGCGTTACCTTGCTGGGTTAATCGGAAACAGGTGGAATCTGATGACCAAAAATACTCTTTTGGGAATGGGGGAGTCAAGAGGGAAATTGACCTTGCCACCCCCCATTTTTCCCATAGGGAGGGAAATCATTTCTTGATAGACCTGAGGCGGACTCGGGCGCAGGGGCGCTGTCCTCGCCCGCATAAGGCAGTCGTTGCTCCCGAGCACGGGCCGGGGCTCCCGATGGCGGAAGGAAAGGAGTTGCGCCATCGAGTCGCCCCGCGTCCTTTGGCGGAGAGGAAGGGGAACCCTTCAGGAGGGTCCTTTCCCGCCGATGCGAGCTGCGGGCATCTTCCCTACGCCCGAGTCAAACATGAGCTAACGACTGATTAAAAACTGGGGGGTGGCCAGGGAAATTGACTCCCCCACATTAGGGGAGAGGATGGCGTGAGGGGCCTATTTTAACGCTGGTCGGAAAGTTGTTTAGAGGATTCCTCAGGGGTGTCCAGAAGTGAAGGGGTCTCAACAGCTTCGAGCCTATCGCTAAACTTCTCGAGCTGCCGCTGGGCAGAGTCAAAACTTCCTTTGGATTGCTCCAGGTGTTTCCCCAATTTCCTGAACTCCTCATGAAATCGGGCCAGCTGCCCGCGCAGCCCAGCCAGGTGATTGATGATCTCCCGGGCACTCTCCTCCACTTTCAACCCCTTGAGCCCCAGAAGAATCGTATGGAGATAGGCGTAAAAACTATTGGGAGAAACCGGGATGACGTGCTTTTCGAAGGTATATTCCCGAAGACTCTTTCCTTCGCCGAGGGCTTCGTCCTTGATGAAGGCTTCATAATAAACGTTTTCTGCGGGGATATACATAAGGGCAAAATCACAGGTCCCTTCATTTGGAAGGATGTATTTGTTGGCAATCGTCTCCACATGTTTCTTTACGTCAGCAGCGAAAAGTTTAAGAAAATTTTTCCTGACTCCCTCTTCTTGGGTCGTAAGATACTTCTGGAAATTTTCCAGAGGAAACTTAGCATCTACTGGCACGAGCCCCTGACTCAGGCGAATCACCGCATCTACCCGCTCCCCGCTTTTAAAGGAATGCTGTAAAGTGAAGTATTCAGCTGGCATGATTTGAGCCAGCAGATCTCCCAGCAGGAATTCTCCCAATCCCCCCCGAATTTTTGGAGCTCGCAGAATTTCCTGCAGGCCGGCGATCGATCGTCCGACCTCTAAGATGCGCTTGTTGGCCTCATCAAGTTGGGCCAGCCGGGCCTGAACTTCCTGTACCCGCTCACTGAAGTGCTGACTGGCCTTCTGCAAAAGGCCCATGCCCGTGCCTACTTGCTCACTCAATTGGGAGGCAACGGAATTTAAGTGGCTGGTGACCTGGCTGGATAGAGAAGTTAGTTGTTGGTGAACGAGCTGAACATTTCCGTCCAAGCTCCGGCTCACCTGGTCGCGCAAACTGTCTATCTGCTGTTGCAGGAGTAGAAAGGCAGGATCCTTCTCCTTGCTGGCACGGATTTCCCGCCATTGCCTAAGATTCTGCAAAAGGAAGAAAAGAATCAGGGCGATGAGGATGCTAAGAAGAATGACGATCCCAATTTCCATGGAATGTATCATGGCGGCTTCGCTGCCTACGAATCCCGTCCCGCTATAGTCCCGCTATAGCGGGAGAAAAATCCCCCCTGGCCCCCCTTTAAATAACTGATCATGTCCCGTATCTTTTTGCTGGACACAGGGGGTGCAATAAAAAGGCCTTACATTCTATGGCAAAAATCTACTTAGATTTCAACTTGTTACTCTCCCCTCCCTTGACGGGAGGGGATTAAGGGGAGGGTGAAAGAATTCCATTTTATCACCCCCACCCTTCCCTCCCCCGTCCAAGGGGGAGGGGATAACTTAATGTCACGACTATAGATTTCCATACCCCCTTTGTCCAGCCGTTGACTTATGGCACACGCTCAGTTTAAATAAAGGGGGGTTGGGGGAGATTTATTATTCTTCCCAATTTAACAGAAAATATTCTCTCCTGCAATACTGCGCACTTCTCCCGGACGAACGAAGAAGAAAACCACCTCTTTCACTTTGGCCGCGGCTGCTTTTTGCACGGCCTGGGCGTACCAGGTTCCCTGTTGCCGGTAAGATAGGAAACGCTGTTCCAGGGTCTCCGGGGAGGCCTGGTCTGTTTTGTAATCCACGATCACCCAGCCCCCATCTTCCTCGAAGAGGAGATCTATTTTCCCTTCGATGATTTTTTCATCAGAAAAAATGGAGAAAGGGACTTCCCGAAAGAGACGCTTGGACATCCGGGCTCTTTCCATCAGGGGATGCCCAAGGCATCTTTGGCAAAGCCTTTCGATTTTTTCGGCCATTTTAGGAATGGATTGCTCCATAGCTTTTATTCGACAAAGTTCTCTCAGATTTTTCCCGCTGACTAAATCCAGGCGTTCCATGACCCCGTGAAAAGCCAGGCCAAACGCGACTCCTCCTGTTTCGTCTTCTCCTCCCGCAGGTCGTGGTTCAAAGCATTCATCGAAGGGGTAGGCAGACGAAATGAAGGAAGAGGGTGCCAAAAGGGGGAGTCCCCGGGAGGCTTTGTCTTTGACCGCCTCAATCGTTTCTTTCCATCTCGTTCTTCGCTCCCAGGGGGATTCCATCTCCCTCTCATAGTCCCCCAGCTCTAACCGCAGGGGAGGCTTCTCTTTGGGTTGAAGGTTAAAGCATCCCCCACCTGCAACGAGCTGACCGTCCGCGATGGACCAGGATTTCATCTCCCCAATTTCGGGTAATCGTCCTTCGAGCAGCGTAAAGGTTCCTTTGCCCCTTTTACTCCAGAAGAGGGGAATGACGAGATGGTCTCTGGCTCGCGTGGCGGCAACATAAAAAAGCCTCCGATCTTCGGCTTCCATCTTTGCCCGCTCTTTTTCCAGGGCAGAATCGTAACCTAAAGTTTTGCATGGGCCGATGGCCAGCTCGAAAGTTCCCTGGAGGCGCAAGGGGATAAATTCCTGGGTGCGGACCCGCGGGCTGGCCAAATTGGCCAGGAAGACGACAGGAAATTCCAGCCCTTTAGCTTTATGCACAGTCAGCAGTTGAACGTTCTCCTCTCCCTCTTCCGACCAGGGAGATTCTCCTTCCCGCACCCCCTCTTCTTCTCTGGTCTCCAGCCATTGAACAAAACGCCTGAATGTGGCTTGCCTCTCCCTTTCGAATCCTCGGGCCTGTTCGAGGACCTTTCTAAGGTTAGCCACCGTCTGCTCCCCTCCATGGCGGAGAAGAGAGAATTCCAGAATCTTGGTTAGAGAAAAGAGATTTGAAATGGTATTTGAAATAGAGGCAGAATTTCTCTGCTCATGAAGCCTGCGCAATATAGAGAAGGCTTCAGCAAACTTGCTCTCCTCTTCTTCTGGAGAGCGAAGATAATTCAGGCGGTTCCCGGAGGAAACGAAGAGGAATATCTCCTCATCGGAAAAGCCGAAGAAAGGGGAGCGCAGAGCTGCCACCAGAGAAATTGCATCGGCGGGATCATTAAGAGCCTTCAGGCAACAAAGAAGACTTCTTACCTCCTGGCGCAAGTAGAATTCTTTCCCGCCCTCCAAACGATAGGGAATCCCCTTAGCTTTCAGGGCCTCTTCATAAGCCTCGACGCCAGTGAAAGTAGGAAAGAGCAAGGCTATATCCTTGTAGTTTATCGCCCGGCTGGTCTTTTCTTTCTTATCGAAAACCATCCACCGCCTTTTGGATCTTTCTGCGGCCATCTCCTCAATCAGGGCAGCGATGGACTGGGCCTCTACTTCCCGCGCATCTCCTACGAGCGCTTTCTGGCTGTCAAAGTCAGGGGGTGGAGCCAGGAGGATGACCCCCGGTTGGTCCGCCACGACCTCTTCCCGATTAGGGTGGGCTACTAAGGAAATGTAGGCTGGCTGAAAGTGGCCTTCTTCTGAGGGCTGGATCAAGTCCCTGAAAACCCGGTTGACCCAGGAGATGATTGAAGGAACGGTACGGAAATTCTGGAAAGCTTTTAACCCATCTCCCTTGGCTTCCAGTTTCTCCTTGGCCTTTTCGTAAGTCTCGATGTCCGCTCGCCGGAAGCGGTATATGGACTGCTTGGGATCTCCGACCAAGAAAAGCTTGCCCGGAGCAACAACGACATCTTCCCACTTTTCAGCCTGAGCCCCATCTTCCGCCAGGAAAAAGACCACCTCCACTTGCAGAGGGTCTGTATCCTGGAACTCGTCCACCAGGATGTAGCGGATTCTTTCCTGGAAATATCTGCGGACCTCTTTATTATTCTGCAATAGATTTCTGGCCCCCAACAGGAGATCCTGAAAATCCAGCATTCCCAGCTTTGCTTTTTCTTCCTGAATAGTTTCGAGAAACCCCTTCAACCACTCTACCAGTTCGGCCAGGACATCTGCATGGATGGATTTTTTCAGTCTATCAAGCTCTTCGCTCAACTTCTTAAAAATCTGCTTTTGAGTATCGCAACTCACCTGGGGCTTCCAGTTCTGCTTATTTCCCTGGCTTTTGATCTCCAATTCCCGGAGGAGGATAACCTCTCTTCGTTCCTCGCCGGCCTCCTGCAATTCTGTTACTTTCTCCCTAAGAGACTGAATGGCCTGAAACCCTCGATCCTCCTTGTCCTGACAATTTTTCTCCGCCAAAACCCAGGCTTTCTGCACCCCTTCTTCCAAATTTTCCCGAAACGCATCAATGGCATAAGAGGGCCTGGGGAACGAACCAGCAGGAAGGAGGTCACGGTTGTCGTAAACCTGCCGCACGAGCCGGGCCAGCGAATCCAAGCTCATACCCGAAGCCAAAGCCCGGCGCAATGGTCCCGCCTTTTTCTCCATCTCTTGCTTCAGCCATACCTCCCAAACTTCTTGGAAGAGCATGTCCAGACCAATCTCATCGAGGGGTTCGAAGTTTGGGTCAACTCTTGCTTCAACGGGACGCTCCCTAAGAAGGCTAGCGCAGAAAGAATGGATGGTGGAGATGGGCGCGCGTTCCAAATCTCTCAGTGCTTGCACCAGGGCTTCAGCTTCATCTGCTTCGGCCTGAGGAATGGTTTTTTCCAGGGTCTCCCGTAAGCGAACTTTGAGCTCGCCCGCGGCCTTCTCTGTGAAAGTAATGGCCACGATCTGCTCCAGGCTAGCCCTGCGGCTTTGAATTAGGGAGATGATCCGCTCAACCAAAAGGGTGGTTTTTCCCGTACCCGCACCTGCTTCCACGGACAGGGAACGGTCCAGATGGTAGCGCGCTGCATCTCGATCAGCTTGGTCAGCAAAGGATAGGTTTTGAGCCATGGGTGAAGGAACCTTTTCGATCTTAACGAATTTCTTTCATCTGTAAGAATGGCGCTGCCCGTGAATCATTTTTCTTTCTTTCGAAGAGCACCTCCGCACCATGTTCGCATAGGCCTTTAAAATCACAAAACGCGCAGCTTCTCCCATCGTCTGGGTATGGAAAAAAAATCCCTTCTGCGATTCCCCGGGCGATGGTATTTACGATCATTTTCAGGATTTTTTCTTTCTCGGCCCATCTTTCTCCCCGGAAAAAAATGCGTTTAAACTCCTGCTCCCGGCTCACGCTGTAATACTCGGCCCAGCTTTTCTCGATGTTTGCATGTTTCCAGATCTGGCACGCGGCGGTCAGGTAGAGGGGTAACTGCAGCGTTGTCCCCCCGCCAAACCCATCTTCCTTTCCCTGCACCCTTCCGGTTTTGTAATCGATGACCCGCAGGTATTCTTCTGCTGGAGACAGATCGACCCGGTCGATCCTACCCCGGAATAGAATGGTGGTTCCGTCATCCAGATTCAAAGAAGGCGGTTTATCGTGGCGATTTTTTTGGGGGATGGCCTTCTTATACCCGAAGCGAATCTCGAAATCCGCCGGCATTACATTTGGCTCCTCTGTGGTCTCATTCTCCAGGAAGGCCCGCAGGTCTTGGAGGAGGGCCTGACGGTCAAGCTCCCAGAGGAGGGGGAATCCTGTGATTCCCCGGGCTTCGGCATCGGCAAAAATTCGACTGGAAACTTCGAGCATGATCTGCCAGTAGACCCCGATTTTCTCAGGCCGCAAGGGTCCAGGAGTTTCCTTTAGTGCCTGCCTGTAAAATTGATGGAGAATTTCATGGACTACGCTCCCCCGATCTAAGGGCTGGATACGCCTGATCTCCTCGGGAGAGGGTAGAACTTTGAGTCTCAGGATTTCGGAAAGAAAATACCGGAAAGGGCAGGAGGCGTAGGTTTCCAGCTTCGTAGGCGAGAGGATCTTTCCGGAAAGCGTGAAGCCTTCCCGCAACTCCTTTAGAGCCCGGTCTGATTTCAGGCATCCATCATACTCTGTGAAAACTCTATAGCCCCACCGCAGCCGGGCTAACCTTTCAGCCCGGCCAAAGCTGGGGAAGAGGCGCTTTAAGTAAAAAACCTCCCCTTTATCGCCATTCCTTAACGCTCTCCTTACTTGACTTAAGTCAAACTCTTCTTCATCAATGGCCTGGGTGGGATCCTCCGGGGTCAGTCGGGAGAGCGGTATTCGTTGGTATGCCGGAAGCATTTCTAACTGGCCGTAATCAACGCTCTGCCCCTGTAAGGCTTCTCCAACGCGCAGGAGAAAAAAGGAGGGGATGCGTTCACGGCCGGAGGACGAATCAAGACGGGGATAAGAAAGAATCAGCTTCTCTCGGGCCGATCCCACAGCCAGGCTGAAGAGAAGCTGTTCCTCTGGGAAACGAAATCGTTTCAGAGGAACCTTTCCTCTTTCGCGCAGAGCTTGGTTGACTTCCTGGCGCTCATGGTCTAACAGCAGAGAGTCCTGGCGCGTGGGGGCGGGGAAAGCGCGTTCCACTAGGCCGGGAATGAAGACCACCCGAAAAGACAAGCCTCGGGCGGGCATCAATTCAGAGACTAAAATCCCATTTTGTTGGAAGGCCCCCCTTTTCAGAGTTTTTTCTTTAAGCGCTTCGGAAAAGATCTCCTTGAACTGCTGGACATCGATCTCCCTGACGAGAGCATCGAGAGTCTGCAGCTCCCGCAATACCTGGAAGATCACGTCCCTGATTTCTCCCTCCGCAAAATAAGTCTGCATCAAACCGATCGTGGCATCGCACATTCTTTTCCAGGTTCCCTTTTTGGGGAATCGACCGAGGGAGGCAAAGAAATCCTTCAGAAATATGCGCAATTCTTCAATGGCCTGGCCAAAAGAATCATCCCTTTCCTGATCCTCTTCGGATTCTCTCTCTTGCCATTGGGCCATCAGCAAAGCAAGCTTTTCCTCCCACTGTTTCCTCCCTTCTACAATTCCCGCCTCCCGGGAGATGAAGTCCCATTGTGAAGGAGAGGGTTCTTCCCTGAAGAATCGAGACCAGGCAATGGGGGCAAAGGTCAGAAATTCCATGACCTCGGGTCTTTTTAAATTACCGCCAACCAGGTCGAGCAAGAGGAGAGAGCTTTTTCCAACTTGGGTTTGCCACAGCGGCGTCCCCCCCTGAAAATAGACCGGAATCTTCAGACTCTCAAAAGTCTCCAGGATCAGGGGACCATATAGGTCCGGATTTCGGAGGAGAACGGCCATTTCATAGAATCTAATGTTTTCCTCTTTGGCCAACTTCAAAATCTCCCGGGCAATCTCCCGCACCTCCTGCATTTCGTTCGGAGCAGATATTAACCCTACTGTTCGGTCATCCGCAGCTCTAAACCCCCTCGATTTTTCCCGGAAGAGATCCTGTTGGAGAAGGTTCAAAGACTTTTCATTTTCCTTATCCGGTTTACTCAAGGATTCTACCTGAAAACCTAACTCTTTGAACCACTGCCGGGTCGAAGAAGCATAAGCGAACCCAGCAGATTCCCGCCAGGGCATGAAAACGGTTACGTCCAGTTTATCCGTGCAGGCTTTGACGAGCCTCTTTTGGGCTTCCGTAAAATCATAGAACCCATAGAGCATTAGCTCCTGGCAACCAAAAATCCTGCCGAAATTCTCCATTTCTTGGGCAGCTCGAAAAAGCAGTTCAGAATCGTTATAGAAATCTTTGCCGGTCATTGACCGGTATGCCTTATACAGGTGGCTAAGCTCGATCAGTTTCTTTTCTCCTTTTAGGGGTAGCTCTTCAATCCCCCCCTCCCAGAGGTCTTGAAAAGTAGCTGCCAGTCCTCTCTGAAAACCCCTCCGGTCGGCAATGGCCTCAAAATAACTATTTCCCCCGATCTTTTCCGCCAGCGAGGTGATCACCACCAAGTCGCCGAACTGCGGCAATGGCCTGAGCATTTCCTTATTCAGAGGTTCTGCAGATAAAGCTCTGGCCAAGTCGATGAGAGTGAGGAAAAGGATGTTGATATGATGGAAGCCCCTCTGGACCAAAAGCCTGCGCAAGTAGAGCCCCAGCAGGTTCGACCCCACGAGCACAACCAGGGGAATAAGAGGGTCGCGTTCCTTTCTTTTCTTTAGAAAATCGAAGAAGGCTTCTTCCAGCTCAGGTTGAAAGGGAGCAAGGAAAAGCTGATTTTGACCTGCCATGACCATTCTTTCCTTGAGTGCATGATAACCATAATCCTATATTTTGGAAAGGTTCAATTTCGCCAGAGATGCACTCTAAGCCGGGATTTGTATTTTGAGTTATTATATCGTATATAGATAAGGAATAGGAGAAAGTATATGTTTGATGACCCTGGAAGGAAATTAACGACCCCCTTTTTCTACGGCTGGGTGATTGTAGGGATCAGTTTAGTGGCCATGATCCTGATCTATGGCATTCGCCATTCCTTCTCCGTTTTCTTTTCACCCATCTTGGCTGAGTTCGGTTGGAGCCGGGCTAACATTTCCGTGATGTTTTCCCTGAACATTTTCATCTACGGGCTCTGGGCACCTCTCGCCGGTATCTTGGTCCATCGTTGGAGGGCGCGCAGAGTGGTGCCCTTGGGCGTAATGATTCTGGCTCTGGCGACTGCCAGCTGTGCCTTTGCCCGGGAGCTCTGGCATTTTTATTTTCTTTTCGGAATCCTGATGCCGCTGGGAAGTGCCTTCAGCGGCTGGCCCATTTTGGCTCCCACGCTGATGAATTGGTTCGAAAAGAAGCGAGGATTGGTGTTAGGGCTCGGTCAAATGGGTGGCGGGTTGAGCTTCGTCTACAGCATATTCGTCGAATTACTCATCCTGGAATGGGGTTGGCGTCGCACCTATTTGGTTTTGGCCGGATTTCTGGTTTTTCTGCTATCCCCCCTCTACCTCCTTTTTTTCCAATATCACCCAAAGGATAAGGGACTTAGAGCTTACGGAGTGAGCGAAG
>Ga0315312_1001673_pt1 | contig 16662 bp, 19 predicted proteins | sample TDP7_MG_FD_203629 | JGI IMG/M metagenome (GOLD analysis project Ga0315312, IMG submission 203629) | Freshwater sediment microbial communities from Lake Towuti, South Sulawesi, Indonesia - TDP7 | ecosystem: Environmental > Aquatic > Freshwater > Lake > Sediment | place: Indonesia: South Sulawesi... | reverse complement strand
CTGTTCTGAGGACCCTGCCATCCGCGAGGACAACCTCCAGGGACATCACGCGGTCAGCTATCGTCCCGTACTTCTGGTGCTTCCTGCTGAAGCCGGAAGTGGAGATGGATCCGCCAACGGTCGCGATCTTGAACGAGCCCTGCTCCTGGTTCAGGGCAAGACCATGCTTCGCCAGGTGAGCCTCCAGCTCTTTGAGAGTTATCCCTGGCTGGACGGTCACATAGAGGTCAGGGACGTTGACCTCCAACACCTTGTTCATCTTGATGGTGTCGACCACGATGCCGCCATGGATGGGGACGAGCATCCCCGTCCTGTTCGAGCCTCCTCCTTTGGGCAGGAGAGGCGTCTTGTGGGATGCAGCCAGCTTCACGACGGTCTGGACTTCGGCAGTCGTTTCGGGCAGGATCACAAAATCCGGGAAGTACTTGTTATCTTGATTTGGCCTGTTTCTAAAAGTGTCCTTTGTGTACGGCAAGAGGTCTGCGGTTCTCCAGAGAACCTTATGCTCTCCAAGTTCCTTGATCAGAGCTCTTCTGACCTCTTCGCGCAAAGCAGAGTCCATCATTCGCTCGAACCTTTCGCCTTCTTGGGGATATCTATGTCGACTCTCTCAACACCTCATATGTTCCAGAGCCTGATGCCGCATTCTCAACGCACTGGTATTCTGTCCCCAGATCCGAATCATCATCGATGGCACGATATATCACACTTTGGAGATACTGGGATCCATCTCGAGATTTGATACAAGATGACAGGGTCGTCCGTCGGACGAGCAATCCAGATACTCAGTCGGTAGAGTTCATATACCGTATTCGACGTTCGCGATTCGGCTTCAAGGTTGCATCGCATAAACGCGGTGTCCTCTGTGCCGATGCCGGGTGGGGGAACAGAATACGAGGAAGCGAACAGTTCGAAGTCTCAGTGCGGTCGTTGCCGCAAGTCTTGGAGTAATGTTGCTGATTCCGGCTCTTTCTCTCGGACTGGCATCTCTTGCAGAGCCAACGACGTTGAGAGTTGGAATGCTGCAAGGCATAGACAGCCTGAATCCCTTCATCGCCTACGAGGACTCCTCATACGTCACTCTGTTCAACATCTACGATCGGCTGATCACGTACGACGAGGATCTGAATCCAAAACCGCTTATCGCGACGAGCTGGGAAGTCGATGATTGGAACGATGCTGACGATGCCGCGACTACAGACATCAACGAAGGCGCGAACAGGCTCTGGCGGTATCACATAGCTGAGAACGTGAAGTGGCATGATGGCGAGCCTCTCACCGTCAACGACGTTGTTTACAGCATAAACGTCAATCTCAACGAATCGATGTGGGCGTTCACTCCCTACATAAGCATCCGCACGGCACTCTACGCAACCTCGATCGATGCCACAACTGTGGAGGTGTACCTGAAGATACCGAATGTGCACGTGGAGAATCTGATGCTGCCAATTGTGCCCGAACACATCTGGTCTCAGTACACTGTGGGCGAGATCCAGAACAGTGTGGTCAACGACCATCCGATCGGCAGTGGCCCGTTCAGGTTCGTGGAGTACGCACCAAATCAGTATGTGATACTCGATCGAAATCCGGACTATCATCTTGGTCCCGTCGCATACGACCGCGTTGTCTTTCAGTTCTACGGCAGCGACCAGGTGATGGCCATGGATCTGAGGAATGGCAACCTCGACCTTGCCCGTTTCCCGCCCCTGACCTACAACTCCCTGAAGGGTCAGCCTGACATCGAGACCGCGGAGGTCAAGAGATTCTATCACAGTACCATAGGATTCAATTGCTTCGATGACCCGGCCTCTAAAGGGAACCCGCTCATGCTTGATGAGAACATAAGGCGTGCGATGCATCTTGCAGTGAACAAGCCGTACCTCATCGACACGATTTGGGCCGGATACGGCGATGTCGGCTATGGACTTCCCGCACCGGTCGTTCCATACTTCCACTGGGAGCCCCAGACTCCCGAGGAATCTCTGGACTTCAACCTCACTCGGGCGAATGCCATTCTTGACGCCGCAGGATACGACAGGAGGAATAGCGACGGTGTGAGGCTCGTGAACCGCTCCGACAACCCGTATGCCGCCTACGGTACTCCCCTGAGCTTCGGGTTCCTGGTGAGAAACGACGCCCCCGAAGATCTGGCCTCAGCACCGTACCTCAAGGAGATGTGGGAGGAGATCGGTGTGGCCGTCGATGTCCGGCCAGTTGATGAGAGCGTTCTGGAGGACGAAATCATGTGGGCTGCAGCACATGATGTCTTCATGTGGTACTGGAGTGGGGACTTCGATCCCACGTACATCCTGGCCATCCATACCACGGACCAAATCTGGGGCTGGAGTGACACGTTTTGGTCCAACGAGGCCTATGATGAGCTTTTCCTCCTGCAAATGCAGCAGATCGGCGAGGAGAGGCAGCAGACGGTATTCGGGATGCAGAAGATGTGGTACGAGTCCTCACCGATGATCATCATAACATATCCGTACGACCTGTTCGCTTGGAGCACTCTCCATTTCACCAACTGGGGAGATCCCGTAGCGCATCCAGGAAGGACGATGACGCCCTATTTTGGAGCGAACCCTCTGTTCCTTGAGCTCGAACCAGTCGCTGGGGGAGGCGGAAGGGCGGTGTCGAGCACGGCGCTGATTGCGAGCGGGGTCGTTGTCGTTGTCATCGTGGTTGTCGCCGTTCTTGCGATGATGCGGAGGCGCAGGTCCAGAGAGCTGGGCAAGGGCGAGTAATAGCACGGCCAGGGTTCGCGTCTGGCCGTGTATGCTGGATGTTGTCACCTTGTGTGGACAGAGCTTCTGGGCCTCATGCTGGGCGCTCCACCTACTCTAAATAGGAGAACCATATACCCATTTTCAGAAAAGGCCATTCTTGGGGGCCTCTGACATGAGGAGATACAAGGACATACCCCTTTGGAAGGACGTCAGCCCAAAGCAGTGGACTGACTGGAAGTGGCAGGTAAAGAATAGGATCACCGATGTCGACCAGCTAGCACAGGTTATAAACCTCACTCCCGAAGAAAGGGAGGAGATCAGGCGTTCGACCAAGTTCCTGCGCATGGCGATCACGCCATACTACGCTTCCCTGATGGATCCTGACGACCCGAGCTGTCCTGTCCGGAGGCAGGCCGTGCCGTCCTCGAAGGAGCTGCACGTAACAAAAGATGAGATGGAGGACACCGTGGGCGAGACCGTGGACTCGCCCCATGAGGGTCTGACGCACAGATACCCGGACCGCGTCCTGCTCCTGCTCACAGACCAGTGCAGCATGTACTGCAGACACTGCTGCAGACGGAGGATTGTGGGACAGACGGATCACGCCAGAAGTCTGGAGGAGATCAAGGCTGGCATCGATTATATCAGAAAGACGCCGCAGGTCAGGGACGTCCTGCTCTCGGGTGGCGATGCTCTTCTCGTCTCAGACGCATTCCTCGAGAAGGTCATCCGGGAGATCCGGAAGATCAAGCATGTGCAGATCGTGAGGCTTGGGACCAGGACCCCCTGCGTCCTGCCATACAGGATCACGCCCGCGCTCGTGAGGATGCTCAGGAAATACCATCCGATTTGGCTGAACACGCATTTCAACCACCCGAAGGAGATCACCTCGGCTTCGAAGCGAGCGGTCGAGATGCTCGTCGACGCAGGGATACCCGTCGGCAATCAGAGCGTGCTGCTGAGGGGTGTCAACGACTGTCCAACGATAATGAAGAAGCTGTGCCAGGATCTCACATGGATTAGGTGCAGGCCGTACTACATCTACCAGTGCGACATCGCGAAAGGATTGGAGCACTTCAGGACCTCGATAGCGAAGGGCATCGAGATAGTCGAGAGCCTGAGAGGCCACACTTCCGGGTTTGCAGTGCCGGAGTTCATAATCGACGCCCCCACGGGCGGAGGCAAGATCCCGGTTGGCCCGAACTACCTGATATCGATGTCCGACAAACGGGTCGTGCTCAGGAACTACGAGGGAGGCGTGTTTCAGTTTCCCGAGGTCGAGGGCGATCGCGTGAGCGTTTGCCCTCCATCGTGCAAGATGTGCGAGGACTACGAGCATCTCGAGTCGAACGAGGGCGTGGCGGCCGTGCTCTCGGGAAAGAAGATGTGTCTCGTGCCAGAAGGGACGCTCAGGGAGGAGCGCAGGAAGGGCTACGAGAAGAGACCTCCTGCCGCAAGGTGTACTCAGTTCTGAAGACTAGCTATATTTCCAACGCGCGCATGCGTCTCCGCCCGTGCGCAATTGATTCATTTCTTGTCCTCGAGCGACGCATTCCTTATGGTGTACGTGCCTGAATGACGGGCCCAGTTCGTGTACGCCTCCTCGATGTGGATTCTTTTTGAGAAGTTAGGGCCATCCAAGACAAATGTTTCGATCTCTCCACCTTCTCCGGACGGGCTTATCCTGTACTTGTCCTTCAGCCGTCCCAACTCCTTGACGGAGTGCGATGTGATCGTCTTTCCCAGCCACCCCTCATCAAACCCGTGTGCATAAACGCCTGCGATGATGAACTTGAATCCTGCATGGACCATGTCGTCGAGCAGCATCAGCTGGTCCTTTCTCCAGAGCGGAGCGTAGAGAGGTTTCCCCAGCCTATGGCAGATCTCGTTGAGGCGGGACCACTGATAGTCGGATGCGATGGCGCCGCAGATGAATCCATCCACTTCCTCGCCTCGCATGAGCGCCTCGACGTCCGCCAGCTCTTTCTCCTTGAGCCCCTCGCTCTCTCTGTACCTGATGGGAATGCCCATCGCCTCGGCCTGTAGCTTCGTCCACCTCACGTTCGGATAGTGGAACATGTACGAGTCCTCCACTCTCGGGATCACGGTGAGCAGGCTCACGACCTCCCACCCCTGCTGCTGCACGACGTACAGCGCATATGTCGAATCCTTTCCTCCAGAGAATAGAGCGGAAACCCTCATGGCTCGTGCCGTGCTGCATATCGCTCTACTGAGTATTAAGCGTGTCCAGGCCATGCATGTGGATTGCGTTTATATGCGGGCATCCCCATGCGCAGCGTCGTGTACTACTGTCCGAAATGTGACCGCACCATTTCCAAGCAGCGCATCGAAGAGGCGGACCGAGAACTGAGGGCTAGGTTCGGGGTGTCGAAGCTCTCGGGCCTGAAATGTCCGGTGTGCGATGCGGAGTACATCGACTTGGACAAGGTGAGGAAAGGCGGGGAGAGGCATGTCGGGGAGACGAGGAGAAAGAGCGGCTCTCATTGAAGAGCTCACGAGCGACGAGTTCGCGAGAAGAGCGAAGAAAAGACCTCTCGTCATCGTGCCCTTCGGGTCGACGGAGACGCATGGCTCTCATCTTCCTCTGTGCACGGACTCCTTCCAGGCGGAGAAGATCGCGATGCATGTGGCGACGAAGTTCGACGGGCTCGTGTGTCCTCCGGTCCGATATGGTGAGTGCGGGATTACCAGGAACTTCCCTGGAACGCTGTCGCTCAGCTTCGACACCCTCCGGGGGATCGCCTCTGAGGTCGTCTCAGAGCTCGCGAGGAACGGCATCGACAAAGTCCTCCTTCTGTCAGGACATGCGGGCCGTTCTCACATGACAGCCCTGAAGCAGGGTGCGCTCCAGGCAATCGAGAGATATGCGCACCTGAAGGTCATGGTTCTCTCCGACTACGACATTGCATATAGCCTCAGGGGCAAGGAGTTCCCTGGAGACAATGGCCATGCAGGTCAGATCGAGACCTCTCGCATGCTGGGCATCAGGCCCGAGCTTGTGGGAAAGTCGCGGCCACGAGGCAAGAGTCGACCACCTGAGTTCATGGTTCTTCCAGACCCGGAGAGGTACTTCCCATCAGGAGTTCTCGGTGATTCCGCAGGCGCCTCTGCGAAGAAAGGGAAGAGGATTGACGACTACGTGGTCGGAAGGCTCAGCGACCTCGTCGTGAGCAACTTCGGCCTGAAGAGGGTGCGATCTTGAATCTCAAGGAGGAGGCTGCGAAAGAGGCCGTGAGATCGATCAGAGACGGAATGGTGGTAGGCCTCGGAAGCGGTTCCACCGCGAGCATCGCCATCAAGATGATCGGCGAGAAGGTGCGCGCCGGCCTCAACATCATCGGGATTCCGACGTCTAGGGACTCCGAGATTCTTGGAAAATCCGTCGGGATCAAGATCGGCGAGCTGCGGGACTACCCAGATCTCGATCTGACGATAGATGGCGCAGACGAGGTAGACCCGAAGCTCGATCTCATCAAGGGCCTGGGCGGGGCGCTCGTGAGGGAGAAGATAGTTGCGGCCGCCACCGAAATCGAAATCATAGTCGTCGATGAGTCGAAGCTCGTGGACCACCTCTGTCAGAAAGCACCTCTTCCTGTCGAGGTTGTCAGGTTCGCGCATGAGGCTACCGTGCGCAGGCTGAAGGAATTCGGCTGCGTGCCGAAGCTCAGGATGCGCGACGGGGAGGCGTTCATATCGGACAATGGCAACTACATCATCGACTGCAAGTTCGAGAGGATTGACGACCCCGCCAAGATGGAGGCGGAGCTGAACCTCGTTCCGGGCGTTGTCGACAACGGCCTGTTCGTCGGCATGGCCGACAAGGTCATCGTAGCTTCAAAAGGCGGGGTCAGAACGCTTGAGCGGAAGGCCTGAGGGCCTACTTCGCAAGCTCCTTCAGCTGCTTGACGTTGCTCTCGATCCCCTCGATCTTCTTCCTCTCTTCGGCCTCAACTATCTCAATTATCTTTTCGAAGGGTATCGCGAGCTTGTTCGAATGGACAGGTCTGCCCTTGCCTTCCTTCTTGATGTCGCGCTTGGTCACCCACTTGCGCCTCCGGAGCTCCTGCATCGCGATGGAGACCTCAGGCTGCCTCAGGCTAGTCGCGCTTTCGATCTCAACGGACGTGGTCTCCTCCTTCTTTCTCAGAAACACGAGCGTCTTCGCCATGTTCTTCGAGAGGCCCGTGCGCATGAGAAGATCCACGAGCATCTCGTCCTTTTTTGTGAGCCCCTTGTCCGTCATATTATCGGCTTAGGCAATTATAAATTGCCGAATATTTATTGCTTTCCATTAGATTCCGAAGATATTTGTTGAGCACAATCGGTGAGCTTTTGAGAGGAAGGCGCTGACGAAGACCGAACAGTGGCGGAGTGGGCTATCCGGCAATGCTTTAATACGTGTTCCCGCTTACTCGTGTCCTGCCCCGAAGGCCGTTGATCAGAATGAAGATGCCCAGGATTACCAGGGAGTTCTGTCCTAAGTGCAAGAAGCACACTGAGCATGAGGTCGAGCGGGTGAAGTCCCGGCCGAGGAGCGAGCTCAAGTGGGGGCAGAGAAGGTACAGACGCGCGACCGCAGGTTACGGCGGGTTCCCGAGGCCGAAGTACGAGGGCCGACAGAAGCCCACGGTGAAGGTGGCGCTCAGATACAGGTGCAAGGTCTGCAAGAAGGCTCATCAGAGGACCTGCTTCAGAGCGAAGAGCTTCGAGCTCAAGGAGGCCTGAGCGATGACCAGCAAGATCCCGGTTCCGAAGGGGAAGTTCATCACAGTCAAGTGCCAGGATTGTGGCAACGAGCAGATAGCGTTCAACAAGCCTGCGACTCAGATCGCGTGCAACGTGTGTGGTGCGACGTTGATCAAGCCCACCGGAGGGAAGGGCGTGGTCAGGGGCCAGCTGCTCGGAGAGGTCCAGTGATGGTGCACAAGGCAGAGTACCCAGAGGTCGGAGATCTCGTAGTCTGCAGCGTGGAGAACGTCAAGAATTTTGGCGCCTTCGTAGCACTGGACGAGTACGGCGGCAAGGAAGGCTTCATTCACGTCCGCGATGTCGCTACTGGGTGGGTCAAATACATAAGGGACCATGTTCGCGAAGGCCAGAAGATCGTATGCAAGGTCCTTGGCGTTGACAGGGAAAGAGGCCATATCGACCTCTCGCTCAAGCAGGTCAACGAGCACCAGCGCAGGGAGAAGATCCAGGAGTGGAAGAACGAGAAGAAGGCAGACAAGCTCCTGGAGATCGTCGGCTCGAAGATGGGCAAGACGCTCGAGCAGGCATACGCCGAGGTGGGCGAGAAGCTGGTCAAGGAATTCGGGACGCTGTACGGTGCGTTCGAAGAGGTTTCAAGCAGCCCCGAGGCGCTCAAGGAGGTCGGGCTCGACAAGAAGTGGGCCGCTGCCGTTGCTGATGTCGCGAAGGAGAACATCGAGATCCCATCGGTCACCATCGACGGTCTGCTCGAGATATCCTCTCCGAAGTCCGACGCAATCGATCACATCAAGAAGGCCTTGGCCGCGGGGGTGGACTCAGACGAAGTCGAAGTCAGCATCCACTATATCGGCGCGCCGAGATACAAGATCACAATAAGCGCGGAGGACTACAAGATGGCAGAGCAGGAGCTGAAGGACGCTGTCGAGAGAATAACGACATCGATTGAGAAGCACGGAGGGTCCGCATCGTTCAGGAGGAAGGAGGAGAAGTGAAGACCCTTCTGAGGAAGTGCTCTGTGTGCAGAGAGTACACGCTGAGGGAACAGTGCCCAAAGTGCGGAGGCGCAACATTCATGCCGATGCCCGCGAAGTACTCTCCGGACGACAAGTACGGCGCGTACCGCAGGAAGCTCAAGAAGGAGATGTCAGGGGAGACATAGATGGAAGACATCGTAGTCGTGTTCCAGGAGAGGCCCAAGCTGAGGAGCCCCATAATGGTGGAGGGCCTCCCAGGAGTTGGCAACGTCGGCAAGCTCGCTGCTGAACACCTCGTAGACCAGCTCAAGGCCGTCAAGTTCGCCCAGCTCTTCTCGAAGTTCTTCCCTCCTCAGGTTCTGGTCAACGACTCTGGGACGATCAGGCTCGTGAGCAATGACCTGTACTATGTGTCCAGGCCTGACGCTGCGAACGATATCGTGATCATGATAGGCGACTACCAAGGCCTCACCCCTGATGGCCAGTATGAGCTCTCGGACAGGACTCTCAGGCTCGCGAAAGAGCTCGGCGTCACCCGGATATTCACGCTCGGCGGCTATGGGCTTGGAAGGATGATTGAGAAGCCAAGGGTGCTCGGCGCTGCTACGGATCCTGAGCTGGTCGAGGAGATGAAGAAGCATGGGGTGACGTTCTCCAAGGGAGAGCCCGGGAGCGGCATCGTTGGTGCGAGCGGCCTTCTGCTCGGCCTGGGCGTGTTGTATGGCATGAGAAGCGTGTGCCTGATGGGCGAGACGTCGGGCTACTTCGTCGACCCGAAAGGAGCCCAGGCTGTGCTTGAAGTGCTTGCCAAGATACTTGAGGTCAAGATCGACTTCGCGGAGCTCGAAGCCAAGGCTGAGCAGATAGACATGCTCACTTCCAAGCTCAGGGAGACGGAGCCGCCGTCCGAGCCGAAGAGAGAAGACCTCGGGTACATCGGCTGAGGACAGAGATGGCTCTCGCCAGACTCATCAAAAATAAAAAAATAGGGGGGAGGTTATCCTGATTGGTGAGTCGCGAGCTGCGCTGACTGAACAAAGTAGCTAGAGTGCATCCCATCCCGCTTCCGACTACTTCTTCAGATACTTTTCTTCATACGTTCTGATGGCCGCAAGGCTCTGTTCCGCGTGCTCGAACTTCTTCATGCGGTCGACTACCAACTCCAGCCTGGCATAGATGAGGTCCCTGATGGCCGATCTTATCGCCTCGGACCTTGAGGGGAAGTCGTCAATCTCCACGAGGAAGTCGAGCGCACGCAAGTGTCTCTGCGGAATGCGGATGGTGATCTTTTCAGTATCTGGCTCCATGGCAAACCGCCCCGCCGAGCTCAACTCCCCGTGACGCCTTCTGTACCTCTTATGCCTTACTAGCGTCGGACAGCCCCTTATATCTGTCCGATATATATAATACTTCGGTTTTTCTTCGGCCCGTTCCTCAAAAGACCTTCAGGCTGCACACGTCGGGCTCCGAAAAACGATTTATACGGAATGCTTGATAGGGAGGCCGCGACATAACTTCTGGCTGACGGATCCCGACTTAGCTCAGACTGGCTAGAGCGGCTGACTGTAGTGTGGAAATCGGCACGACCGATCACAGTCGCTGAAATCAGCAGGTCCCCGGTTCAAATCCGGGAGTCGGGACCATTCTTTTCCTGGTGCGCTAGATCCGCTCCGGGATGATCTGCCAGGTCTCTTTTGCATCGGGCCTGACCACCTCTCGGTTCCTCTCGAGCAGAGCGAGCTCCTTGGGATCGAACGCTTTGGGGTCTATAGACATTATCAGCCTCGACCTGCTCGCCATGGCCGTCTCCGTCCATCTGTCGATTGATTTGAGCACTCTTAAGAAGTCGTTGCTTGTGACAAGGTATTCCAGTCCATCGACGAGAACCACTCCGTTCTGAGATCGTTCCATGAAACTGACCAGAAAGTCTGTGAGAAGGCTGAGCTTCGCGGGGTCCATGTTGTCCTTGCCCGCAACAGTCGACAGCCAGAGCATCGGTGTCGTCTGGATGTAGTACCTTGTGCGGACGTCCTTCGGGTACTGCCTCGTGACAATCAGCCCCTGAGCTCTGGTGGTGTACTTCTTGCAGGTCCTGCACGGACAAGGCAAGCTGCAGGAGCTGCAGTCGAGGCTCTCGCACGGGAAGCTTTCGTCGTCCAGGCAATCGAAGCAGCGGCTCTTCAGTATGTCCGAGAACATCTTCATGGAGAAGTCGGGCTTTTCCTCCAGCACCAAATAGACGCGCCTGTGGAGAAGCTTGTACTGGGCCTTCGAGCTGGAGATGAACTTCTCAGGCGAGGGCGAGACCATGACCATCTGGCCTCGCGCAATTGCCACGGCGAAGAGGAGCCCAGAGATAGACAGTCCTGCCACCAGCGACGCGTTCGTGAGCACGCTGAACTCCATAGCGTCTTCATGGCCCGTAGTGAAATCGATTGCGTAGACGAAGCCGCTGGCAAAAAGCACCCAAAGACCGATCAAGAAGATCATCGATGAACGTCGTCCTTCGTCGTTCGCCTTCAAGCGTGATAGAAGAACCGAAACTGAAGCGAGGGCGATCATGGCGATCGCGTACACCATGAAGATCTTCGCTGTTGCAGGTGTCAGCGTTGGCCCCAACGGATTGTCGTAGTCCAACTCAGCTTGCCCGCCAAGGACGCAGGCCAGGACAATTCCTGCTACGATCATGAAGCCGTATCTGTTGGGAGGCCAGAACGCGATCCTGCGGTTGATCGGAAACACAATTGTTACTTCCCAAAGAAATGTCATCGCGAGCAGCGCCGCCACAACGAATGTCTTGGCCATCGTCTCCGCAGCGTCAGCGTAGGATGCATCGACGAGCGGATACAATGATCCAGTAGCGGTGGCCACGAATATGGCGGACATCGCGAGCAAGAAAAGTCCAGCTGCCGGCGATCTTGGCGATTTCATCCAGCCCAGCAGTCCAGCTCCGAAGCAAATCGCTCCTGCGGTCACGGATGCGACCCACACCAGGTCAACCATCGGGTGCTACCTCTTTGGACTGTCTCGGTCCTCTTTCCAGAGCAGCTTCCTATTCCCGTCCTCTGCGTTCTCAGGGTGCATCCTTCATGCTGTCGTCGCAGCCCTGACGGCTTCGAGCAGGCGCTCCACCTGGAACGGCTTTGCGACGAAATCTATCGCGCCTGCCCTCATCGCTTCCTTCCTAAGAGCTTCCTTCACCAGCGCGCTGACGACAATTATCTTCGCCTTCGGGTCGAGCTCAACGATCTTCATGATAGCCGAGAGCCCGTCCATCCCGGGCATCAGTATGTCCATCAGAACCACATCGGGCTTGAGCGCCTTGTACTTCTCAATCGCCTCGAGGCCGTTGGCGGCCTCGCCCGAAATCTCATGGTCGTGGGATTCGAGGATGTCTCGGATCATCTCCCTTATGAAGGGGGCGTCTTCGACGATCAGGACCTTGGCCATTTACCTCAACCCGAGTGTGCGCTAGATGTGAAAAAGAATCCGTGCATATATAAGTTGGCTACTTCGATTATCGAGGTCGATAACGAGCCCATCGCGAGTCCGCTTCCCGTCAAGGGGGAAATCCATCGAGCAGCGAGAAAGTGTGAGAGAATGCCGAAGGCATTCTCGTCTGACGCGCAGTCTCGGAAAAACTGACAGCACCAGATTCTCACAAGTAATAAATAGCACGAACTGCATATGCAATTTCGTCTGACGAATGTCGGACTCGAAGGGATGGGCAATGGTACTCGGCCTCGGCAGAAAGGATCCTCGAGAAAAACACGGTCATCACAATCAGAAGCACGTTCCGTACAGGCTTGCGACCTACGAGCACGACTACGAAGGAAAGAGGTTCAGGTCGAGCAGCGTTGTCTACAGCTTCTGGAGCGCGTCGAAGTACGTTCTGATACTGTCTCTTATGCTATGGTGGCTCCCGATGTTCGGTCAGATGATCGCGGGATACGTCGGCGGAAGAAGAGCAGGCGGTCCTTGGAAGGGAGTCGCCGCAGCGATATTCCCAGTCGTGTGTCTGTATGTCATCATGACCGGTTTCGGCACAGGGGTCCTTCCCTCTCATGTCTTTGGAGTGGCAATCGCACCCGCAGCAATCGGAGCATCGTTGCAGGACGTCCCGCTGATTTCGCCGTATCTTCAGTTCTCGTCTGAGTACGTGGGAGCCTTTGTGCAGGCGCTCGCGGGGTCGAGTCCATATGGCATCAACATGTACGTGCTCACGGTCGCATTCGCATACGTCGGTGGTGTGCTCGCGCAGCAGAACAGAAGGGAAATCGAGTTCAACTCAGGCGCGATGATGGCGAATACGACGGTGCTCGTCACGGACAACCAGGCCTATCGTCCGCAGCTCCCAGAGCCCGCGCCTCAAGGGTCGTGGTCCGGCATTGGCGCGATGTTCCACTGGCCGAGAAGACACTACACGGCGATGAGCCCAGGATTCTCTGGCAGAAGGCGCGATGCATGGTCGAGAGCTGCGCCGATGAGTTATGAGGAGGACGTCGACGAGAACTATCTTCTGCCTGCAGCCGAGCCTGATGTCTATGCTGCTCGCGATGATTTCGAGTATGAGCAGCCCAGGTCACGGAAGCTCAAGAGCCGCCCGCAGAAGGATCATTGGCACTACCACAAGCAGAAGCAAAGAGGCAGACCGAACTTCTCGGCGAAGCCAAGGTTCGGATATCCGCAGTACGACGTTGAACCAGACCACGACGACCGGTCCTACGACATCGGCTTCACAAGGAGAAGCAAGCAGGTCCACAGGATGACGGTGTCCCCGGATCCGAAATCCATACGCAAGGCAAGGAAGATGATCGACAGCGAGTGGGGAAGGTGCAAATACCCCAAGTTCGTAGATGTCGAAGAGCCCGGCTACGCCGATGTTGAGGCAGAGCCCGTGGTTCATCACAGAAGAGAGCATGCCACTGGGCACAGCTGGGACACCATCTAGGCGTGATGTGAATATCTTTTTATGGATTGACCGCTTCGCTCGATTCCAGAGAAGGGAAGGCGCGGAGCGGGATTACGATGTTTTGTCAGAAGTGCAAGAGTCTGCTTTTCCCCCAGGAGGGAAAGCTCGTCTGCAGGAAGTGTGGCATCGAGTATGAGATGCAGACTGAGCCTCAGGTAATCAAGCACAAGGGAAAAGAGAAGGAAACTGCTTTTGTCGGCGAAGTTACGGGCACGCTCCCTACGTCGGACGTCGAATGCCCGGCATGTGGACATGGTAAGGCATATTGGGTTCTCAGGCAGACCAGAGGAGCAGATGAGCCGGAGACCAGGATCTTCCGTTGCGTGAAGTGTTCGCACTCTTGGCGCGAATACGCGTGACTGGATGCATACACAAGTTTTTTTAAAGACTGACTGTTTATGGGTAGGCACACAGAAGGGGGGTTAATGTTTCAGGCGAAAGCCAGAGCTGAAGTACTGAAAGAGGTTGTGAACGTAGTCTCCACTCTCGTCGACGAGGCGAAGTTCAGCGTCAACCCGGAGGGCCTGACGCTCAGAGCGGTGGATCCAGCGCACATCGCAATGGTCGATCTCACGCTTGGCAAGGATGCATTCGAGGAGTTCAAGGCGGAGGATGCGGAGATCGGGATCGATATCGACAAGCTCAGCCAATTCCTCAAGCTCGCGAGGGCCGATGATATCGTAGACATCAAGCACGATGAGGACAAGAGGAGGCTCAACATCGTCGTCGGCGACATCACGAGGCGCATGAGCCTCATCGACACGACGGGAATGAGCGACCCTAAAGTCCCCAGCCTCAGCCTGCCGGCGAAGCTCACGGTCAAGGTTGACGACCTCGTCCAGGGCATCAGAGCGAGCGAAACAGTATCGGACCACATCGCGCTCGTCGCGAGCCCTGAGGCCTTCGAGATGACATGCGAGGGCGATCTGGACCAGGTCAACTGGAAGAAGGCGAAGAAGGACCTCGAAGCGCTTGAGACGCCCAGCAGTGTGAGAAGCCTGTTCCCGTTGGAGTACTTCTCGAACATGCTAAAGGCCGTATCGTCAGGAAGCGCCGTCACGATGCACTTGGGCAACGACTACCCCGTGAAGGTCGAGTTCAAGATCGCAGACGGGAAGGGCGAAGTGAGGTACCTGCTTGCCCCGAGGATCGAGAGCGGTGAATGAGCAGAGAGCAATGATTGCATCGGCCGTTTCAGACTGTTCTTCCGTTTTCACTTCTCTGCTATGCCACGTCATCTAGTGGGACTTCTATGCGGAGGATCAGGATTGGGGTCTTGGCTTCGGGCGGCGGGACGAACCTCCAGGCGATAATCGATTCGTGTGAGAGCGGGGAGATCGACGGGGATGTCGTCGTGGTCATCTCGAACATCTCCGACGCGGGCGCTCTCGAGCGCGCGCGGAAGCACAGCATACCCGCGTTCGCGTTCCCTCACAAAGGGCTCACGCGAGAGCAGCACGAGGCCGACATCATACAGTGCCTGGAGCAGCACAAGGTCGACCTAGTCTGTCTAGCTGGATACCTGAGGATGCTGACGCCCATTCTGATCAACAAGTACGCTGGCCGAATGATGAACACGCATCCCGCCCTGTTGCCATCCTTCGGTGGCAAGGGCATGCACGGACTTCACGTGCACCAGGCAGTCCTGGACTACGGATGCAAGGTCTCGGGCTGTACGATACACTTCGTCACGCTCGATGTGGACGGCGGGCCGATAATACTGCAGAAGACAGTGCCCGTGCTCGAGGGCGACACCGCGGAGACGCTTCAGGAGCGCGTGCTCAGAGAAGAACACAAGCTCTACCCTAGGGCCGTTCAGCTCTTCGCCCAGGGGAAGCTGAAGATCGACGGGCGGAGAGTTCGCATACTGGAGACATAGGCGCTAGGACCGTTGCACGAGAATACTTTAAGCAAGGCGAATGGATATCCCGGATGCGCTCGCCGGGAGAAACCAGTGGGAGGCACAGCGTGGAGGTCTACGACGGAGAGTTCATAGGTGAGCTGGAGGCCATCGCAAAGAGGGTCCGGCGGCATGTTATCCAGTCGATCTACGAGGCTGGCTCAGGCCATCCTGGGGGCTCGCTTTCCGCGACGGATGTAATGGTCGCACTGTACTTCCACATCATGAAGCATGACCCGAAGCGTCCCGATTGGCCCGACAGGGACAGGTTCGTCCTGAGCAAGGGTCACGCCGCTCCTGCCCTCTACGGGGTTCTTGCCGAGGCCGGGTACTTCCCAATCGAAGAGCTGCATTCGCTGCGCAAGTTGGGCAGTAGGCTTCAGGGGCACCCGTGCATGAGGAAGACCCCCGGCGTCGAGATGTCCACGGGCTCGCTCGGACATGGCCTCGCAGCAGGAAACGGCATGGCCCTGGCCGCGAAGCTCGACAGGAAGCTCTACAGGATCTACGTAATCCTCGGAGACGGCGAGATGGATGTCGGGGAGACATGGGAGGCCGCGATGCTCGCGTCTCACTATAAGCTCGACAACATCACAGCGTACCTGGACAGGAACAAGCTGCAGCTGGACGGCCCGACGGAGAGGATCATGTCTCTCGAGCCGTTGGCCGACAAGTGGAAGGCGTTCGGCTGGCACGTGATAGAGATCAACGGGCACAACATGAAAGAGATAATCCACGCGACCAACGAGGCGAAGGGCGTGAAGGGCAGGCCCTCGATAATCATCTGTCACACGATCAAGGGGAAGGGCGTGAGCTTCATGGAGGGGTCAGTGCACTTCCACGGGAAGGCTCCGAACAAGCAGGAGTACGAACAGGCTATGAAGGAGCTCGGGGGGTGAGGCTCGGTGGAGTGGAAGATGGACAGCCAGCGGAAATACTACGGACGTGCCCTGGTCGAGCTCGGGAAGGAGCGGGGTGACATAGTCGTCCTCGATGCGGACCTGTCGAGCTCGACGAGGACAGCGGACTTCGCTGCCGCATTCCCCGAGAGGTTCTTCAACGCCGGAATTGCTGAGCAGAACATGATGGACACAGCCGCTGGCCTCGCGGCTTCAGGCAAGACAGTCTTCGTCTCCACGTTTGCAGTGTTCGGAACTGGTAGATGCTATGACCAGATTCGGCAGTCGATCGCGTATCCCAAGATGAATGTCAAGTTCGTCGCTTCACATGCTGGCATAACGGTCGGAGGAGATGGCGCCTCCCACCAGATAATCGAGGACATCGCCCTGATGCGCGTGCTCCCGAACATGACCGTCATCGTGCCCGTCGATTCGCCGGAAACCTACAAGGTAGTGA
>Ga0315312_1001672_pt1 | contig 16671 bp, 15 predicted proteins | sample TDP7_MG_FD_203629 | JGI IMG/M metagenome (GOLD analysis project Ga0315312, IMG submission 203629) | Freshwater sediment microbial communities from Lake Towuti, South Sulawesi, Indonesia - TDP7 | ecosystem: Environmental > Aquatic > Freshwater > Lake > Sediment | place: Indonesia: South Sulawesi... | reverse complement strand
GGCCACGGCCCCTGCCTTCATGGTTAACCCATCCATGATGGAGGCGTCAAGTTCTACCTGGCCTTCCATATTTGGATATCCTCCCAGTCCAACAGACCTGTTTGCCATGTCAGCCTCGATGGTCTTCACAGCTTCCTCCACGGCGTCCAAGGCTGAACCTTGGGCTTGGAGGACCCTCATGCCAACCTTAGCGGCTTCTAGGCCGAACTTCCGCGTGGCAACAATAGCAGGCTTCATGAGGCTTAAGCAAGATAGAGTTTCATAAAAACTGTTCGCTCTTACTTGCTCTGGGGCGAGGGGCGACCAGCTTCATAAGGATCGTACTCGACGATGCGGAGGCGCTTGGCCCGGTTAGGATCGTTAAAATACTGGTAAAGCTCGTTTTCTCTAAAAGCACACGTTGACCCCTTTAGATTATGAATGTTCCCTTAAATTCTTGCGAGCAGCTTAAAGAGTGCCCAGAGAACCCATAGGATGGTTAGGGTTAGGACTAGACCATTTAACGGGAAAACCCTTCGATGTTGAAGACATGATTCAGTGGGCGGAGATGGAGGACGCGCGCGTCTTGAAGGTTAGCATAACCACAACAATATTTACTCAAATGACCTGGAGGGGTATTGTCGTTTTAGCCGATAGATTCATAATCCTCTAAGGTATAAAAAGAAAGGGGAGTGGCGGGAGACATCCACACGATGGGAACGTCAACCTTGACCTTAAAGGAAGACACGGGACTAAGGGAAAAGATTCGCAGGATCGCCCTATTAAACGCTGTTCTTCATGATGGAAAGGCCCAGGTGCAACCTGTCCTCGGCAAACTGCTCGCCGAACATCCGCATCTCAGGGCTAAGGTTAAGGAGGTTACCCCCATAATTGCTGGGGTCGTTGAGGAAGTCAACAGGCTCTCCCCCATTGAGCAAAGGGAGCTGATTAGGGGAATATTGCCCGAGGCCCCAGCCAAGGAAAAGGTTAAGGAAAAGGTTAAGGAAAAGGGGCTTCCCCCACTGCCCAAGGCCGAAAAATATGGGCGCATCGTCACCAGATTTTCCCCCAACCCAGACTTTGTCCTGCACCTAGGCTCAGCTAGGGCCATAACCCTCAGCCATGAATATGCACAAATGTATAAAGGGCTCTTCTATTTACGCTTTGAAGACACGGACCCCAGGCTCAAAAAGTCGGCTTTACAGTTCTACGACGCCATTCGGGAGGACCTAACCTGGCTGGGATGTAAATGGGACGCGGAATTCATCCAGACCGACCGTTTTCCCACCTACTACGAGCACGCGGAAAGGCTCCTTAGGGAAGGCAACGCCTACGTCTGCACCTGCCAGCGGGAGGAGTTTAGGGAAAGGATAGCAAGAAAGGAGCCGTGCCCCTGTCGAAGTCTGCCACCTGATGAGCACGTGGCTCGATGGGGGCGCATGCTGGACGGAACCTATAGGGAAGGGGAGGCGGTGGTACGAATAAAAACTGACCTTCACCATCCGAACCCGGCTGTTCGGGATTGGCCCGCCCTTAGGATCATCGACACGGAGAGGCACCCCCACCCCAGGGTGGGAAGCAGGTACCGCGTCTGGCCCCTCTACAATTTTGCCAACGGCATAGACGACCACCTCATGGGCGTGACCCACATCATCCGCGGAAAGGAGCACCTAACCAACCAGGTGAGGCAGGAGTACATGTACCGCCATTTCAGTTGGGAGTACCCTGAAGCCATCCACTATGGTCGGCTAAAAATAACCGGCGCCTCCCTCAGCAAGTCCAAGATCCTGCAGGGCCTTAGGAAGGGTCTGTACGAGGGCTGGGATGACCCAAGGTTGGCCACCCTAGCCGCCCTCAGAAGGCGGGGCATAGTGCCTGAAGCCATTCGACTGTTAATGATTGACGTGGGCCCCAAGGCCGCGGACGCGGTTTTAAGCTGGGAAAATTTGTATGCCCACAACCGAAAGGTCATTGACCCCATAGCCAACCGTTACTTCTTCGTTCCCAACCCTAGGAAAATCGTCGTGAAAAACCTTCAGCGAAACCTAACCGCTCAAATTCCCTTACATCCGGATCATCCTGAGAGGGGCTTTAGGCGTTTCGAGATTGAACCAAAGGATGGGGAGGCGCCTTTCTGTATTTCAAGCAAGGACGCGGAAACCCTAAAGCAGGGAGGAAAAGTTAGGTTTATGGAGCTCTTTAACCTCCAGATTGAAGCCATTAAGGAGGGTCAGATTGAAGCCCTCTTCCACAGCCAATCTTATCAGGAGGCCAGGAAACTCGGCATTCCCCTAATTCACTGGATTCCATTTAACACCGGCGTCGCCTCCGAGGTCGTAATGCCCGACGCTTCAATAGCGAAAGGCGTTGCGGAGGAAGCGTGTAAAGAGTTAAGACATGGCGAAATTGTGCAGCTTGAACGCTTCGGCTTCGTTAGAGTGGAAAGCCTAGGGGAGAAACTGACGGCTTATTTTGCCCACCGATAAGGACTCAGATGATGTTTTAAGTCGAAACACCATTCCCCTTCGGAAACAAGTTCAGCAAAGCCGCAAACCCCCCCTCTTTTTTCTGTTATGGTCCTGTTTTCTAAGGTGCTGAAACGATACCCCCTATCATTTTGTTTAACAATGAAATTTTCCGATTGTTTAACAATAAAGCCTAATCTGGAGATTAGTATAGGCCCCTATCATTTTTGATGCCCCATCCTCCCACTTATGAGCAGGCTTCTTGGCGCGTCAACCCCTTTGCCTGACAATAATTTTTCTTTGTCCGACAAAACTAAGTCTTTTAAGGCTTGATCCTAAGATGACCAATTCCGAACAGAAACACGATCGTAAGCTATTTATTGACGAGAGTACCAAGAATTAAAAGATAATCTATGCAGGAACAGATAATCGAAGAACAAGAAGGCAATGAGCGTATCTTCAAGCTTATCATTGATGGTTTAGAAGTTTGCAGTGCAATAATCCTTCCTTATAGCCTCTTGATGAAAATAGAAACTTTAGAAAAGGAAAGAGGGAAAGGGTATGGCACGAAACTGCTTACACATATCGAGAAAGTTGCAAAAGAACATGGCGCAACGGTTATGAAGACTACCGATATTGACCCATGTGACTACAAAACAGTTTGTTTCTTTAAGAGCATGGGCTACAAATTCAACCTAATTAAAGGTGATGAAAGAAAGTTCATAGAGGCAACGAAAAACCTCTGGGAAAAAGATGTTAAAAAATTGATAAGAGATAATCCCGAAAGTTATTGGATCACAATCCTTTTTGGCGGCTTTCTTATTTCGTGTGCCCTCGTTTTGTTTTTTGTCCATAATCTCAAACAAATAGTAGCCTACATAACTCTAATTGCGGGTATCTTTTTTGTTGTAGGAGGTTGTCTTGAGCGGAGAAAAAAGAAGAAGGAACCAACTGGAGAAAATCCGTTAGAAAAAATAAAATGCAGGCATGACGCTCAGTTATTAGCTGAGACAAATCGAGATTTTTTGATATTCTATGCCATTTTGTTTTTTACTTGTGTTACGGCGATGATTGAGTTACTTCCGTATGTTAAAATTACACTTCGTTCAATTCCCGCTGATATATTGTACTTTGGACTACTTGGTGGTCTAATAGTTAGTGTAAATCAGGGTCTAACTACTCATAGATCAAATATTGATATTAACCGGAGCGGAAAACTTGGTGAAGACCTTAAGGCATATGAAGAAACTCGTCTGAGGAGTAATTGGTATGGCAGGACAATGTATAGAGTCACAGGGTATAATGCAAGGATAGTCATAACAGCGTTTGTGCTCATAATTTTTATTCTGTTATTTTACTTCCATGCTCAGTAGAGCGACGCTGGAAAGACTTTACGATTAATGTTTTGGGTTTTGGGGATAAAAGGGCAAGTCATTTTCTCTTTCTCTATCTTTGGCTTTTCTAGGTGTTCGCTTGGAGGGCTGGGTTGGTTAGATCCTTGAGTAGTCGATGGCTTTCTGTTCGGCGGCTAGCAGGAAGAAGTATCCAGACAAATGTATGTTCTAAGACTGATATTCGGTGTGGCCTGTCTCCCTAAGCGTCAGTAGGAGCCTAAACAAGTTTGACCAAGGGATTGAGAATCCGCCGGCCTCAATAACTCTCCTCAAAAGAATGCAAGAGACAAGGATACTCCAAGAAACATACCTCGAAGGCTTCAAAGACGGCGTGAAGTGGCTATCTCAGAACAAAAGCAACTGCAAGCACAAGAAATCCAAAGCTTCCAAATCGCTCTATAAAATGAAAGGGGCCAGAGAGGTAAAACCGACAGCCTCTTTGGCTTCTTTTTCTATTATTCTCTAAACCTTACGTGCATTAGCCAGAATTCTGTTTAATGACGGGCTATCTTCTTGGAAGGGTTGCCTATCTCCACCACATCTTTAATGTCTATCCTACCGCCTTGATCCGATTGCTAATCCTCCTATGAAAGCTAAAATTAGTCCGAGTATGACAACCCCAAGGGGTATGGTTACTGGTGAACTGACCTTTTTCTCTAAGATCTTTATTGCATTTAAAACCTTTGTAGTGATACTTTCACTGGGTTCATTCATGGAAAAGGGAATCCATTCGTAGGATGTTTTGATGTAGACGGACTCCTCTTTCAAGAGTATTCGTGGTTTGTCTAAGCTCAGTGCATAGTTTGTCTCCTTAATCACCCATTCTGACGTGACTCCACTTTCGGTTAGGAAGGCTAAGAATATCGTTGATTCTCTTATCATAGCTTTAAATTTTTCCTCCAATTCAGCTCCGGGCTGAGGGATATCTTCAGCTATAATTGGTTCAATGCCGTAATTATCTAATTGGTCCTCTATTCCTCTTACAAGGTGCATATCTCTGGTGCTGTGGGATATGAACACCTTAATTCCAGTAGGAGGGTGTTTTACATGGAAGATAATGGGTTCACTCCATTGCGTTTGCATAGATTGACCAGAATATCCACTAACTGGGAGATATTGTCCCTCGATTCCAAATCTGAGTTCATACTCCCCTAAGGCTGTATCAGAAGGCACTAACAGAACAAATGAAAAGAGGCGGCTTTGACCGGGTTTGATAAGATCCCTCACATTTTGAGCAAGCCATTTATCACTAGCCATCCACTCCGCTGAAACTCCTACTCTGTAGAGATATAAGTCCCTCTCTGACTTGTTCTCAAACTTAAAGTTCATCGAGACACTCTTTCCGGGAAGACATCTAGGTTTAGTGGGGGTGATGTATACAACCCAATCAGGTTTTGTGGCGGAAGTCAAGAAAGACTTTACGCTTTCGTAGACTTTATACACCGTACTTTTACTATAGCCCATATTGATTACCTGTTGGGGGGTGTAACCTTGCAACAGATACTCTCTGATCTCATCCTCTTTTCCCAATATTGCTTCACCTAAATCTGAGTGTATGATTATCCTTATAAACTTTTCTATGGACTCCACTAAATAGTCTATAAAATTATGTCCAAAATTAACTTTTTCGCAAAAACCAATTTTAGAGGACAAGAAAAGCTTTTTGGGATTAAAAGAGATGATAGGCGTTATCACATGTATGTTATTGGTAAGACGGGTATGGGTAAGACTACCCTGCTTTTAAATATGCCTCCGCCGCAATTTCTTAAGTAGGCCTGTGGCTTCGAGGATGGCGTCCACATACCTCCGGGTCGGGGTTTCCTCCACCAATCTGTTCCCCCTCGTTTACAGGAATTATCCACTTTCTGATCCTTTTAAGGATTCTCCAGCAACACCACATTCGATCCACTTTTCCAAAAGTATGACGAAACGAAAGCAAAAGACTTAACCCTTTTTTGGTTTTAAAATACTCTTGATGACTGCGGCCAACAAAACCAAGGACAGCACAACCACTATAGCGTCTACAAATCCCAACTCATAAAGCCCAATAACCACAATTTGAGGTCTAATACTAAGAATATATCCCAAATAACCGAAAAATAATTCCAAGATCCTGTCCAGTTCTTGCGTTAATCTGATTTTGGTATATCCGCGACGTTTGTTCCGACCCATTATAGTTGAACCTCCTAAGGACCCTCACCCCCACATATTCCATATTATCAAGCCGAAAATTCCCCATTTCGCTCTTTCTTTTGGGTCCTTTTCGGTTCAACTATTTGGTTTATACGTGATTGCTTGTTTTTTACTATGTTTATATTTTCCTATATTGCTGTATCGAGGAGTGGAGTCCCCAATTTCAAATACATGAATCCCCTTTAAAAGTGTTTTGTTTTCATACTTAGACGAGAAGAGGGGGCCTCTTCTGGCCCTTACATGGGTCAAATCTAACTAACTTGTTCAGTAGATGCTAGGATGCTATCTATTTTGTCTCTGGTTATTTCGGCTCCCCTAATCATGTCTGGAAATTTATCGATTCTTGCCTCGGCGCCGTGCTTAAGCCTCATGAAGGCTAGGTGTAGAAAACCGTCTACCGATAGTAGGCCACCAACAGCCTTGGCGTCGCTTTGGATGGAGCGTAGCTTTTCTTCAGCCGTCCTCTCAAAGGAAGGCGCGACGAAGAGGAAGTAGCCTTTGCCAGGGTCTAGTCCCCTGTTAAGCGCTTCCAGCCTTTGGCTGTTTATATACGACTCTACAGCTCTTTTGTCCGTTTCTGGCAGATTGTAGCCTGGTATGTTTTTGCTGTCCACAACTATCCAGAAGGGGTTGACGCTCTTGTATGGCTCAGGCAGGTGAACCACCGCGTCTGGATAGGGTCCAATAGGAAATTCTATCACTTTAAATCCGAGCATCCTGAAGATTTCGTTAATCCTTCTCTCAAACTCTTCTGAGGTCAGGCGCCCAACCTTTAGCTCATAGAATCTCGGAGGCAACCAATCGACCAACTCTTCTCTAATAACTACTGGAAGAGGTTGCGGCGGCTGTATATCGTTCCTTTCGTGGAAGATCCTCCATAGCTCATCGAATTTTCCTATGGGGGCTCCGCTTTCATTAAAAAAAACTATAGATGGCCATGGAGGTGTTTTCCTTTCAAAAAACGGGACACGCATCTCTGAGAGTTCACCCCGCGAGATTGGTTTCACATCATCTAACTTAATTTCCCTAATTTTTGGCAGATTTAGATAGAGGTGATAAGGATATCCAAAGGGGTCTTTCACCCATTCGCGAACAGGCTCCGTGATATATTTTTTTCCTTTGATGTTTCCGGAGAAGTATATTCCCCTAACGCCTCGAAACTCGCCGTAAATTAAGACCATCGAGCCAGTTTCAAGCCTATCCCAAAACCGCCTATCCCTCTCCCTCAAGCCCCAGAAGGGGTCATCCCTAAGTAGCGTTACAATGTGAGGGTTTCTATGCTCGTGAAACGACCCGATATTAAGGATGGCCGCAACCCTAGAGGCGCCTATGTAAGCTTTAAACGCGGTCTCCTTTCTCCCTACGCCCTCGCCCTCAAAATTCAAGCCGATCTTGTTGTCATCAATCCTTACGAAGAATATGGGATCTCCCTCCTTCAGGCTATACTTCCTAAAAAAACCTTTTCCGAGTCCCTTCAATCGTTTATAATCATCAAGTTGCACAGTGTAGCTCTCCTCGCCAACAACCAAAGTGAACCTGCCCCTTGGAACCTCTTTTAAAAACTCACTACCGATGTAGATAAACCCGAACTTGACATCCGACTCAGTAAGCTTTTTGGTATAGTTCATCTCTCGCCGCCATCTGAACATTTATATTAAATCTCCATATAACTTTTTACAGCTCCATGTATTACATTCAAGGAGTTAGCTTTAGTTAGCACATCTTTTTGTCGGTATAATTGTAGGTAAAAAGTTGTTTTGGTTGCCCGCGTTGCTGGTTTAGAAGGACCCTATACTATATGTCCCGCCGAAAATATATAGACTACCCCCTCCTAGGGCAGCAACCCGGACAACATAAACAACCAATTAGCTCTTTATCTCTTTACACGGTTCGAATGCGTCGGATTCGTCTCGGCAACGCGGAGATCGATGGAGAAACCTTGGGCGTTAAGGGGAAGCGGGCTGCCATTGAAGTTAAGACTCAAAGCGATGATGTTGTGCGGGGATAGGTCAACTCGCAGAAACGATAGCCTTCGGTTTATACCCCACCTTTTTCGACTCGTCTAAAACACAAAGTAGAAATAGAGGGTAAAGCGAATCTATTTTCGAGGTGAGATTATGGTAAACGAAGAGGAGTTGGAGGAGCTTCAAAGAAGATATAAAGAGATAGCGGATAAAGTACGGAAGTGGCTTCAAGAGGCGTCTTCAGAGGCCATAGTCAGGCTTCGGACAGAGCATCCTGATGTGTATGATAGTTGGTTCATATCGATACTTAGAGAGGTCAGAGAGGAGAAGGCTACGAATGTCATGAGCCAGCTCCTGAGTCCTGACGCATTCGAAGTCCTTTCCGAGAACGATCACGTCGCGGTGTTCATAAACTTGGAGGATATGGTTGAGGTCGCAACCTTGGTAAGGATTGTGGATGGATTGTCCAAGGAGTTCGGCGTCCCGCAGGAGAAGTTTGTACTATACTCAGCGACACCGAAGGAAGGTTCCCCAAGGATAGAGCTGGGATTTGAGGCAGTTTGACCATCTATTGGCCATCAATATTCATCTTAACTTTAAATATAGGTAACATTTTGTTTGAGAGTAGAGACAAAAAGCTATGCCAACATTAGCGACTTGGGATGGGAGGAGCAGTTTTTCCTATGCTGGAAGTGTTCAAAGCGGGACAGAGATCACTTATGGAAGTGGTCACACAAAATTTGTTTCAGCGAGAACCTATCAACAGGTCCAGACGATTTTCACTCAGCCACAGCCAAAACCGTTGACGAGGCCTGTAAACTTGTGGAAGTCGGCTTTGAATACGTCTGCGAGTTCGATGGGATCAAAGTCTTCAGGAAACGTGCTTAAGTAATCCGAAACGTTGATGTTTACAACCGAAAAATTGATGTTCAAGTCGAAACATTCTTAAGTAGGTGTAATGGATAAAACTGAACACTTAAAAGGGTGAGGCTGATGTCTAAGCCTTTTTATGTAAACTTCGAGGTTCCCAAGGAAGTTGCAGATGCGGCCTATGAAGCCCTACACTTAGCTAGCGAAACCGGTCAAGTCCGGAGGGGCACCAACGAAACCACCAAGGCGATAGAGAGGGGCCAAGCAAGGCTGGTGGTCATAGCGGAGGACGTGGATCCACCAGAAGTCGTTGCCCACCTCCCAATCCTTTGTGATGAACGGAAGATAGCCTACGTGTTTGTGCCCAGCAAAGAAAAACTCGGCACCTCTTCCGGAATAGATGTATACGCCGCTTCAGCGTGCATAACCGAGGCTGGGGAAGCCGCAGCGCTGGTTGAAGAGATTTCAAAAAGGTTTAAGCAACTGAAGGGGCGAGGAAGGGAGTGAGCGAAAGGGCGGCGGAGGGACTAATCCCCGCCGAGGTGATCCAAATCATCGGGCGCACGGGAGCCACTGGCGAAATCATCCAGGTCAGGGTTAGGGTAATGGAGGGAAGGGACCAGGGGCGCGTCATAACCAGAAACGTGAAGGGTCCAGTTCGCAGCGGGGACATTCTCATGCTAAGGGAAACGGAACGGGAAGCAAGAAAGATCCGTTAAAAGGAGGTTTAACCGGTGCCCAAACCTCGCCGTTGCTCCTTCTGCGGCCACGATTTTCCCCCAGGCACCGGGATCATGTACGTGAGAAACGACGGCTCCATCCTCTGGTACTGCTCCAGCAAGTGTAGAAGGAGTTCCATCGACATGGGGCGGGACTCCCGCAAACTGAAGTGGACCGCCTACTACGGAAAGGAAGAAAAGGGCAGAGGTTAACCCCTCTCCTTTTTATGGAACAGACTTAATGGGAAAAGGAAAATGCAACTCATCATGTTTGGCCCGCCTGGTTCGGGAAAGGGCACCTACGCCTCTCGACTCGGATCAAGGCTTGAAATAGCCAGCGTATCCACAGGGGACCTTTTCCGGGAAGCCATAAATCAGGGCACAGACCTAGGGAGAAGGGTTGCTGACTTCCTAAACAGGGGAGAGTTGGTTCCCGACGAAATAACAATCCAAGTTTTGAAGGAAAGGATTGGCGGACCCGACTGCAAAAAAGGCTTTATCCTAGACGGCTATCCGAGGACCCTTGAACAGGCAAAAGCCTTGGACAAGGTTGCAAGAATCGATGCCATAATTCGTTTAATCGTTCCAGAATGGATCATCATTGAAAGGCTATCCAACAGGAGGGTGTGCAGAAATTGCGGGGCTATATACAACCTAAAGTATTTGAAGCCAAGAAGGGAGGGCGTTTGCGATAAGTGCGGGGGAGAACTCTATCAGCGGGAAGACGACACGCCTAAGGTCATCAAGGAACGGCTGAAGGTTTATGAACGCCAAACCCAACCCCTAATAGACTACTATAAAGATGGGGTTCCCTTCGTAAAGGCAGAATGCAACGAAATAGACATGCCCCCTGAAATCATGGTGGAAAGAATAGTGCAGGAATTAAGAAAACTGAATTTGGTAAAATAGTTTGCATGTTTTCCTCACCCTACTCTTTGTAACTCCAATGTTTCAATGCTACCTTTATAACTCTGGAGACTTTATAAGTATGGGAAGGCGGGGATGAGTGGTGCCCATAAGGCAACCCATCGTCTGCGTGCTGGGCCACGTGGACACGGGAAAAACGTTGCTTTTAGACCAGATTAGGAAGAGTAGCGTTCAGGCCCGGGAGATCGGGGGCATGACCCAGCACATTGGGGCCAGCTTCTTCCCCGTGGAGACCCTCGTCGAAATCTGTGGGCCCCTACTGGCGGGATTGAAGGGCGAATTGAAGATTCCTGGCCTGCTGGTCGTCGATACGCCTGGGCATGAGGCCTTCGCCAACCTTCGGAGGAGGGGCGGCGGGGTTGCAGACATCGCCATTCTGGTCATAGACGTTTTAAAGGGTTTTGAGGCCCAAACCCATGAGAGCCTAGACATCCTTAAGGCCAGGAAGACCCCGTTTCTTGTGGCGGTGAACAAGATTGACCGGATTCCAGGCTGGAGGTCTAGGCCTGGAGGGCTTTTCCTAAACTCCTATAATGGGCAGGACCCCTACGTGCGGCAGGACTTGGATGAGCGCCTCTACACCATCATAGGAACCTTTTCCAGGCTTGGCTTTCAGGCTGACCGCTTTGACAAGGTCACTGACTTCACTCGGACTGTGGCGGCGGTGCCGGTGAGCGCCAAAACAGGGGAAGGCATCCCAGAGCTTCTGGCGGTCCTTATAGGCTTAACCCAGCAATACCTGCAAAGGCGTTTACAGGTCACTGAAGGACCGGCCAAGGGCACCGTTTTGGAGGTTAAGGAGGAAACGGGCCTCGGCATAACCGTCAACGCCATCATCTATGACGGGGTCCTCCAGAAGGGTGACACCATAGTGGTTGGAGGAAGGGAAAAGCCCATTCTGACCAAGGTCCGCGCCGTCCTCCTGCCCAAACCCCTGGACGAAATTAGGGACCCTAGGGACAAGTTCTCCTCCGTGGACGCCGTCTCAGCCGCTGCAGGAGTGAAAATCGCCGCGCCCAACTTGGAAGAGGCCTTGGCTGGCGCGCCCCTCTACGCGGTCCCATCTGAAGACCTTGTGGATCGGTATGTGGAATCCGTTTCTGAGGAGGTGGAGCGGCTTAGGATAGTCACAGACTTGGAAGGAGTGGTGCTAAAAACTGACGCTTTGGGTTCTCTGGAGGCCATAGCCAACAGTTTGAAACTAGGCGAGGTGCCCATAAGGTTGGCGGATGTGGGAGACGTTTCTAAACGGGACATAGTAGAGGCAACGGTTGTCAAACAGAGGGAACCCCTTTATGGAGCCGTCTTAGCCTTTAACGTCAGGGTTCTGCCAGACGCGGAGGAGGAGGCAAAAACCCATGGGGTTCCAATTTTCCAACAAAACGTCATCTATCACCTAATCGACGAATACACCCAGTGGATGAGGAACGAGAGAGAAGCCCGCCTCAGAAAGGAGTTCGATATCCTCACTAAGCCTGGAAAAATAAGGCTTCTTCCGGGCTATGTATTTAGGCGGGCCAAACCCGCCATCGTGGGGATTGAAGTCTTGGCGGGACAGATTAAACCAAAATACTCCTTAGTTAAGGGGGATGGAAGCGTCGTGGGAGAAATTATGCAGATTCAGGACCGGGGAGAAGCCGTGTCTGAGGCTAAGGCTGGAATGCAGGTGGCCATCTCCATGGATAAACCCGTGGTGGGGCGCCAAATCAACGAGGGAGACATGCTCTATGTCAGGGTGCCAGAAGATCAGGCAAAGGCCCTATTAACGAGTTTTCAAAGTCGCCTATCCCCTGAAGAACTCGGCGCGTTGAATGAGTTTGTGGAAATAATGAGGGAAAAATCCCCCTTCTGGGCTGCCTGAACAACCTTTTGTGTCTCCGCTGTTAGACGTGAATAGAAGTCTAGAAGATTGCGGGGAAACGGCAGATTTATTACCCTAAAAGCAACAAATTGTCACTTAACACGGGTTAAAAAGGTTCAGCCTTTCCCTCGGGAGATGGTTAATATTAGAATGTAGTCGGCCGTGTCGTCGCAGGTGTCTGCCGTGTGCTCCATGGATTCCAGCAAGTCTTTAAGTATGAGTAAAGCGGCTGGGTCCACGTCCCTACCGTGCCTAAGGAGAATCTCCTTCATTTTTAGGTACTTTTTATCCACTTCTCCCTCTATCTTGTCCACCTCCTGGGCGAGCTTTCTGGCTTCAAGCGGGTCTGTTCCCAATTTTTCAATGCCCCCTCGCAGGGTTGAGGCAGAGCTCACTAAATCCTTAGCCATGTCTACATAGGCGTTCCAGATTTCCTGAGGAATATTAGCTTCAAAAAGGATTAGGGCGTTTCTGGCCGAGTCCTTGACGTGATCAGCCATTACATCTAATCGTTTAACAAGGTGCATGATGTCCTCCCGGTCGTTGGAGGGAAGGCTGCCCCTCGTCAACTCTTCAAACACCGATCTTCTGAGGCTGTCGATCTCCTCCTCCAGGAGGAAGAGGCGTTCTATACATTTTTTCGCGTCTCCTTTATCCCCGCTTGAGGCTGCTTTAATCGCCTTTTCAAGCTCGGTCACGGTGTCGATGGCCAGGGTCATCTGCCTGTAGGCTAGGTCTAGGACCTTGAGTTTCCGCCGCTCTGTAAACCATCTTTCCATTAATTCCACGATCCCTTATGGAATTATCCTTTTATGTGAGCTTATTTAAAAGTTGTCCCACCCTTTGTTACACGTAAAAAACCATCCCCTTCGGAAACCTTTTCCATTCCATTTTGGTTTTTTCTTAGACGTTCTCTTGGAGGGCTGGGTTAGTCAGATCCTTGAATATGAGGCCTTGAACTGCAAGCTTAAGTCATGGGAACTACGGGGGATTGGCGCAATTCTACCCTAGTCCGATTGAAACATGCACGTCTGGTACCGAACTGGCTCGTTGAAACTGCTTTCAATTCTACCCTAGTCCGATTGAAACCTTTAGGTCTGCTTTATCCCTTCCCACTTTATATAACTTTCAATTCTACCCTAGTCCGATTGAAACGATAGATACCGAATATAACTTTATCTATGGTTGCGAGCTTTCAATTCTACCCTAGTCCGATTGAAACCATGACTATCGACAAGACCCTGACCTTGATATTCTGCTTTCAATTCTACCCTAGTCCGATTGAAACAGGTAGTCTTTCTTTCGCCAGCAAACTGAGTAATTCTCCTTTCAATTCTACCCTAGTCCGATTGAAACTCACAACAGAAATATTCGACCAAATAGGTATAACTCCTTTCAATTCTACCCTAGTCCGATTGAAACTGTCTCTGAGAACTGTGTCGCTTAAGTTTACGAAATCTTTCAATTCTACCCTAGTCCGATTGAAACAGGGAGATGGTTGAGGGAGACTTCACGATTAAAGCTTTCAATTCTACCCTAGTCCGATTGAAACCAACAGAAAACTCGTGGAGAAAAGCGTGCTACATAACTTTCAATTCTACCCTAGTCCGATTGAAACTCTTATCTACTGTGCCTCTGATTTCGTGACGGCTGACTTTCAATTCTACCCTAGTCCGATTGAAACTGACGTAGGATCGGAAGAGCCACGTTTCGCCGTCTACTTTCAATTCTACCCTAGTCCGATTGAAACTTAAAACTATGGATCCAAGCGTTCACAGTAAACGACCCTTTCAATTCTACCCTAGTCCGATTGAAACTTAAAACTATGGATCCAAGCGTTCACAGTAAACGACCCTTTCAATTCTACCCTAGTCCGATTGAAACAAAACTTTGTTAAAACAATCAAGTCCGATAAGGCAACTTTCAATTCTACCCTAGTCCGATTGAAACAAGATAAAATACGTTGGGTAGCCAAAAACAGTGACGCTTTCAATTCTACCCTAGTCCGATTGAAACCCTCCTTTGGTGGCGAGGGTGGCGGGGGTTCCAGTCCTTTCAATTCTACCCTAGTCCGATTGAAACTAGACCAAGCCTTAACCAAGGCTGAGCAACTCCAAAACTTTCAATTCTACCCTAGTCCGATTGAAACTCAAAGTTTTGCGTAAGCCATCCAGTTCCGTTGCCTCTTTCAATTCTACCCTAGTCCGATTGAAACTTGAACGACTTCTTAACGAAGGAGTTCTATCAGACTTTCAATTCTACCCTAGTCCGATTGAAACATTTGCTTGTTTCCGTCCTCAAGTCGATTGTCAATACTTTCAATTCTACCCTAGTCCGATTGAAACTCTTGGGTCTTGCCGTTTCTGGAACTTTACCCGTGACTTTCAATTCTACCCTAGTCCGATTGAAACACATGAGCAACTTGGATGTGATCACTCCCCAACTTCCTTTCAATTCTACCCTAGTCCGATTGAAACCGTATAGCTCTTTGCACTCACCTCTCTGTTAGTTATCTTTCAATTCTACCCTAGTCCGATTGAAACATTTGAACACCTCATACTCCTCCGGATCCCATACACCTTTCAATTCTACCCTAGTCCGATTGAAACGAAAGGACGCGTGTTCGAGTTCGGCCCTGTGATTCTCTTTCAATTCTACCCTAGTCCGATTGAAACGTGACTGAGACGAGTTTGGAGCTGAAGGTAAACCTGCTTTCAATTCTACCCTAGTCCGATTGAAACGCGTTAAGGAGGGCGACAGATGGTGGCTGGCCGACTTTCAATTCTACCCTAGTCCGATTGAAACTGGACATGGTCAAGGTCAGCGTTGACCTCCACTACAACTTTCAATTCTACCCTAGTCCGATTGAAACTAAGAGCCCTCCCGAGGCTGGGACAGTCATCGCCACTTTCAATTCTACCCTAGTCCGATTGAAACAGGGAAGCGCTGCGTCGGGAGGCGTTGGCTGACTTTGCTTTCAATTCTACCCTAGTCCGATTGAAACTTAGACTTCTGTGGCAGGTATTGCGGTTAGGGTTTCCATCCTTTCAATTCTACCCTAGTCCGATTGAAACTACAATTAATCATATCTACTTACCTCTCCAACTTAACTTTCAATTCTACCCTAGTCCGATTGAAACAGGCGTGTTTTTTGCCTTGTTTTGGTTGGTTATTCGTGGATTTAACCTTTTTTGGTGGTGGGTGGAAGTCAACCTTCAGTGAAGCATTTTGTTTATAAATGTTGATTATAGGATGGTTGTGACCTCGGCTTTCTCTATGCCTAGGGCTTCTTTTTTTATCCATTTTTGGCTCGACGCCCTGTAGAAGAGGATGGAGTCCTCCTTCTCCTCTATGAGCCTCTTCAGTCCGATCTTTATTTTTTCGTACTCGCCTTCTGTTAGTTCTCCTTCGAAGGCCGAGTTCTGTACCCAATTGAGGTACTGCTTAAGGAATTGGCGCACCCTGTCGATCCTCTCCACGGCTATGTCATAAACCACGATAAGGTACATTTTACCACCAGGCCTTAAATCCGTCGTATTTCTTTTCGCCCAGGAGGTGCTTGGCCAGTTTGTAACATTCTATGCGGATCAGCCGCTGATAGGAAACGTTCCTCTTTAGGCCCCTGTGCATAATAGTCGTCCTAAGCTTTTCGTCGTACTCGGAAATGAAGGTTTTCTTTCCCTTCTCCCTCAGGTAGCAGTAGTTCAGCTCCTCTAGGAAGTCTTCGGGCTTAATCTTCCTGTTATTAATCAGATCAAAGATCACCTTATCGACGATGATGGGTTTGAAGATTTCGCTTAGGTCCAGGCTCAGGGAGAAGCGCCTCTCCCGGGGCTCATGCAGGTAGCTTATCGTGGGGTTCAGCTGCGTATGGTAAATCTCCGACAGGACCGCCGTGTATAGGAGGGAGTTTCCGAAGGATATGAGGCAGTTCACCATGTTGTCGGGCGGTCGCTTCACCCTCTTGTCCAGCTCGAAGCCCTCCCTGAGGATTTCGTTGAAGGCCCCATAATAATGGTCCCTTATCCGCCCTTCCACGCTCATCAGCTCAGAAACGTTGTTGGCTCCGTCCAGCTCCTTTCTGCAATTCTCTATACCCCCTATGTTTTCAGCCACATCCTTGCCGTGTCTCCTGTAGTAGAGCAGGTTCTTCAGGATGTTATAGCTGGCGGCGTCCACGATTTCCTTGGCGATTTCCAGCCTCCGCGCCTTGTCTAAGTAGTGTTCCACCTGCTTCACTAGGAGGAAGCCTGAGGTCAGGTACTCCCGCGGGTAGTAGGAGCCCGAATAGAAGCCATA